>Ga0247843_1000724_pt1 | contig 74900 bp, 69 predicted proteins | sample LaCruzMarch2017__FD_192420 | JGI IMG/M metagenome (GOLD analysis project Ga0247843, IMG submission 192420) | Freshwater microbial communities from meromictic Lake La Cruz, Castile-La Mancha, Spain - LaCruzMarch2017_8m | ecosystem: Environmental > Aquatic > Freshwater > Lake | place: Spain...
TGGAGCAAAATGGCAGATCGCCTTTGAGATACTCCCGAACACAGGTACTTCATAAGCAAAGCATTGATTCTTCGTTTTTTCTGATACTTAGCCGGATGGTACGTGGAAGCGCTAAAATAGCGTCCGCATTCGAGACAGTGATATCTTCTGATTCGTCGACTATCAGACGATCTGAAGTAGTATCCACTTAAGCGTATGCGTTTTGTTTGTCCTTTAAGATATTGATTTTGGTCGCGATTTTTACATAACTCGTTTGGGCATCTTAGAATCATATCTTCAATAATTCAATTTATGCGCCAGATATTACGATCTTACTTCATATGTGCGTACCCTAACTTATGCACCCTTAGGGGGCAGTTTGTATGAATCATACACGGTACATTGACGCAAATTTGACAAAACCGCGCACACTATCTGATCCAATTTTCGATCACATAGCGTCAATTATTAAACGGTTACTAAATAATTTGTTAGCTTCAGCCGAAAGGATCTAGAGAAAAGGAGTAATACCTAGTCGTGAAGCTTAAGGAAAAATCATTTTCATGGATCACCACATGGCTGAGTTTTCTCACGGGCACAGTGCTTTGGCTGAGTCTTGATGAGTCACTGAATGTCCCCCTGTGGCCCGAGGTTTTTCGTACTCCAGCCCTTCATGCACGTACGATTCAAGATCGTGCTCATGAAATCTATGATCGTCTCGGAGTTTTCGCGCAGAACGATCCCAAGCATACGCTGATTCTAGCTATAGACGACGAATCTATGAACCAGCTAGGAAAATGGCCTTGGCATCGAGACGCTGTCGCGAGACTTGTAGACCGCGCTCTCCAGCAAGAACCAAAAGCTATAGGCTTTGATCTAGTATTCAGCGAGTCCGACACCCGCGTGCCCGCTTCACTGCGCGAAGAACTCACAAAACTAACACCAAGTCTTGATGTCGGAAGATTCGAAACTGACCAGAAACTCTCTAGTCTGCTTAGTTTTTTCTCAAATAAATTAGTACTAGGTCTTGCAGGTGATGGACTGTGTCTGGGTCCCTTGTGCGCAGAGCAGTCTACACCTTCCCGACTACCCCTTGGGAAATCCTCGAAACTAAAAGTCGATCGCGCACCCATTGTTCAGCAACCACAAGGAAATCTCACCTCCTTCGCTCAAACGGATGAAGCGGGTGGCTTTCTTCTGTCGTCTCCCGATAGCGACGGTGTGACTCGAAAAATACCTATGTTTCTAAACGCTGTTGCTCCTAGAGATGACAAACTAAAAACCTACCATTCGCTGAGCATGGTCTTGCTAGAGAAAACTCTGGGCCCAGGCTACAGGCTGGAAAACGATTCCGAAGGATATCCATTTTTTCTAAGATGGCCTGCTCACCAAGTTGAGATCCCGTTAAACAAACAAGGAGAAATTCGACCCAGATTTATGGGATCCGCAGGCACTATTCCACATTTAAAGGCCAGTGAACTGATGAGTGGTCGAGAGAAAGTACGATTTGAACAACGTGGTAGAATCCATGAAAATAGACTGACTTCTTTAATGAGAGACAAAGCTATCATTTTCGGAATCACGGCTACTGGACTCAGTGATGCTAAAGCGTTTCCCCTAGACGCCGATGCTCCTGGAGTAGAAGGACATGCGACAGCCGTTGAGTCCGTACTCAATCGATCTGTTTATAAATCATGGAGACACCTTGGACTCTCATCCATCTGGGCTGTCTCAGCGCTTGCCATCATTGCCCTCATGATGCACCTAACAATATCCACTTTCCCTATGTTTCAAGCTTTCACCGTCTTCGGAGCCACCATCCTCGGCACTCAAGCTTTGGACGCATTTCTGATCAGTCAGATGGTCGCCATTCCTACTCTGGTCATTCAGTGGGTAACCATCACAAGCTTTGGAACATTGGCTTTAGTTCGGTACTTCCGGGAAGAGAGTACAAAAAAATTCATCCAAGGTGCATTCATCCGATACCTTTCCCCGAAAGTAGTAAATCAGCTGGTTGCAAACGCCTCTAGCCTTAATTTAGAGGGCGAGAAAAAACATCTAGCTATACTATTCAGCGATATTCACGGATTTTCTAAATACTCCGAGACGATGGCATCTCATGTGCTTGTAAAACTATTGAACGAATACCTCGGGTGGATGACAAAACACGTAAAAGAAAACCAAGGCACGTTAGACAAGTATATCGGTGACGCCTTGATGGCCTTCTATGGTGCTCCCGTGAGTCTATTGCGACCCGAAGAACATGCCCTTAAATCTGCGCTAGACATGCTAGTTTCTGTAGAACAACTAAAGCCAGTGTTTATGAGTAAATACGGTGTTGAACTAAAAATAGGAATTGGCGTTCACTCGGGTTCCATCCATGTGGGAAATCTAGGATCGGAGTCTGTTTTTTCTTACACTGTGATTGGAGAGTCTGTAAATTTTGCGTCAAGAATTGAAAATCTCACAAAAACATATGGCGTAACACTTCTCACTTCTGAGTTTGTCATGAACAAACTTTCCGAGGGATATAAATCGCAAATCGGTTTTCGTATGATTGATGAAGTCATAGTCGAAGGGAACCCAGAGCCCGTAAGACTATACGAGATCAGAAGTGCCAAGTTCGATCCTGCGTTCCTTACTGCATACAACACGGCACGAAACTACTACATTGTTGGAAAATTTAACGAAGCACTACCGCTCTTTGAAGAACTGAGTGCTCATGATAACGTGTCGAAAATATTCATGGAGCGCTGTAAAACGATACCCCTCTCCCGATCGCAAAAAGAGGAATGGACTGGAATATGGATCATGAATTCGAAATAGGAAAAATTCTCTATGTCTCAGAACTCTAGTCTAAATAAAAAATATCCACCGAAAACGATCTTGTTCAATGAAGGAGCTGCGGCTTCTTCGATGTTTCTTATACGCAGCGGAATGGTACGAATCTTTAAAAGCAAATCAGATGGTTATATCGAAATAGACACTTTAAGGGCTGGACAAATTGTAGGAGAGATTTCATTTCTCGACAATAATCCTAGGAGCGCCTCTGCTGAAACTTTGACAGAGTGTGAACTAGTCGAGATTTCTCAAACCTTGTATCAGAACACCATTACGACGGTACCGGAGTGGTTGAAAGCACTAATTAGAGCCATAGCCGCAAGACTCAGAGCAACTACAACAAGACTAAAGAATTTAGAGCATACGACATCATCCGTGGAGTATGTGGATGGTAACTCAAAGACAACCTACGTTTTTCTCACGCCTCAAGAAACGCTTAAACTTGCGGTCTCTACTCTTGCGACCGCAAACTCTGCTACTACCGATGGTGGTCGTGTTCGATTCTCTAAAACTGAGGGATTGGCATCAGGGGTTTTCGGTATTCCATTAGCAAAAGTAGCGGCGTTTTTAGAGTGTTTAAGAGAAGCACAGTTTATTCGTTTCGAGCCGTCCGATGACGCTTACGTCATGTCAGACTTAAAAGCTCTAGAGGAGTGGATACAGTTTACTATGGAAGAATCTAGTAGGACCGACTTGATGAAAAGAACGCTTAGTGATCGCGGTCTGAAGGCGCTTGAGATTATTGAGAGAAACCTAATGCATTTCTCCGTGGATGCAGCCACAGAAACCTCAGTCGTGAACATCGCTGAGCTAAGAGAGCTCGATAAAACCGAAGGCCTAACAGATGCATTTAGGACTCAAGATCTAGAAGAACTTGTCAGAAAAGAATACTTTAGCCAACTCACTGTTATATCGACTGATCAACAGACAGCAATCTTAAATCCCAATCGCATATCGAAACTGCTTCGCGTCCAACAGCTTACAAAAACTTTAGAGCTTATGAACCTGACGAGATCAAACACCGGAAGAAGGAATTAGCTTTTTTATTTCCTGAGCTCTACTTTTATGTGCAATGAGAATTTGATCTCCGGTTTTTGCAATAATGAGATCGTGTACTCCGAGAAGCGCAAGGCTCACTCTATCCCCTACATCAACAATGTTTCCCGTGCTATAAAGAGCACTTAGTTCTCCTGATTCAACAAGATTATCGTGGGATTTGTGTTCTGGAACTAATGACTTCTCAATAGCTTCTAAAGAGGTCCATGCTCCTAGGTCATCCCAACCGGCGTTAAGTTCTACCATCATGATGTTGTTCGTTTTTTCAAAAATACAATAGTCTATCGAGATAGCTTCCACTCGGTCGTAAAAGGCTTGATAGTCTCCCTTCACCTCAGCCCAGAGAGCTTCAAACTGCGGTGCATAGTCGTTGAAAGCCTGTAGCATCACACTTGCGCGAAAAACGAACATGCCACCATTCCAGTAATAACGTCCGCTCGAAATATAGTTTTCGGCGGTCTCACGATTGGGTTTTTCTCGGAAGCTTTTTACCTTTAGTATATTAGTTGCTTTAGTCTGATTCTTTAATTTCGAGGTCTCTAAATAGCCATATCCCGTTTCGGCCCTGGTAGGTACGATGCCCAAAGTGACGAGATGCTTAGAAGACTTTGCGTACTCAGTGGCGGTTCGGATGGAAGCAAGAAAGCTAGTGCGATCTGCGATATAATGATCCGCTGGTAAGACCCAGAGTACCGGATCAGCCCCTGATTCCGTGGCTTTTTTGCACGCCCAGAAAATACAAGGCGCCGTATTTTTACCTATTGGTTCTGAAAGAATCTTTACCTTGTTTCCAAGCTGGCTAGTTACAAGTGACGACAGCTTCTCCGTAGTTACCACCCATGTCTCATCTGGGATTAGGTCTTTTACGTCTTTAAAACGCTCTCTTGTAAGTTGGAGCAAAGATAGCCCCGTACGCTTTGACTCAGGCCCTATCTTTAAAAATTGTTTTGGATTCTCGTGTGTAGATTTTGGCCAAAATCGAGTTCCAGCACCACCTGCCATGATCACTAATATCTGCGATGTTTGAATCGTATTCATTTATAATCGCTCAGCGCCCATAGGAGTCAGAAAGTCTGACAACATCGTCTAGCTGCGGAGTTGAAACTTCAAAGATCTGGCAATCTTCTACTGCGGTCATTCTATGTTTGCGCAGTGGTAAAATATGATGTGCCTGGCCAGGAGTCATCTCTAAAGTCTCCATCTCACCCTTATCATTTTCGATGAGAAAGTTCATTTTGCCGGTTTGAAGATAGATAGTTTCTTCTTTGATATTGTGAAACTGCAATGAGAGTTGATGGCCTTTTTTCACAAAAAGCATTTTTCCAACATAGTCTTTCGTTTCAGCCCAGATCAGTTCGTATCCCCAAGGCTTTTCGACTCTTCTAATATTCTGAAACATTGGCCTTTAGCTTTCTTTTACTTCTTTTTTTCTGCAGGTAATTCAGTCGCATGGGTCTCTGATGGAGTCGGAGCTGGACGTTTCACCTCGGTTGGCAAATTTACTGTTACAGGTTTCTCTAACTTAAGTCCCGTGCGCACCACCTCATCGCGCAACTCCTGCGATAGCGCTTCTTTTTCGATGGGTGCCAAGCCCTGAGTAGCATCTAAAAGAGCCCCTCTGTCTTCGGGTCGTTGAGCAGCGGGTTTAAGCGGATCCGAATGAGCGCCAGCATCAGGCGAGCCATGTGGTGTGCTTACACTTGTAGTTGCGCCGTGGTCTTGAGATTCAGAACTTAAGCCGCCTGAAACTTTTTTACCAAGGTGAACACCAAGGGTAAATGCAAACACGGCTAATCCGACAAGAAGCAGTAAAAGCATTCCCATTTCCCTGCGATCATATACAAAGAGTTTCTTCTGGCCGTCTGTCATTTCGCCACTCTAGCGGAGGATCACTCTTCACGTCAAAGACTTGTAGCATAATAAGACAGCTAGTGGAGACCTTCCCAAATTTCAGGCCCATTTTGTCCGACTTTCGATCACTCGCTACGCACAGAAGCGCTTTATTTGTTGGCACATTCCTTTCATACGGCTCTTCGCACCTATTTTAATTTCATCTGAAAGGATTACCATGAAACAGCTTAAACACCTCGATCGAAGTGGACAAGGATTGACTGAGTACTTAGTGCTTGTGATTCTAATCGCAGTCGGATCTATAGGCATGACTAGGTTACTTGGCACCGCGATTAAGGACCGAATCGAGGACGCTAAAATCCAAGTGAATAAGTTACGAGTAGCGAGATAGGTCTCGTGAAAAGACTCACCCATCCATACAGCTTAATCGACCAAAATGGGCAAGCGCTCATAGAGACTCTGATGGCTTGCGGGCTTATTTTAACGCCAATTCTAATAGGAATTTCTACGCTCTACTACCAAGGCTTTAAGAAATTTCTCTGTGAGAGAAACTTATTTGAGGTTTCTAGAGATATGTTAGATCGCCACGCTGACTCTGCTAGTAAGACTGGTCGAAGTACTCTTTATCGAAATGGGGTGCGTCTCGATCTCCTCCCAAGGGCGGTACGCGGCGAGGCGTTCTGTGGAAGCGAACGGGTGTCGATCCTTCTTAGTCAACCTCCGAGTTTCGCCCTCGTCCGATGAGCGTCATCGTCTGGCTGTATATCGCAGTAGCCTCTTCCGCTGGTTTTGGACTGATTGCGCTTCAGCACCTTTGGCGTGGCAAAATTGAAACACAGTACCAACTCGATCGATGCACTTCCCAGACAGCTGAGACTCTGACGTTAATCTTAAACCAAATCGACAGCTCAGGCCTGAGACAGAAGGGATATCGAATGGCTTTGAATGCGTTTTCAAAAACACCACTCGCCCCCGCCGCACAGACTTTGAGGGCGCTCATTGTAGGAGAGAATCTCTATCAGAGAGCACGTGCTTTAGAGTGGACGTTTGTTCAAGCTAGATGGAACACGACAACGCTTTGTAATAAAGGTGCATTCGGAAAACCTCTGGCTCGTCACGGCTACCACTGGCCACTCCCAGACTCACTTGGCCCTAAACCTCCAGAGCGAAAACCTCCTCTCGGTTTAACACATAGCTCGGAGCAGGAGATTACAAAGTATGAGCTATTTCTCATCCGAAACTCTCGAACTTCTCGGGTTCAGATCTTTAAACGAGAAAGTAAAGATTTTATTTTCTCAAAAAAATGGGGCCTTCGGTACGGAAGTAAAAGGCCAAGCGATGCTTGAGGTGTGTATATGGATAATTCTATTTCTTGTTCTCTCGACCGGTATATTAAATCTCTATTTAACGGAAAGCCGGAAAATTCGATTAGTTTTTCAAGACTACAAAAATCTTTGGGGTCAGGGTTTAAGCTTAGACTAAAGCCCTACCTAAGCGGCTCGGCCACCCACACGAAGATCAGACTGTTTACGCGAGCGTTAGGTATTGGGGGCGCAGCTCTACTTGCAACCCATTTAAGCTCATCCTATGCCTTGAGAAACTGGCTCACATCTCATGAGCCCCCCGAAGTAGTTTGGATGGCCACGCTTAAACAAAAAGGATATTCCAGATACGAAACACCCGAGGACCTAAGAGATCTCATTCCGAAGCGCTCCGTCCAGGGCACACAAGATCAATACTTCATCTCGTCATCTAAACTTTGGATACTTTGTCTCGCACATCCTAATAAAACTTCGACTGAAACTTCAGACACCCTCTTCTTCCAGCACCATCTAGCCAGTGCGTCGAAGTTACCACCAAAGCCCGAAGACTGGGATGCGTTGGGAAGTGGTTTTGAGGCGCTGGAGAAGCTAAGCGCGCAGAGCCCCCCCTCGCACATTGCAACTCCCCGCCCCCCCGCGCGCCAGATCTCCCCGGGTTTCAGAGATCCGAGACAGATTCAGTTCTAAATTGACATTATATATTTTTCCCGTAGGTAAACCGGAATATGTCACTTATTACCGTGGGTTCCCTGGCCTTTGATACTATTCAGACCTTAGAAGGAAGAGCAGAGAAAGTCCTTGGCGGGTCCATGAACTATTTTTCAATCGCTGCTTCGCTATTTCACCCAGTATCTATCGTGGGGGTTGTGGGAGAAGATTTCCCAAAAGAACATCTCTTGAGGCTTGAAAACAGAAACATTAATACCAGCGGAGTAGAATTTAAATCCGGTAAAACTTTTCATTGGGAAGGCTCTTATGAGAAGTCTTTCAATGAAGCGGAAACACTGAAAACTGCGCTTAATGTATTTGAAACTTTTCAACCAAAGTTGTCGCAGGAGCAACGGAAATGCCCAGTAGCATTTCTAGCCAATATTGACCCGATCATACAATTAGACCTCTTAAAGCAACTCGAATCGACTGATTTTATTGCGTGCGATACCATGAATTACTGGATTCATAGCAAAAAGCCTGAACTTCTCAAGGTACTCGCACAAGTCGATTTACTGAGCATTAATGAAGCAGAAGCGTATTTACTCACAGGTGAAAAACAACTCAGGCAAGCGGCAAGAGTGATTCAAAGCTACGGACCTAAAGCCCTTATTTTAAAACGTGGTGAATATGGGTCTGCTGTTTTCTGTAATGAAGAAATATTTCTGGTCCCTGCTTTTCCAGTCGAGAAAGTCGTCGATCCTACGGGAGCGGGCGATTCTTTCGCGGGAGGACTGCTAGGGGTATTAGCAAGTCATGGAGTTTCAAGAAAAGACATTACCGAAACCGATGGTGGCAAAAATTTTTTTCGAACGCTCAAGAAAGCCGCCCTTACAGCGTCTGCGCTCGCAAGTTTTACTGTAGAGTCGTTTAGTTTTGAGAAGTTGATTACAGCTTCAAAGCGAGATGTACAGGAGAGGCAAGAAGCTCTTTTGAAATGGATTACCGCTTAAGCGACGACATACTCACGAGCAAACTGACACACGCTTAAAAGCGGACACTGAGGACAAATTTTACTCTCAAATTTTCGTTCACAAAGCTTAAGAATTCCAAGTCTCGAAAGTGCAAAATCGTATTTCGTGGGATCGTGGGGCTCAACTTCAGAAAATTTTGCAGTTACAGCAATCACATCGCTATGTTTTGCAGATTCTTTATCATTAAAGCCCAAATACTGTGAAATTCGCGCCGTGTGGGTATCTAGCGGCATGAGAAGCTTTGAGGTCGGGATTTGAATCCCCATGCTGCGCCAGGTTCCAGGATCAATCTCATCCCGCCTGATCATCCATTTTAAATACATATACCAGCGCTTACATGCGCCCCCCCGACTAGGCTTCGTAATAAAATAGTCTGTGCGCCCCTTTGGGTAACCGGCCTGTGCCACAAACTCCTCTAACTTATCAAGCACTCGCTCTAAAGCCAAAGTTAGGTCGCTGACGTTCTTGAATTCCTGCAAAAAAAGTCCTCCAAGTGAGCCAAACTCCCTGACCACACTCGCCCACCACATCAGCAAGACAAAGACATCGGTTCCGGGATTAAACCTGTGTTTGAAGCTCTGGAATTCGTAAGGCACCTTCGTTTTATTTAGACTCATTTCTAACGCCCAAGCGCTCACACTGGGCTCATTTGTCCCGATCGCAGAAAGCACTGAACCGATAGACCTTCGAACGATTTTGACGTTACCATACGCCAACAGTGCACAAACAAGCCCTATTCCCTCTTGATCGAGTAAGGTCTTCTGCTGCCACACAAACTCAACGGGATCAGAGTTTCGATGCTCCGCGCGGTTATATTGGTGGTACACCTCTTCTAAAGCATTTTTCATGGGTTGCGCGAACGGGCGAAATGACTTAGCCACTAGATCGATGGTTCGCTTTTCGGTTTTAGTTATTTTTGCGATTCGCACATTACTTATTGCCTTCATAGGTGCCTGGGGAGGTTCTGCCACCGAAGGGCTTACGGCGCAATTAGACTATACGTCGCAACCTGCTTTCGAGGAAGAACGTGGATTTCCTAGGGGAAACTTTCAGGAACCCTCGCCTAGTTCAACCATCGAAGACTACGAATTTGGAAAACGTCCGGATCAAAACGAAACTCCTTTCTACCCTGGTGTTTCTGTTCTACCCATAGACACGAAGGTACAAACTAAACCTTCGGGCGGAAAAGTCCTCAATCACCCTTTTCGGTGTACTAGGCAGTTTATCTACAAAGGCAAGACTCTAGACTGTGACTCCGCAGTTGCGAGAGATGGCGAGGGGTTAAGGTCTATCATGAAGGACTCCCCGCTAGCGCTTGAGAAACTAGACAATTACCAAGAAACGCGAAGAAGGACTCTTTATACTGCTTATACTGGAACTGCCGGATTACTCTTGATTGCTACAAACGGGCTCACTGCAAGACTGTTTGGGGACTCTTCGCCTGAAGGTCAGGCTACTCGCCAATCCTATCAGAAGAACATTCGTTTTGCAGGTATAGGGATGTTGCTCGGTAGCATCGCAGTAGGGACCCTATCTTTCTATCACAATGAAAAGCGTTTGGAATCGGCTGTCCTGAAATTTAACGAAGACTTTCCCGATCGCCCGATACAAATAGGGATTGAAAAGAAATTTTAAAGCTTCATAAAAGCGAAACATAAGGGGTTTAGATATGCCACGCAGACAAGACTTAAATAAAATTCTAGTCATAGGCAGTGGACCCATTGTTATTGGTCAAGCGTGTGAGTTTGACTATTCGGGTACCCAGGCAGTCAAAGCACTTAAAGAAGAGGGTTATGAGGTCGTTCTGATTAACTCAAACCCAGCAACCATTATGACCGATCCGGAATTGGCAGACCGGGTTTACATCGAACCCCTGACGCCCGAGTTTGTCGAGAAAGTTATAGCCGCAGAACGACCCAATGCGATTCTCCCAACTATGGGCGGTCAGACCGCTCTAAATCTCACCATGGATCTGCATAGGATGGGGGTTTTAAACAAATTCGATGTAGAAATACTGGGTGCAAAACCAGAAGTGATTCATAGAGCAGAAGACCGCGAAACTTTCAAAAAAATCATGGATTCTATAGACGTAGCGTCTGCAAAATCCTGTGTCGTAAGGTCCTTGGACGAGGCTAGGCTTGCGCTAAAGTCTTTGGGCTTACCGCTCATTCTGAGACCTTCTTTTACCTTGGGAGGCGAGGGCGGTGGGATCGCTACAACAGAAAAAGACTTTCTTACTAAAATCGAGCGCGCCCTGTTTCTGTCTCCCTCTCACGACTGTCTGGTAGAGGAAAGTCTCTTAGGATGGAAGGAGTTTGAGCTCGAAGTCGTGCGTGATAAAGCAGACAACGTCATCATCGTCTGCTCCATAGAAAATTTTGATCCCATGGGTGTGCACACTGGAGATTCCATCACGGTTGCCCCTGCGCAAACCCTAACCGATCGTGAGTATCAAGAGCTCAGAGATCAATCGATCAGAATCATTAGAGCGATCGGCGTAGAAACTGGTGGCTCTAATATCCAATTTGCCTTGAATCCTAATGACGGTAGAATCTTAGTGATTGAAATGAATCCAAGGGTGTCTCGATCTTCCGCACTCGCCTCGAAAGCTACTGGATTTCCTATAGCAAGAATCGCTACAAAACTAGCCATTGGATACACATTAAACGAACTTCAAAACGAGATTACCACCACCACTCCATCATCCTTTGAGCCCAGTATTGATTATGTTGTGACTAAAATACCTCGGTTTGATTTTGAAAAATTTGCGCCGACAGATGCGATATTGACGACACAAATGAAGTCCGTGGGGGAAGTGATGGCGATTGGTCGCTCCTTCGAAGAATCCTTCGGGAAAGCCTTTAGTGGTCTAGAAACGCAAGTGACTTTCTTTAAACCGCTCTCCAGTGACCTACTTGAAACCTACGCCAAACGCGTAGGCGCTAAATTTTTACAAGGTAAAACTCCAGAGAAAGATCTTCTAAAAATACTTTTAGTCACGCCATCACCCTACCGAATTTCAGCTATAGGACAGGCACTACGCGCTGGATTTAGTGTTCAGGAAATTCACGAGCTTTCGAATATTACAGAGTGGTTTATTGAGCGCTTGCAGCCCTTGATACAAACCGAGTTGGAGCTTAGACTCCATACTTTGACTAATCCCAATTTGTTAAAAAAAGCAAAGAGACTCGGTATCAGTGATTTAGCGATCGCGCATATGTTAAATAAGACTGAAGACGAAGTCTCAGAAGCGAGAAAAAAGTTCGGGATTCGTGCCGAGTTTCAACGTGTAGATACGTGCGCAGCCGAATTTGAAGCCCACACTCCCTATATGTATTCCTCCTACGCGGCAACTGTGAGCGAAGTGAACCCCTCAGATCGCCGTAAGGTTATCATTTTGGGAGGCGGTCCTAATCGTATTGGTCAAGGAATCGAATTTGATTATTGTTGCGTACATGCTTCGATGCAACTTCGTGCTATGGGCTTTGAGACCCTAATGGTTAATTCAAATCCAGAGACGGTCTCTACCGATTACGATATTTCTGATCGGCTTTATTTTGAACCCCTCACTGCAGAGAGCGTGCTGAACATCATAGATCAAGAAAAGCCGCTGGGGGTTATTTTACAGTTTGGCGGGCAAACCCCTTTAAGATTAGCAAAGTCACTCGAAGCCAAAGGCGTGCACATTCTTGGAACGCAACCTGAAAGCATAGACATTGCAGAAGATCGCAAACGGTTTGAAGTACTCATCCGGGAATTACTACCCTATGGACTAGAACAACCTGAAGCAACGACCGCGTTCTCTCGAGAAGAGGCGATTTTGAAAGCAAACGCTCTTGGCTATCCAGTTCTTCTTCGTCCGAGTTATGTCTTGGGCGGACGCGGGATGCACATCATCAACGAAGAATCACAACTCAGAATGTTTATCGATAACGCTCTAGAACTTTCCGAGTCACACCCAGTACTCATTGACCGATTCTTAGACCGAGCGACCGAGGTGGATGTGGACGCGGTATCGGATGGTCACGAGGTGCTCATCGGTGGGATCTTAGAGCATATTGAAGAAGCGGGCATTCACTCTGGGGACTCCTCCTGCTCTATGCCAGTTTTCACGTTATCAGAGGGCATCTGCGATCGTTTACGCACATACACACGAGAGCTTGCAAAACGCTTAAAGGTAGTCGGACTCATGAACGTACAGTATGCGATTCAGGGAGACCGGGTGCTAGTGCTTGAAGTCAACCCGAGAGCTTCTAGAACCGTACCCTTTGTAAGTAAAGCTGTGGGAGTGCCACTGGCAAAACTAGCAACACAACTCATGATGGGTCGAACCCTAAAGGAGTTGGGATATGTAGAGGATTTCGATCGAAATCTAAAAAACTACTACATAAAGTCTCCAGTGTTTCCGTTTCATAAGTTTCCAGGCGCTAATATTTTTCTTGGCCCCGAAATGCGCTCTACTGGCGAAGTCATGGGCAGGGATAAAACCTTTGCCTCTGCGTTTGCAAAAGCGATGTTAGGCTCCCACAACACTCTCCCCCTGGGCGGCACGGTGTTTATGTCAGTGAGAAACGCGGACAAGGCAGAAGCAGCTGCGATTGCACGGACGCTGCTTGACATGGGCTTTAAAATACATGCTACAGAAGGGACTGCGAAATTTTTGCAGTTAAACCGAATACCCGTAAAAAAAGTCGCAAAAATAGCAGAGGGTAGTCCGCACTGTGTGGATAAAATAAGAGATGGTGAGTACAGCTTTGTGATCAACACAGTGGCAGAAGACAAAGTAGCAAAGGCAGATAGTTTTGCGATTAGACGAGCGGCCCTAGAACGCAAAGTCATGTGCTCTACGGTTCTTTCTTCAGCACGGGCCGTGCTTAAGGCGATCGAGACTTATAAGACAAATGATCTACAAGTAAGTCCAATGGATGAGTCTAAGTCATGAACGACTCGCTAGGTTCTTGTTACGCTTGCGGAGAGCCATTTCCGGGCCCAGCGATTCATAGAGGAGATTATTGTTCAAAGTGTAGGGCTGATCTTAAAGTCTGTCGCAATTGTAAACACTACGATCAAAGTGCTTATAACTTCTGCCGAGAACCTCAGGCGGACCGAGTTGTCGAAAAAGAAAAATCAAACTTCTGTGATTATTTTGCGGCTACTAGTAAGTCGACTGTTCCTCCTAGCGAAAGCCCCGCCGAAAAAGCCCGCAAAATGGCCGAAGCGCTCTTTAAGAAAAAATAGTTTTAATATGCACAACCTCGAACAATTCCACAGACACTACCGCACCCCAAAAGGAGAAGCACTAGAGATTCATTGTGTATCAGACAGTAATCTTACAGTTTCTGAACAAGACAGAAAAAGTATTACTTTAGTTCCAGCCTATCAGAATATCTCTTCTTCAGTAACAAGAGAGTATTTCTTAAGAGGCCGCGTACTACTCAGAGAATCCCTTAAACACTCTCTAGGCGCTGATCTACATTTTTTAGACCGAAAGAAACACTCCAGAACCCCTGCCTGGCCTTCTGGAGTGCAAGGCTCGCTCTCGCACACGGCAGGTTATACTGCTGCGCTTACCCACCTGATTACGGATCGTTTTTTTGGAATAGATGTCGAACACAAACTCAAGCCTGAGTCTTATGCTGCGCTCAGAGAGCGTGTTCTTAGGTCTCAGCCTAAGTGGCCAGATTTAACTCCACAGGGGATTTTAGACGCCTATGTACTTTATGAATGCGTATATAAAGCCATCAGTGAGGCGGGCCTCCCAGAACCCCAACCCAAGGATCTTTCTGTAGCATCTGTTTTCCAGGCAGCCGATATCAGAGTCTATAAAACAAGCTACATGGAATCCTGTGACGCTTTGGTAACCGTTCTAGAGGGGAGCAAAATAGTGCTGTCTATTGCAGAAGTTACTCTCTCGCCTTGCAATTTTTACACGAATTTCTTACGGTAACGGCCTTATGTCGAACGCTAAAGTACCCATGACCGTCATTGGACGTAAAATGTTAGATGAAGAACATCGCCAACTGATGACGGTAGAACGTCCCAACATTATCAAAGCAATAGAGGTCGCGCGCGCTAATGGAGATCTGAGCGAGAACGCCGATTATTCAGCTGCAAAAGAGCGCCAAAGTTTTATAGAAGGACGTATCCAAGAAATTAATGCTAAAATAGCGATGGCAGAAGTGATTGATCCAAAGAATATCCAGTCGGCTCGTGTGGTATTTGGTGCCACCGTTGTGCTCAAGGAACTAGACCGCGGAGAAGAGATTACGTATCAGATCGTAGGAGTAGATGAAGCGAACATCAAAATCGGAAAAATAGGTGTCACCTCACCAGTCGCGCGCGCCTTAATCGGAAAGTCTGAAGGAGAGGAAGTTGTTGTTCATGCCCCTCGCGGACAAGTCCAATACGAAATCATCGAAATCCGTTACGAGTAACACCCCGCTCAGTGAGCTTAACGGAGTAGGACCAAAACTCAGAAAAACCCTTGAAGAAAAGGGGTTAAAAGTCATCTCTGATTTTCTCTACTATTTTCCGAAACGTTACGAAATCCAACGTGAAAACGTAGCTGTAAGTCTACTTAAACCGGGAGAGCGCGCCCAACTCGATGTACAAATTATAAGTGCGAGAAAAATTCGCACTCGTACCGGCAAGACTTTTTTTGAGGCTCAAGCGGTCGATCAAAGCTCCACGATTTTACTAAAATGGTTCTATTTCTACCCCTCTTTAGAGAAACGGATTTTTCCAGGTTCAAAAATTCGCGTATCAGGAGAAATCAAAGAGTTTAGAGGCCAGTATGAGATGGTACACCCAGATTTGGCTGCGTATCATGCATCCGATTCAGCAACAAAACCGCTTATAGAAACCCAAACCACGCAAGTCGGCGCGCCCTCACCTTCTGAGAGTCTGCTTCCGGTCTATTCTGATATCGAGGGATTACACCCCAATAAACTGCGTGGGCTCATTGCGTCGGCACATAAAATTTCTGAGAGTAACTTGCAGGACGACTTACCCCCCTCACTGTTAAGTAAATACAAGTTTCCAGCGCTAAAAAACGCGCTCTATAATATACATTTTCCAATACTCTCTCCAGAAATTGATGATCTAAATAGTTTTCAAACCCCCTCTCAACAGAGGTTTATTTTTGAAGAATTTTTTAAATTCCAACTATTGATTCAGAAAAAGAAAGCCTCACTACTACGAGACTATTCGCCCAGAGTCGTGTTTGAAAACAGTCTTTCCATTGCAGACGGATTAGCTAAAGACCTACCCTTCGAACTCACACTATCTCAGACCCAAGTGTTACGTGAAATCCTACTGGACCTAACAAACAGTCATCCGATGAATCGACTCGTTCAAGGCGACGTGGGGTCCGGTAAAACTGCAGTTGCGCTACTTGCAAGTGCAGCGCTTATCGCAGAGGGCTATCAAGTTGCATTCATGGCACCAACAGAGATTTTAGCGAGGCAACATCTCGTGTCCGTAAGCACTCTTTTTCAGGGTAAACTGAAGTCCGTTCTGTGGGTGGGGGGCACAAAAACAAGAGAGCGGCTGCAAATTCAAGAACGTATAGACGCGGGAGAGCCGCTGCTTATTATAGGGACTCATGCTCTGATCGAAGATCAACTTAAGTTCAAAAAACTTGGCCTTGTGATTATTGATGAACAACACCGTTTTGGCGTTGAACAACGGGCCACGCTTCGAAAAAAAGGGGCTTTTAAGGACGACCGAGACAGTAGAGGCAAAGCTATCACTCTCTATCCTCACGTACTGGTTTTAACCGCCACCCCTATTCCCCGTACGCTAGCGCTCACCATTTACGGTGAATTAGATGTTTCCTCAATTCGAGAACTTCCAAAAGGGAGAGCGCCTATTCGGACAAAGATCGCGACTGCGAATAATTTTGCGTCCGTTTATGCCTTCGTAAAAGAACGCCTAGAGGCTGGCGAGCAGGCCTATGTGATTTTTCCGTTAATTGAGACTTCTACGAAAGAGGGTTTTGAAAAACTGCGCTCGGTCGTTTCAGAGAGTGCTGTGCTTGCGAGCACCTACTTCCCTAGTTTCGTTTGTAAAGTTCTTCATGGCCAAATGCCAGCCGAAGAAAAAGATAGTGTCATGAGAGAATTCAAGGAGGGACGCATTCACGTACTTTGCTCAACCACCGTTGTTGAAGTAGGAGTGGATGTCCCTAATGCTACTACGATGATCATTCAGAATGCTGAGCGCTTCGGACTGTCTCAACTCCATCAACTTAGAGGACGAGTGGGACGAGGATCTAAACAAGGCTATTGTTTTCTTTTCACAGAAACCCAGTCCCAAGGAACCGCATTAGAAAGACTTTCCATTCTTGAGAAATCTACCGACGGGTTTGTATTAGCAGAAAAAGATCTCACTCTGCGTGGTCCGGGAGACTTCTTGGGTACCAAGCAGACGGGTGTTTTACCGTTTAAGTTTGCTGACCTTGCTCGTGACAGCAAATGGCTCTTTGTCGCTAGAGATGAGGCCACCGCGGCTCTGACAAACGACCCAGATTTAAACTCGCCTGAGCATTATGGCCTTAGAAGATTCTTAAATCACGAAGGCAATTCCCGCGATCAATACCTAAAAACCCTATAATCCGTATAGAGGTGTAATTTCAATAGTTTAACAGCTATTTAACAACTATAACCGTTTATTCTTATTGAGTTTTTTATATGTCTATGACAATAGCTAGCCAATGCCGTCCGATAAAATTCAACAAAATTTAGTGGGTTCTTACCTCAAACAAATGCGCGAAAAAGCGGGTTTATCTCAGAAATCCTTAGGGTTACTCCTGAAACCAGAGGTCACAACCCAGTTTGTATCTAATATTGAGCGAGGTATTACACCACTACCCCTCACACATTTTAAGCGCATCGCAGAGTCGCTTGGAATCCCAGCTCACGAGCTTATTGAGAAGATGGAGTCGGAATACTCGGCAAAACTGAATCAGGCCGTGACTACTCAGACAGAGAGAATATCAAGGCGAGTCCCTGTGCAAGAGCATGAATTTTTAGATAATCTGATAGCTTGTTATATGAAAGCTTCTATTGACCAAAAAAAGAGGCTGCAACGCGAAGTAGCCACTATCTTAGAGCTATCAAATCTCCATCGTTCTTCCTAAACTAACTGTGTGACAACCCAACACATTAGAGTACCAGGGGCAAAGAAAACTCATCGTGACCCTATGTTCTCCAGCGAACAATCTGGAACTTTTGAATCTTCAGACGGAACCAAGATTTTCTATGCTACTGAGGGTGCGGGTCCTCCGATGGTCTTCTGTTACGGGCTTGTCTGCTCAAGTCTGCACTGGACCTATCAGATGGATTATTTTCGCGCAAACTACAGGTGTATTTGGATGGATTACAGAGGACATCAGAACTCTGAAACCCCGAAAGATCTGAAATCACTCACGATCACGAGACTAGCGACAGACTTAAAAGAAGGCCTGGATTACTTGGGTGTAGAGCACGCGATTTGGTTTGGGCACTCGATGGGTGTGAATGTCGTTTTGGAAGCTGCACATTTATTTCCAAACAAAGTGAAAGCATTAGTGCTAAGCAACGGCACACCCTTTCGGCCGCTTGAAACACTTCTGCATACGAATATACTCTCAGGAGTTTTTAAAAAATTAGAACTTTTAAGCGACAAAGCCCCACGCCTCGGTCAGTTTTTGTGGAAAACCCAGAAGGGAAACCCGCTTGTTCACCGGATGGTTGGTCTGCTTGGTTTTAATCTTTTTTTAACCCCGATAGCAGACGTCGCCCGCTACGTGGATCAACTAGCAGATATTGATCCTAAAGTGTTTCTCGAGCTGATTAAAAGTTATGACAAGTACGACGGGGCTTCCTGGTACCATCTGATTAAAGCTCCGACCTTAGTAGTAAATGGGCAGCAGGATAAAATTGTTCCTATCGCCCAGCAAAGACTTCTTGCTCAGCTCATTCCATCCGCTCAGATTTTCGAGATAGAAAATGGCAGCCATTGCTCACAGATGGACTTTCCTGAAGTGTTTAACCGAGAGGTTGAGCGTTTTATCGCTACCCTTTCTTAGCCCACCTAGAGTCCTGGTAGTGTCCAATCTATCCAAGGAAAAGTCCAAAAATGGCTGGGCGAAGTGATCAAATCTCTCGTTGTGCGATGTCGCTCGAAGACCTGCTGCGTGTGATCCATGCATAATTGTCCGTGACAGCGTCCTCGTCCGATTCTTAGTTTTTCAACAAGATCTGTTAAGTTTTTAGCGGTTCCATTTTCTAGAACTTCAATTGCTTCATCTTCTGTAATACCCACACATGGACACAGAAAGTTTTTTTCCTCGGTTTTATGGAAGTAACGATGTGAACTCATCTCAATTCTACAAGCCGATCTTGTTTTGGTTTGACAAGCTCGCATACTCACTCCGTCAACACTAAGCTTACAGAGTCCACACGAACCATCGGAACACATCAGCCGATCTTCGGGTCGCTGCAAACCAACCGAGGTCAACCAAGCGGCTAAATTCTCATGATCGATGGCTCGTCGTTTTTGACCTGACACCCAGAGATCAATGCTGTCTAGATTCTTTCCGTCTGCGGTGTGTGCATAGAATTTATCAAGGTCTTGGTCCAATGCGGACAACGTGACACGAACCGATCGTACTTCTTGGACAAGATGCATGGGTACCATGACTGTCAGCAAATTACTGAGCTCGTTTCCACGCTTCTCTGAGTTTTCAGGTACGCGAGTTTCTACTACCCTACCTTGCCCCATCTTTTCGCCTCGACGGTTAAGAACGTCGACGAGTTTACGTTCCTTAAGATCTGACGCAAGTTTTCCTCGCACGCTTAAAGTGAGCTTTGAATACTGGGTATTTTCATCTGACTCCATCACAACCGGTACACTTGCAGGACAAGCAACAAGACAAATTCCACACTTCGTACACAAGTCGTCGAGTACTTTTGGTCTAGCATCAACCACGTTGATTGCTTTTTCGGGACAGGCATCGCTGCAGACCTTGCATCCAATGCGCTCAAAGCACTCGATAGAAATACCGTTGAACTTTTTGAAATCGACATGAGGTGACTGCTCAGTCTCCAACCATTTTCCAGCGAAGGATAGATTTAAGGGCGCAGATTCGTACTCACGAATGTGTTTTAATTTAAGTCGCTGATTCTTAGATGTTTTTTTATTTGTGGAATACAGCGGGCCCAAATTCATCGAGATCTTTTGAGCAATTTCTAGAGCGATTTCTTCGGCCTCGGAGTGCCCCTGTGGGTCCTCTCTGATATCCGAGCTATGGGTGACCCACCAACGAAACAGCATAGATCCTGCTGCTGACTCCTCCACTGAGCTTCGGTGACTTTGAGGGTGATAGGTGATCACTTTAGAGGACTCGAGAATTCGACGACCCATCGAGTCCTGCACAATCAACTCGCACAGATCCACGCCCACAGATCTGAGCTCTAAGGGCACTGCGTTCACCGTAACTCCGCCTAAACTATGGTACCTGCGCCTCAGGACTTCCCAAGCACCCACACCGCCCTGAACCACAATAGTGACTTTTGGACAACCCGCCTCTAGTAGTCGAATTCCAAAACGATAAGCGTGATTGGATCCACCCAAAACTACCGCGGGACGACCCGTGTGAAACATACCTCGCAACAAAAGACTTTCTGCTACATCACCTCCTATAACGTATCTAGAATGGTTGCCTTTAAAACCATAGACACTGTGAGCACGATTTGTGATCGCAACGACACTACGAGTATGTATCTCATGCACTCTTCCTTGTGCATCTTCAGCCATTACAAAAGCTCCGCCCTTCTGATGAGGAAGTACGCCTCGTACAGTAAGGACCCCTGCTCTCGCTGTACCAATTCTAAGGTGATCTCGTCTGAGCTCTGAGATTAACTTGGTCACGCTAGCCTCCGGCCAGGTTCTCAAATTCGGTCCCGCGCAAATCAATAAATCAAGCTCACTTTGATAGATTTGAATCATGAAATACGTCCCGCCCAATCGGCAGCCTCTTTGACCAGTGAAGGCAGACTCGCGGACTTTGGCAAAATAATATTAACGTTCGAATGTGAGGGAGGTTTTACTACTGCAAACTCTTGAGAGAAAACTTCTACTCTGCGGTATCCTCGAATAGTACAGGAGTCCCATCCCAAGAGGTGGGCGAGTATTCTGGAGACTTCACTGAGTGGCGGCCCTGCAGAGTCGCTCTGTGGGTTGGTCCCACTGTCATGCGGCTTTTTAAAAACTAAACACCTAAGTTCACGGGGCGAAACGGCGTATAGCACCGCGTTTTCGAAGAATAAAACATGCTCTAGCGAAATCATATTGCGCGAATGGATTGTGAATTCATGAATATGTTCAAACTGAAAGTATCCTAATTGCGGCTTATCCACTTGGAGAATTCCGGAAAAGAGTCGCTCAAAAATAAATCGGGTAGAGTAGTCTGGACAAAAAACTATAGATTTTTTTGAATGTATACTAATCGACCCAGCTTTAGTTTGGGTCTGGATGGTATCCGCATGGAGCGAGTGGATTTCTGCCTCTTCGAATTGCCTAGAAGTGCCCAATTTTTCTGACACATACTCCTCTATCCCTCGCGAAAACTGCTCGACGTCGATGTCGTACATCCCGGGTAGTGAGAGCCCTACAAAAGGCATTTCCCGAGTCCAAGCCGGCTCTACTAACATCGACAACAACTGATACCCCTGAACAGGACGAGCGTGAATTTTCTGCTCAAGAAAAAAATCTTCCAACCTATTGAGCGCAGTGACGGACACACCCTCTTTGCGCGCCACAAAGTTCCAGGACCGCAGCGATATCGCAGGCCCCTCCCTAGCGTCCTCTCCTGGCCAAACCATCGGACCGGGATACAGCATTGCAGTTTTTTCAGCACTCGGACTAAATCGAAAGTCTAAAATATTCTTAGGATCACTCCCAAAATGATAGTCTATCGCAACAGGAAGACTCACCCGGGACTCTTGGTGCTTTGGCACTAGATGCACTACATCAATCTGAGAGTCCAAACAGTTTTTTATAAAACAATTTACAAAAAACCCTCTGCCAAAAACAACGATGTCAGTCTGAATGTGCACGCGCCAAAGGCCCCATCACACGCTTTAGCGCTGTTTGCAACTGCGCTTTCTTATACTCGGAATGCGCACTTCTGCCTTTCTCGTTTTCTTCGTGAGACAGACGATCGACGACTTGGACTTCATACGGATAAAAGAATCTCGATTCGCGGGCTATAAAACTGAGGTCTATTTTATCAACGGCCATCGTCACTTCTGCCGGTAGTCCCTGGATATTTTTTGCTAAAAGTTTAAAATTTCGAAGATCTTTATAAAGTGGATTCGTGAGTTTGATCAGTTGGCGACAGGTGAACTGAATGGAGCGATAGGTTTCTTGAGTGTGTTGATTCACGGATTCGTTTATGCCTCGATGTTTGTCTAACAACTCATTAAGGAGTGCTTCAGTTTTAGGGGAATTGAGATCAACGTCAGAGAGAGCTTTTCTGAGATAAGTGATGTCCACGAGCGAGTTCCTAGATCTGGAGGGCTTTAGATTGGGTGGGATGATCACTCGCATATCAATAAGACACTTGACTAACCTGAGAGCGTCTAACTTCGTCCCAGTTACGAAACGAATTCCCACTCGGTCAAAAACGTCTTCCGCCACATTTTCTGGTTTATGGAGCAACTTAATCAGTAAGGACTCTCTCGATTTTTTCGGTTTTGACTCAAACGCAACCAGAGAGACTGTTTTTGCGAAAACCATGTGACCTAGTTCATCTCGCTCAATAAGCCTATAGTAGGGATCTAATAACTGGGTTTGAATTTGGCCAAAAATAGACACTCTAGCATCCTGATCCATGTGTGCAAGCGTGTGCATAACTTTTAAGATCGCACACACCCAGAGCTTAAGAATAACTTTTTCGCTCGAAGAACTAGCGATCAACAGAAGCTCTTCGGGCAATTTGACTTCCTGAATGCGTCTTGGAATTTCTAGAGCCAGCCCTTCAGGATTTTCAGGTTTAAGAAAAAATTTTCTAATGAAATTAAGTGCTTCTTGAAAGTGTCCCTGCGCTTCGGCGGCTTCAATAGGGTTTGTAAGATCATAGCCGTAGGATGAAAAAAAAGCCCTGGCCTCTTCTGGAGTTGCACTGTGGAAGGCAAAACCCACATCAAGAGCTGACCTACCGCTTAGTACGATTTCAAAGGCATCCCATGGAAATTGGTAGGAATCTTGTTTTGATTGCGACATTTATCTCCCATAAGTCTTATCGAAGGAACCAATTTAGAGTAAACAATAAAAGCATGAATCCTAAAATCTATCGCACCACACTTGAAGTCAGAGGCTACGAGCTTGATGCCTATGCTCACGTCAACAATTCTGTTTACCTCAACTATCTCGAAGTTGCTCGTTGGAAAATGCTCTCTGATGAAGGTATCACACTTCAGCTCTTTAAAGAGTGGAAAGCCTGGCCCGTTATTGCGTCTATCGAAATTCATTACCGTAGGGCTGCTTTCGAGGGAGATGAGCTCCACATTGAAACACGGCTTCTCGAGCAACGTACAACTTCCATGATCTTCGAACAAAAGATATTCGTCAAAGGGCAACTCATCACCGAAGCCAAAGTTCGCTCCGTGATTGTAGACGAAAGTGGAAAGCCCACAAGACCCCCTAAAATCATGCAGGAAAAATTTCCTCAGCATAGGATCGGAAGCGTTTAAATATGTTCAAAGTAGTTGCCAGTAAGTACTGGGTCAGTGCTTTAGGCGTAGGCTTCTTACCAAAAGCGCCAGGTACGTTTGGATCGTTTGTAGGAATGCTGCTTTGGGTCTCAATGCCTAGTGCGCTTGCGTTTTTAGTGAGCTACGCCGCGATTTTCATTTCTAGTGTTTTTGCGGGTTATGTTATTGACCAAAAAACTCTTGATAGAGACCCACAGTATTTCGTTCTGGACGAAGTCCTTGGCGTGGGCATTCCCTTGTTTTTTTTTCACTCAACCGGTTTAGAAATAGCGCTTTCGTTTCTGTTATTTAGGTTATTCGATATCTGGAAGCCATTTCCGGTTTCGACGTTGGACCACTTTTCCCACGCTGGGCGTTCTTCGTGGCAGCGTGTGCTTGGCATTATTCTCGATGATATAGCAGCAGGATTATACGCATGCTTTTTCTTAGCCTTAACTTTAAGGGTGCTTGCACTTATCTACTAGATACGCCTACCTGCCCTCCATTCAGCTCGTGTGCTTGAAAAGCTAAGTCCCTAGGACTCTTGTTTTCACAAGACGTTAGCACTGAAGTTTTTACTATTTCTACGGAGTCATCTAAAGATACCCTCAGGCTGCGCGATAGGTGTCCGAAAGGAACGTTAGCAAATTTCATCAAAAGACGAACACCTTCGCTTGCATACTCTACTTCGCAAGTCTCAACGTTTTTATCCTTAAATTTTCCAACACCTATTTGCCCTTTTGAAGCAACACAATTCATCACGACATTTTTTCCAAACGCCTGCGTTGGATGAGCCACATCGCCTGCAAAAGGTAGCCAGACGTTATTGACTTCGGCTTGTGTTGTATGAGTAGTGCTACCGTACGGAGAGCTTTGGGTTTTTACACCGTAGTAGACCTCCCTTGATTTAGAATGCTCCTCCCGACTTACAAGTTTAATCAGATCAAGCGTCGCTGTGATCTTCGACTTATCTGAACTGAAAGTGGTGCCGTCTCGTATTGTTTCCACAGTCATATCGTATTGTGCCACTAAACCTAGGCGCTCATCGCAAGAGCCTTGTGCGCCCCCGCCCGCAGAATTTAGGGCCTGAGCCATACTGTTACTGTGTACAGAAAAAAGACCTAAACAGACAGCAACACCACATATCTTAATATTTAAGTGAAATATCGTCATATGAGCCCACCCCCGCGAGCTTGGTGGCGAGTGTTATCGCATTAATTTCGGGATGTCAAATTTCCGGAATCGGCACTATTTTTTATGGGTTTACTTAAATAAATACTTGCGATCTAGCGCTTTGCGTCATAATGAATCGCCCCTATGCTTTCTTTAGAAAAAAGTCCCGAAGCACACACAATTTCTCCCCACGATGTGAATGGTGCTCTTACAGTCCTAGGGGCCTCTATAGAGTTAATCCAACTTAGACTTAAAGAAATTGATTCGTCTTCTGACACTGGTTCTATCTGTGAGTTATTAAGCGAAAGCTTTATGAAAGTAGAAAGCCTGATGTCTTATCAACTCATGTCGCTTTCCTCTCCTTACAGGCCAGAATGATCAGCCTATTGATTTGGGTTTTGGGTATTTTTCTAGGATTTAGTATACGAGAATTACTTCTAAGCAAGCGACCTAGATCTCGTCATAAATTATTACCTAGTAATGGTGTGAAGAATTTTGGGGAGAGTCACTACAGAAGAGTGGTTCGTCGTACCCTGCACGACCTTGAACCTCTATTTGCATCCTTGAAGCAAGACCAAAGAATCTCCGATCACTCAGAGTTAAAGTACTACCTACGAGAGGTAGAGTGCCGAATGAGTAGTCTCCGCTCTCTAGAGTACGGTAGCGAAAAATCTTCTCAGACCATGTCTAGGTTAAAGGCTACTACCCTTAACGAGACAGCTCTGAAGGTATTTCCGCTTGGCAATGTACTGCTCGAGATGCTTAACGTATACCTGCCGGATCAATACAAACTACCAGGAGAGACGAGAAAAATCCTACAGTCTACGAGAATACTAACCGCTGAGATAGCCATGAACTCCGCACTTGAGTGTTTGTTACTGAACGTAAAAAAGAACCTTAAAAAAGGGGAAGCACTGATTCTTACCGCAAAACATAGTGAATCAAACGTTTCGTTAGAGTTCATTAATCCGACTTCATTGCTAGGTCAACAGTCCCAATCAGGCAGATCATTAGGTAAAAAAAGTATATCACGCTGGGTTCAAAGCATGAGTGGTTCTATCACCTCTCGTGTTGTCTTGGATGCAAAACAGAATCATCAGTATTACACCCATATCACGCTCCCACGACACCTCGCCGTTTTACACGACCCCGTACGCCTGCTGAACCTAGAACAAGTCGTGCTGATCGACGATGATCTGTTGGTTCATAAGCTCTGGGCTTTCCATTTCGCCAAACTAAAGCAACGGTTTGTGAGCTTTACAACACTTCAAGATTTTTATGATTGGAGTTCTACACATCCCTTGTACCAATCTCTGGTCTATGTCGACATCATAGGCCAAGACTCAAAATTCATTTCATTTACGGATCTTGATAGAATCGTAAATCAGTGCCCTCCAACTGCAGTCAGGATCACAACTGGACTCAGTATCGAGGATGTTTACCAAAGGTATCCTACCTTAAGAGGAGTGATTCCTGTCGTAAGTAAGTCACCTCCAAGGAATGAGGAACACGACAAACTGCTCCTATCTCAACTACAGCCCATTTTCCCTGAGAAACCAAACTATCTGAAGCGGCGCTCTCGTTGATACTTGCTCAGGCTGACTAAGCAATAGAGTGGTAGACCCTAGCCTGAGCGACATCTTGAGAGATCTGTGCCTTAAGGGTCTCAAGATCAGGAAACTTCTGTTCGTTACGAATTTTTTTTAGAAATCTCACCGAGATGCTCGCCTGAGAAAGAGCCGCCATCACACCTGCGTTCCACTTTAGGACGTGGGTTTCTACTACAACGCCGGATTGACTATGCACAGTAGGTCTTACTCCTACGTTTGAAATTGATGGGAACGGATGCTGATCTTGATCCGGTCTAAAGGACTCGGTGACGTAGACTCCAAGTGGCAACAACAGTTTATTCTCAGGCTTCATGTTTAGCGTTGGAAACCCTAACGTTCGCCCGAGCCTCCGGCCATGCTCTACAATCTCTGTGTAACAAAATCCTGTCTTGTGAAGCATTTTTCTTGCTCCCTCTACATCCCCGGATTTGAGCGCATGACGTATGCGGGTAGAGGACACAGACTCCCCCGCCCAACTCACAGGAGTAACTCCAATCACTTCGCATCCGTGTTTATGGCCCAGCTCTTGAAGCGTTAGGAATGAGCCCGTACGACCACTTCCAAATCTAAAATCCTCGCCCACGACGATGACTCTTGCATGAAGGCTGTCCTTCAGAATTTCATTAAAAAAACTTTCAGGGGTTTTAAGAGCTAGCTCCCGATTAAACGGTATCGCCACTACATCTTTCACCCCATATTCGCGGCAAGCAGACAACTTCTCAGTTTCCGAGAACAAAGCTTCAAATGCAAGATCAGGCCTAAAGTAGCGCGACGGATGTGGATTAAATGTCAGTAGGACAAGATCAAGACCCAGCGACTTTGCCCTCTCTCCCGCCATAGAAAGAAGGGATTGGTGTCCAAGATGCACACCATCAAAATTTCCAATCGCTACAACCTGATCTCTAGCCACATACACCTAAGAACAAAACAACATCTCTCTATATTTAGGGAGTGGCCAATAACTATCGCCGACCAGACATTCTATTTGATCAGAATGACCTCTAAGCTCTAGCATCGCTTGAGAAACTTCACCTGACAGCAATCGTGCTTTTGCATCCTCGTCCGCTGTTTTTTCTAGTTTCTGAAAAGCGTTCTCGAGTTTAGTACGTGATCCCTGTAATCCCTCTATACTTGTACTTAGTTTTTTAAGTGTATCTACAAACGGGCTAGAGACCCCCACTGACTTACAAGCACTAGACGCCTGAGTAAGCTCAAGCAAATAGGCGACTGCAGCTGGAGCTATCTGAGTATCAATAATAGCTCGTAACGTATCGCCTTCGATTAGGAGGTTTTTAATAAATCGCTCCAACCTCACATGATAACGCGAAGTAATTTCTGCTTTTGAGAAAACCTCATGTCTTGCAAACAACTCTACACTACTCTCATGCAAGAGTTGCTCTAAGGCTTCAGGGGTTTTTCTTAGATTAGGAAGTCCTCTTCGTTCAGCCTCTCTCACCCACTCATCGGAATAGCCATTACCTTCAAAACAAATATTCTGAGTTTCCCCTGCAACTTTGGTGACGATCGCAAGAATGGCATCTTCTACTTTAGCCCCGCTGCTGATTTTTGCCTCTAATTGGTTAGAAATGTCAGCCATCGCATCTGCTACTGCTGTGTTTAAAACTGTCACTGGAAATGCAATCGAAGCAGACGATCCTACCGCTCTAAACTCAAACTTATTTCCTGTAAAAGCAAACGGAGACGTTCGATTTCGGTCGGTGTTATCTTTTGCCACCTCGGGCAGTTGAGCCACTCCTAACTTAATCACCGCCTGTTCAGAACTACCGGAATTAGCTGCAAAAGTGCCCTTAGCTAAATCCCTGAATATCTTTCCAAGCATATCCCCGAGAAAAACCGACATAATTGCCGGCGGCGCTTCATTTGCTCCTAGTCGATGGTCGTTCCCGCTAGAAGCAATACTTGCACGCAGTAGACCAGCACGCTCTGAAACACCTTTCAAAACCGCAGAAAGTACGAGTAAAAAACGCAAGTTCTGATGAGGAGTTCTACCCGGATCCAGGAGGTTGGTACCGTCTAGTTCTTCACCAGTCGCAGTTATCATCAGCGACCAGTTGTTATGTTTCCCGCTACCATTTACTCCTGCAAAAGGCTTCTCATGTAGGAGGACCGAGAAATCATGCTTTTCAGCCACTTTACGAAGTACTTCCATCGTAATCTGATTGTGGTCCGTAGAGACATTCGCTTCCTCAAACACAGGCGCTAACTCAAATTGATTCGGAGCTACTTCGTTATGTCTCGTTTTTGCGGGTACACCGAGTTTGTGTAATTCGATCTCTACTTCCGCCATAAATGCCAGCACTCGAGCTGGGATCGCGCCGAAGTAGTGATCTTCTAATTGTTGGCCGCGCGGAGGTTGACCGCCGACCAGCGTACGTCCACACATCATGAGGTCGGGACGTAATTTTGCTAGCGCCCTATCCACGAGGAAATACTCTTGTTCCGCGCCCAGCGTTGCGACCACTCGTTTCACGTTGGGTAGGCCGGCTATACCGAGAAGACGAATAGCTTCCTTTGAGAGAGCGGCCATACTTCTTAACAGTCCAGTCTTCTCATCTAAAGCGTCTCCATGAAAACTGATGAAAACGGAGGGAATGCAAAGTGTCTTACCATTGGCTCCTTCGACTAAAAAAATCGGGCTTGCTGCATCCCATGCTGTGTAACCTCGTGCTTCAAAAGTTGACCTCATGCCACCCGATGGAAAACTAGATGCATCAGGCTCAGACTGAATGAGTTGTGAAGCTGAAAACTTCTCAAGTGGCTTCCCAGAAGCATCGAAACTAAGAAACGCGTCGTGCTTCTCAGCCGTCTGGCCTGTCTGAGGTTGGAACCAATGACAAAAATGCGTGGCTCCTTTTAAAATCGCCCAATCTCTAATAGCAGGTGCCACATGAGAAGCAACATCAGCACTCAGAGGGGCTCCCGTGATGACGGTATGCTTTAACTTCTGAAAAATATCTTTTGGCAGTCTCTTGGAGAGTTCCTCAAGCGTAAGCGTATTTTCTCCAAAATAGTGCGATGCGGGTGAGAGGATCCCCTCACTGTTCATTGGAAGTTTAACCGCTCTAGGCTGCCTAGAGAAGGCGCTGCTAAGAGCGTTGAATCGAGCTTGTACACCATAGAGTTGTGTCATAGAAAAACCTTTCGTCACGACTGTTTGTTTAAAACTAAAAATCCTTTTCACTAAATGCTGTTCACTGCTTTTCTTTTAAATGCTGTAAAATGGCTACTAAAACGTCCGAATACGCACTTAGTAAACCCTCTAGATTCTTACGAATCCGATCTAACTCGTCACGTCCTGCTTGATTGGAGTACTTGAGCCAGTCCCGAAAATCTAGACCCTTTTCAAGCTTTTTTATAAGCCCATCCCCGAGATTAAATTTCGAGACTAACCCATCTAGGAGCCGCTCTGAGTTATCTCCGAGTATAGATCGTTTTAGAGCTCGCTGAAGCGCAGCTTCGAATCGATCGTTCGTTTGTTCGCAGAGTGTTTGCAACCCCTCTAACGTCAAATCATCCTGAGGTGCGAGGCGTAATTCTTGCCTTTTTTCATTCATATACGCGCTTGCCTTCGCTAGCTCGTCCCGGCTGAAGCTTAAGCCAAGGGACCTGGAACGACCCATGATCCGAAGCCCAAAAAAACCTAACACTAAGACGCCCACTGTTAGGAAAACCAAAAATCCTGATGGCCAGAGTACCCGCGCCCATTCTGCTAGACCCGACTTCTCAAATACTTCGGACACAGGTTTTTCCCGCGCACCCTTACCCTCAAGACGGGCTTGCCCTTGACTAGAGGTTTGCTGCTCTGGCCCATTCACGGGATCAACCGGAAGACCCAGAGCCTGTATCTGAATAGGCTCTACTTCATTGATATAGTAGGCTTTTTTTGTCGGAGAAAATGATGAAATACGCACCGGTGAAATCACAAAGTCACCAGGTTTTCGCGCAAGTAGCGTTGACTCAAAGATTTTAACGTCGACCCCTGTGGCACTTGAGGACCCCTTGGTTTTCGTCTCTAGTACCTCTATACCCTCCGGCAAATTCAACCCCGGCCACTTTAGACCCGCAAGCGAGCCACTACCTTCAATTTTATAAACAAGCTTAAATGGCTGGCCAGTATTTACGCTTGCACTATTTACACTCCAAATCGCAGTGAAATCGCCCACTAAGCCAGAGTAGCTCTCTGGCTTACCTTGCGCCGGTGTGGGTAGGACCTCGATGGATTTCTGATCCGCTTTCAGTCTCTCTGTGCGTGGCATTGAGGATCGAAAGAGCGATGAAAATAGATCGTCCTCGTCTACTCTCTCTCGATTGATAGCCGCCACATAAGAGACTTTAACTCCGAGAGGATCGATTTTGAGTGTTCCCGTCTTTAACGGAGTCGCCGAATACTGCGCTAACAAGTATCGAGCATATCGCTTGCCTTGCACTTCTACTTCTTGCGGCCTCATGTCTCCGGTAATCAAAGGCATTGAGATCTCTTCTTTGAGGAACCCCTCTAACACTGGAAACTTATCGCCTGCCACCTGTGTTAACGAACCCCTGCCATACAAATAATAGGATACAAAAACCCTTTCGCCTAAATGAACCGAGTTCGAGGAAACTTCCGCCCTCACAAAAAAATCCGTCCCAACGCCGGGGGATACAGATGAAGATAACGGAGGCGACGGAGAGGCACCAGGTTGTGACGAATTAACGGCTGGTAAAACATGGATAGAAATATCCGGCGCCCGTAGAGTTTGATCCCCCAGTTTGGCATGAATGTTTCGTAACACTAATACTCCCGTTTTCTTGGGCTTTAATATGAAATCAAAATACAAGCGATACTCGCTAGAAAATGTTCCGTTGATGTAATTGGATCTCATCTCCGAGTGACTTGATCGCTCTACTTGTTCGAAATCGTTGCTCTCAAAAATAGGCTCTTCTGCGTCTTGTCTTTCAGAAGAAACGATTTTCAAAGATAAAATAACACTAGCATTTAGTTCGATCGCGTTTCGATCCACAGTCGCTGTCAACGAGTTTTCAGCAAACCCAGCGACCGACTTGAGTATTAAACTTACTAACAATAAAAGCCGAAATGCTGAGTTCATTACCAATCTTTCTCCAATTTTCTTGGGCGAACCTGCTGAAGTTTTAAGCGCCGTTTTGCATCCCGCTCTGCCTGATCCATACGATCAAGAACACGCATCGCTTCTTCTTGATTTAACTTCTCTCCTTTAAAATCGCGCTTCCCTGCGGTTGACTGTTTCGCGCCAGACTGCTGCTCCCCAGATTTTTCATTCTGCTTTCCTTGATCTTTTTTCTCCTCTGATTTTCCAGAGTCGTCATTTTTGTCATTCTTTTGTTCATCCTGATTCTGCTCAGAGTTTTTTTTGTTTTCAGATTCCTTCTGCTCTTTCTCAGACTGATCTTCATTGTTCTGCTTCGAATCCTTGGAGTTATCCTTAGAATCTTTATTTTTTAACAACTCCACTAAATCGAGTCTTGCGCGTAACAAGGCCGTTTCTAGATTGCCTGGACCCCAATCAGCTGGGTTTCTGTTACGGAGAAGCTCTATGGCACTTACGTAATCTGCAATCGCTGCGTCTGTACGTTTTGAAATCACATTATTGATTGCAGCCTGCACATAGACCCGAGCACGCGGACACTCAGGCTTCAGTGCTTGTTGGAAATACACTCGGGCTTTTTCGTGATCTTTGTTTAGCATGGCATCGGTTCCTAAGTTAAACCATGCATAGCAAATTTCTTCTGGCTTAGATTTAGGGTCTAGCAATGTATCTGAGGGCTGCGTAGACATCGCACTCGTAGAGCTAGCGAAACTCAATCCAAGTAGTGCAAGAAATAGTACAATCACATTAGGTTTTCTGTTCCACTTTGGGAGGAAGCCCATAATTCGTAGAAAAAACAAAATACCAAGTGCTAGAGGCCACATAAATTGTTCTTGTCTGATGACCCTAGGTTTATTTTCCCCCAGAGCCCTTTCCTTAGCTGATAGTAGTTCTAACACAGGCGAAACTTCGGACTTTGAAAGAGTTTTTATCTCAAAATATTCACCGCCTGTACTACTTGCTAGCTTCTCCAGATTTTTTGCTTCAAGAGAACTCTTGATGATTCTTCCTTGGTCGTCTCTTTTGGAAATCGTGCCTCGTCCCATTTCATCACGCTCGATAATCTCTCCACCACTTCTAGTTCCCACTCCCACAACAAATGCAGGGATTTTTGCTTTTTTTAGAGCGTCAATAGCACTAGAAAGTTTTTCCTCATTGTCCTCTCCATCAGAAAAAATAAGCATCGTCTTTGAGACTGAAGCGCCTCCCCTTTCGAGCAGCTCCACTCCAGCTTCTACGGCGGCACCAAGGTCTGTACCTTGAACAAGAATATCATTCACTTGGAGTTGCTCTAGTTGAGAAGTTAAATACTCAGCATCTTGAGTGAGAGGGGCAATCACGAGCGGCTGCCCCGCAAAAGCGACTAAACCAACGCGGTCTCCGCCCATCACACCAAGTACGTCTCTAATCGATTTTTTTGCAAGCTCCAAACGGTTCGGCGGTACGTCTTCGACAAGCATACTCTTAGAAACATCTAACAGAATCACCAGATCTAAAGATTGTAAGGGTGTTTGCTCTCTGATTTCGCCAAACTGCGGTCGTGATAAAGCGATGATAAAAAGACCTAAACTAAACACAAGCCAGATACTTGTGGAGCGTTCGGACGACTCCTCATACCCATTAAGGATAGCAGGTAAGAGATGTCGATCCGCAACATTCAACCATCTCTTGTGAAGAAAACTCTTTGCCCAATAAGCCAAAAACCAAATCAATGGCAGCAAGAGGAGAAGCCATAGAGCTCCTGAGTCAGCAAAAGTTACCACCCGAGTGACCTCCACACAAAAACAGCAAGCACTCGTTCTAAAAACAGGACAAGCAAAGCTAACTTCAGAAACACCATAAACTTTTCTTCGTAGTCCACACGCTCTTGAATAGAAATTTTTGTGCGCTCAAGCCTGTCAATGTCTTGAAAGCAGCGTTTTAAAGCAGAGTCATCCGTCACACGGTAGAATTTCGCTTGAGTCATAGCGGCTATTTTTTCCAACAACTCCGTGTTGAGCGCATTATCGAATTCCTGATAAGTAGTGATCGTTTTGCCAAACATGCCTTTACGCCTGATGGGTACACGCACATGTCCCTCACGCCCTACTGCAATTGTATATACTCGAATCCCGTATCCTTTGGCGAGTTCCCCTGCCGTGAGTGGATCCACTTGTCCAACATTGGATTCGCCGTCAGTAAGTAGAATGGCAATACGACTTTTTGCAGTGGAAGCTTTCAATCTAAGGATCGCTGTAGCTAATCCATCCCCTATCGCAGTGCCGTCTTTCAGCATACCCGCTTCTAGTTTATCGAGCTCGTATAACACCAAACTCGAGTCAAACGTAGGAGGCACAAGCGTTAATGGCTCTCCACTAAATACAGTGAGTCCAAATCGATCTGATGGACGTTGTTCCACAAACGACTTAATCGTCTCACGAGCTACTTCCAGCCGATTCCCACCCTTTAAATCCTCCACATTCATGCTTGCCGAAAGATCCAGTACCAACTGAATATCAATACCACTCGCATTTCGAATCGTTTGTTTCAGAGTATATTGTGGTCGCATCAAGGCCAAAACAAACAGCAACACGCCAACACCCTTCAGCGTCACACTTAAGCGCTGTGGCCAAACTAAGAGAGCGTTTGCTGGAACATCAAATGGCAGACGGAGTTCTTGCGCTCTAGGTTTATTCCTTCTTAAAACAATGAGATATAGCGCAAAAAACAATAAAAAGATGAGCCCTATCCATGGATACTTAAACTGCATTCTACGTCTCTCCGTCGCGTGGAGCTTTACGCTTTATTCTTTGATAAAAATAATACTGAGAGACTAACCACAATAAAACTCCGAGACTAACGCCGCTCACATAGACGTAAGAAATCGTATACAATTTAGAGACTGGAACAAACCGCTGACCTACGGTTTGCTCTAAAGATTCTGCGTTTTGAGAAAGTTTTTTGAGCTGCTCTGAAGACGATGGATCCACAATCTCAATGACCTGTTTCTCGGTCATCCCGATTTCGTGTTCAGCTTGTTTAAAAAGTAGCGCAGGGATCTCAAATTTTCCGATTTTTAAAGGTACGATGTGTCCCGCTTTGATCCATAACTCCTTGGGTAATGGGGTGCCATCTACAGAAGTCACTGACAGGCTCTCGCTTAACAAGGACGACGAAACATCTAGCTCTAACCTATCGCCAAGCAGCAGGGGATCTGAAGTATTTTTAAACCGCAACACGGTGCTCATGAGTGAGCTACCCCGGTCATTAAATAGTGCTTGAGGGCTCTCCAGTAATCGTCTTTTGTAGACAGGTAAAGAGGAGAGGCTCCAGCCTTTCTAAAAACTTGTTTTCTGAACTGAGTCTTCTCATCGACCCAAGACTTAAACCATTTTCTAAATGCGTACTGAGTAGGATCAACGACTCCGTGGCTTCCAGAAAGCGGCCCACGGACGCGAATCGAAGCATCCACCCAAGCATCTAGCGAATTTTCTAGCGGATCCTCGATCACTACAGGCATAATTTGATGTTTATAACTCAGTCGTACAAAGGATTGTTCCCAAGAGGTTCCCTGAAAATCAGAGATAACAAAAATTTCACTCCTTCTCGGATAGCCCTTGAGAATTTCGTCTAAAACTCGCGAGAGCTCTTTCGGCTGACCAGAGGTATGAGTCTCGCTCACGCCAGATCCAAATAGTATTTCCGCCACCTGTCTCAGTTGAGCGGTGCCTTTACGAATCGGAATCTTCCTACTTGCCAGCGTGCCGAAAGTTGCTAACGTGAATTTATCCCCACCAAAAGAAGCCGCCGCAGAAATCACGAATCCCAGTTCCTTGGCAAGCTCACTCTTTAATCGCTTTCGACTACCAAAATCCATCGAAGGACCAAGATCCACAAACACAAGTATCGTGCGCTCACGTTCTTCTTCGAATAATTTTACAACGGGCTCTTTAAGCCGTGCACTCACTTTCCAATCGATCGCACGGGCATCATCTCCTGGCACATAGGTACGGTGTTCAGAAAATTCCAGGCCCTGTCCTTTAAACAGACTCTTCTGCGAGGAAGCCCGCGCCTCCTCAGACATGATTCTACTTTTAATCTCTAACCACTTCGCTTTTTCGAGAAGCGCCTTTGGAATCATGTCTGCCTCCCTAGCTACACCTTAGGGTGCTTGAACATTTTCTAAAAGTTCACTCACAATTTTGTCGGCATCTATGCCTTCTGCCTGTGCCTCAAACGACAGCACTAACCTGTGTCTCAGCACATCGTGAGCAATGGACTTCACGTCGCCTGGAGTGACGTACGATCTGCGCTTTAAGAACGCTTGGGCCCTAGACGCGCGTGCGAGTGATAGTGTCGCTCGCGGCGAGCAGCCTACCGCTATCCAGCGACTCATCCGCTCCAACCCGTGTTTAGCCGGAAATCTAGACGCAAAAACAAGCCTTAAAATATAGTCTTTCAACTTCTCGTCGATATAGATTTGCTCACACAGGGCGCGCGCTTGCAAAATAGTTTCAGCTTTGCAGATTCGTTTTACTTTCGGAATCGCACTTCCAGACATCCGATTTAAAATAGTTCGCTCTTCTTGGAGTGTTGGATAGTTTACTTTAACTTTAAAAAGAAATCGATCTAGCTGCGCTTCAGGCAGAGGGTAGGTACCCTCTTGTTCAATCGGATTCTGGGTCGCCAGCACACTAAAGAAAGAGTCAAGCGGATAGGTGGTATCAGCGATCGTGACCTGTCTCTCACCCATCGCCTCTAAGAGCGCACTTTGTACTTTTGCAGGAGCCCGATTAATCTCGTCAGCCAGAACTAAACTAGCAAAAATAGGCCCTTTCTTAGGTGTAAACTCACCTGTCTTAGGATTGTAAATCGTAGTTCCCACGAGATCCGAAGGCAGTAAGTCTGGAGTAAATTGTATCCTGTTGAAAGACACATCCAAGATATCGGCTAGAGTCTTAATCGTTAGAGTTTTTGCGAGCCCGGGCAGACCCTCTAGCAACACGTGCCCGTCACAAAGAAAGGCTAGTACCAACCTTTCCAATAGGACCTGCTGCCCTACGATCACCTGTCCAGCCTCCTCTAAAATGCTTTCGGCAAAAACGGATGAGGATTCGATGGATTGTTGCAACTTCTGTGAATCTAAACTTGTCATGCGAGACCTACTCTCTCAACGAGCGATGTTCCGGTCAATGCGGTTTAACCATTTCTTTGTATTTGTGTCTTTGAGAAGTATCTCAAGCTCTGAGAAAAAAGCCTCTGCTCGTGCGGGATTGTTTATAAAATCTATAAAAAGCTGTTTGATCACAGGCCTCTTGGACTCAAACTGCAACACCTGCAACCACCTTGCGCCCTCCCGCCCGGATTTGTCTCCTAGATTCAAACCCTCCGCCTCGCCAAAAACATTCATCCACGTGAGTGCTTCGTGCATCCAATTTTCATCGATAAGCCCTTTTTTTAACGACACCCCGAGAAGGTTTATGAGTCTCTCATTGTAGATAACCGGCGTGAGGTGCTTTACCAAATGGGGCCGGGATCTGCCGTTTTTAAACCAAACCTGAGAGCTGTCTAAGGTTACGCGCCGCTCAGCAAGGGTGATGATCAGATTGAGTAGTCTTTCCTGAACTTCGCTCAGCAGAAACTCTGGCTGAGACTCAAGCAACCGGACCTGAAACCCGGGATCGATGGCCGCTCCTTGAAGTGCAATAAAATTTGCAAACCAGAGAGACGGAGCGCCCCATAGCCTATCCAAAATAACCCTGATCTGTGCCTCTTTTAGGTTCTGGTACCACGGCCTTGGCGCAAGAGCCTTAATTTCGTCTATAATCTGAGGATAGGTCGTTTCCACATCTAAGATCGGGCTCTCTAGGACCATTTTTGTGAACACACGAAACACTCCTGCGTCACTGAGGTTTTTTATAAAACGAAATGGAGATTTCTCTGTATCCACATCCGCATCATTCCAGTTGCCTTGATAGCCGTCTAAAAATGCAAAAAAGAGTTCGCGTAAAAAAATCATACCCCCTGCAGATGGGCCCTTAGCCCCCGGCAAGTTCGAAGCGATCACAGGGAGGGTTTGACTTAGCGCAAAAGTGCGCATCTGAATGTCTCGCTCCACCAGGGAGTGAGGGAGCGACCACCATGAAGAGGGAATGGCTGGAAAAAATTTCTGAGCGTCTTCGGTGAGCTTGCTGCACTCTGGAATACTTGGGAACGCTCCTAGTTTGGCGTACCTCACAACCAATTCTCCCATCTCTTGATAGACTTCTTTTAGTGTCGGTGGGTTAGACTTTCCGTAGTATGCGCGAATGCCCTCCGGCCAACGATTGCGCGGTTCATCTCCCCACGCCAATGCAATTTTTTTCATAAAGTGCATGGAAAAATTGTATTTGAAGAAAAAAGTGAAATTAGCCTCTGACAAAAGCTGCTCGAATTGATCTAGCTGTGACACCAACGCCACATCCATCCTGGTCGTTCCCTTACTATCGACCTTCAACTTTAAAAGTGGTGAAATCGAAACGGCTCTAAGTTCGAACCATTTAATGAGATCACGACTACGAGTTCGAGAGAGAAACCTAGCAATTGCCGCACGATTTCCGGGTTCGTTCGCAGCCGCGAGGGCTTGGGTAAGTTTCGCTTTCGCCTGAGCGGTCGTGTAGTCATATTTTGGCGCTCGATTCCATCTGCCCTGAACCCACGGAACTTCTAGTTCACGTTTAAGATTTTTTTCATTTTCTTGAGCGGACTTACTCTTACAGCTTATGTCCGTTATAAACGGCGAAATAGCTTTAAAGTTTACCTGAAACTGCCTATCCCTAGCAGTTCGTAAAACAGTGCGTTCGTCTATGATCCCTGCTTGTTTGAACTTTTTAGATTCTACAGTCCACATCTCATAGGCTTTGAGACCACCGGGTACATAGTCAAGGAGCGACCTCGATATCTCTTTGTTTCGATTCAGCCAGGCCCAGAGTGAGTTTGACCTTTCCTTTGGTTTAAGCCCAGGAAAAGCCTCGAATATCCCTCTTTGCATTGACTGTAACTGCACCAGAATAAAGTCTGCGTAAGACTTCGTTTCAGTCTCAGGGAACGGCTCTTCTAGAAAGGATGTCACATACCGACTGAGCACAGAGTTGCTCAATATTTTTTCTATTTTTAACAGATTTACCGATTGAGGAAAGAGAGACATACAGTTTGAAATGCTCACCTCTTGTGCAGTCCAAGATAGATCAAATCTAATCGGCACACAGAACTGAATCAAATCTCTCTTACCAACCTTGAAGTCCTGCGCCAGCAGAGACGGTACTCTTTTAACAAAAGCTTTATATTTTCCATCCCAAACCCTCGCGATCTTTTTTACGCTTTCTACAAGACTAGAATGCCTTGCATCTACATCAGCTAGGTTGAGCGGATACTCCGTCGTTCCGTTTGCAAATAATTTTGCAGTATCTTTCAGAATGCCTACATAAGTAGCAGGATTAGCATCCCACAGGTGTTTAACAAAACTTTCCACCGATTGCGGGTCACGTTGATAGTGAGCTTTAAACTCATGAAATACCTTTTCCGTTAGGTCAACATGAGTAGAAAATAGATAGTCCCAGGCCCCAGACGATTTCGCGTGCAGAAGAATGTGAAGCAAGCCTTGAAGCGTAGAGGCGTCTAGCGAAGCGACAAAGCTAAGTACCGCCGGAGTTTTAAACTCTCGTGGCAACTGCGACGTAAGCCATAAAGTAGTTTCCAAAAAGTCCTGAAAATCTAGATCATTATCAAAGTGTTCTAAGAGTCCACGAATGCTAGGTAAGGTATCACGAACTAAGTTCGGTACATTGAATGAGGATCTAGCAAGTATACCGTAGCTAAAAAGCGCCGCTGCGCTAGAGCCATGACTTACCCACGCTGAATAGAGATCGCGTAGAGTAAGCAGCTGATCCATTTCGAAACGGCAAAACGAATGTAACAACATCAATGATAGATAGCCGTCACCAAGAGAAAACATCTCTAATTCACTCGGACTGTCGAGTTTTCGAAACTCATCTAAGGCGATTTCAAACGGAGCCTTGAGTTTAAGATCACCCTTACACTCTATGGGTTTAGAGCCTAATGTCTGAAGTCGTTCTAACGCTCTGGCTCCTCGACCTTTCTCCTTAAATAGAAACTGGGAGGTTGCAGCCACGGATTCAATTTGTTCGGGTTCAATGAGAGCTAATATTTTAAACAAATCCGTTTGATTAAAAATATTTCTTCTCTGTTCACTAGAAACTTTGGAGAATTTCCTCAGTGCCCATTTACTTGGTTCAAGGAGACCAAGTGCCATTATCTTTTCAGTGACTTCATCCTGAGAGAGAGCCCCGAGCATAGCTCTGAGTTCGACCTCTGGAATCGCTAGCGCCGCCTTAATGATCTGGCTATTTAAGTTTAAAGACTGTTTCTCGCCTGCTCCGTCCAAGCGCACCTGACTACTTAAGGACCGCTCGAACTTAGTCACTACCTCATACGTAGCTCGTGCACTCTGCGTATCTTGAACCACAAGCTTTGACAGAACTTCTGCCCATGCTTCTTTCTCCGACGTATCGGCGCTCTTTAAATACTGAATCGCAGGAGTTAAAGTATCTTTTTGATTAAGACAGCCTAAAAGTGACTCTAAACTACTACCATCAAACGAAACTCCAGCAGATAGACTGCTACAATCCGTGTTGGTTCCAAGAAAGGGCCTACGCTTTGACTCGACAAATCTGTCGCCGCCCTTACCCTTGAAGGCATCAGGAGAACAGCCCACGAACGCAAACAATAGGCTAGCGTTCATCAATAGTGATAGTTTAACAAAGGTTGGCACAGTAGCCCCCCTTCTACCACAGAATATGCTTATTTCTAGAGAGAAACATCCCCTCTACGAGTAGAACCGGGGCGCCCATGTGGCACAGAGACCTGGGTGCCTGCGGCGTCATGTGCTAAGTTTGTAAACAACGTGTATTCACCTAACCACGCAAGATCTACTTTACCCGTCTCGCCTGCACGATGTTTGGCAATGATAAACTCGGCGATTCCCTTGGCTTCACTATCTTTATTATACCACTCATCACGGTAGACGAAAGTTACTATATCCGCATCCTGTTCGATCGCACCAGATTCTCGCAAATCACTCAGCATGGGTCGTTTGTCCTGCCTACTCTCTAAACTCCTTGAAAGCTGTGACAATGCAATAATAGGCACTTTAAGTTCTTTTGCGAGAGCCTTTAGGTTTCTTGAAATCTCGGAAATCTCGCGCTCCCTACTGGACTCACCTCTCTGCGAAGCACGAGTACCGCGCATCAGTTGCAGGTAATCTACCACCACAAGATCAAGCCGCTTCTCCGTACTTTGTAACCGACGGCATCGCGCCCTCATATCCATGACAGTCAGATCACCCGAGTCATCAATGAATAGTTTTGCTTTAGAAAGTTTATCCGCAGCCTGTGTAAGCACAGGCCAATCACGTTCTTGCAATTTTCCAACTTTAATTCGTTTTGAATCGATTCTTGAAAGCCCTGACAACAGTCGCATTCCAAGCTCTTCCTTGGACATTTCTAGCGAGAATACTGCAACAACCCCCCCACTGGTCACCGCCGCGTGTTGAGCGGCACACAAGGCGATTGAGCTTTTTCCCATCGAAGGGCGCCCCCCTACAACGATCAACTGCCCGGGCTGAAGCCCAGAGGTCATTCTATCAAAATCAATAAACCCCGTGGGCAGGCCCACCATTGCACCGGTGCGCGAGGCACTTTCCTCAATGGTGTGCATGTTTCCTATTAAGATCTCTTTTACGGATGTAAAGCTTTTGGCCGTTTTGACGTCGCTTACGGCAAAAATGCGAGTCTCACATTCATCCAAGAAACCCTCTACATCCTCCACGCCCTCAAACGCTTGCGATACGAGGTCACTTGCGGTGTCGATTAGCCGCCGCAAGAGCGCCTTATTTTTAACGATCTTTGTGTAATGGGTGAGGTTAGAAATCGCAAAAGTGTCTTCCACGAGCGCAGTCAGCAGAGAGTGACCACCAATTTCATCGTAGATGCCACGATCTTTTAGCGTTGAAGAGAGTGAGATTAAATCCAAAGGTTGATTACGAGAAGACAGGCTTAAGAGGGCATCAAAAACCCTCTGATGTCCAACGTGATAAAAATCTTCTGCCAAGAGGCCTAATTCAACCACGCGGTGAATGGAATCGTTACTCAGTAAAATAGCGCCTAGTACAGACCTTTCGGCGGCCGAATCATGAGGAGGAATACGCCCCGTTTTTTCTATTCCGCTCATCCTACCCCCTTTGTGCCCACTGCACCGAGATGCCGAAACAATTTAAAGAGACACGAACAGAGCTTTAGTTAGCTTTTTCGGACTCTTTTACAACCCAAACTTTTATCGCTACTTCAAGCCCAGAGTCTAACTCAATGTTCACGCTGTGAACGCCTAGTGACTTGATTGGATGAGCCATCTGAACCATCCGGCGCTCGATGGTGAACCCCTGACCTTTTAGGGCCTCGACTATTTCTGGAGACGTAACAGAACCAAACAGTTTGTCATTCTCTCCCACTTTACGAGCAAGAGTAACTGTGACTTTGGCAATTTTCTCCGCCAACTGTTCCGTGACCGCACGATTTGCAAGGCGTTTCTTCTCTAGTAGTTTCTTCTGATTTTCGATCATCTTAATATTGCCTTCTTGGGCAATAACGACAAGCTTCCTAGGAAGGAGAAAGTTTCTAGCATAGCCTTCAGAAACATTCACAAGATCACCGGTTCGACCTAAATTGACGACATTTTCTTTTAAAATAACTTTCATAATTTTATTACCATTCTTTCAATCAATCTTCGTCGCCCCCTTGGGCGCGAGCCGCTTTCTGAGATCTATAAGGGCATCTAATCCGCCTATAAACGCGAAAGTTGGGAGCATGAGCATTATCACAGCTAGAGCCAGAATCATCCTAAAAAATCGTGGCACATTGTATTGAGCTAAAATTTGTCCAAAAACCGTAAGCCCCTGTAAGAAATAGAGCGAGGCAAACCCTTGAAGAACCACCCCAAAAACACGCCCCGTGTGAACAGAGGGAACCCACGCCAAACCCATGGCCCGAATTTGGGTTTCAAAGAGCGCCCACGCCCATAGGAGCATCGTGGGAATGAGAAAAAAATCAGATACCTTAAAGCCTATTTTGCGGCTTAACTCTCGCCTGATGGGCGAAAGTGCCGTCGCCGTTTGCAAACAAAGCCAGCTGGTAAAGATTGAAATAGAGACGAGCGCTGAGGTCACTTGATAGGGCAATTGAAGTATAAATTCTGCTTCAGACACATCACCGAACCATTCTTGCTTAACCTGAAGAGGCACGTCCTTACTCATTTCAAGCCAGAAGTGGCCTAATGAAGCAAGTAAACCCTGCCTAAAAAGAATCTGACAAAGGATGCTACCTCCAAGAAGAGTGAGCGCTAGCCACAGCCCAGTGATAAAAGTGAGTAACCCGCCATCAGTCCAGGTTTTCCGTTTAGCTGCTAACTCCACCAAGGTGAGAGTTCCGATCGAAAAGAAGGTCGTGAACAATAGAAACACAGGAATCATCCGGATTTGGCCCATACCGTACAGAACCAGGCTATTTGTTGCGAGTGCGGTTAAGATCTGCTGCGGACGCCCGCGCTTGCCGAGTAAAATAAATAGAACAGGTGTAAAAAAAGCAAATACCCCGCTAGAAAAAACAACTGCCGGAACCACATAGGGTCCCAGCAGCTTTAATCCTTGCGAAAAAGTAAGGTGTTTTTTTGACCTGACTTCAGGCTCAGTCGTCAGAGTGGCCATCCTCGTAAGAATCGTATGCTTCAGCGCGACTTCTTGCTCGCTCTTCTCGTTTTGCTTCACGCTCTTCTTCGCGGCGTTTAGCTTGAGCTTTGAGTGTTTCGTTACGTTGATTAAATTTTTCTAAACTAAATTCTTTCGCAGTTTGAACGGAGAGAAACCTAACCACGCTTTCATTAAGCCTGAGGTTACGCTCCATCTCTGCCACCAAACCACCTCGTCCAGTGAACGCCAAATAGGTGTATCTGCCACGGGATTCTTTGTTGATTGGATAAGCTAGTTTCTTAGAACCCCAGTCTTCTTGAACAACAACCTCTCCTTTAAACTCAAGTACGATTCCTTTGAGTTTTTCTTGAAGAGCCTTCAATTGCTCATCAGCCATCTCTGGCTTTGTGATAAATACCGTCTCGTAACCTGATGTGATCGTAGATTGCGCCATGTCTTTGTTTTCTCCTCGTGAATTCTGTTTAAATAGACCCATTGTCTACTTTTCTAGAAGCCTAGAAAGGGCCATCTGAAGGGCGTCTCCAGAGTTTATTGGGGCACTATTCTAAGCGAGAGGGCATGAGATCGCACAGCGCACACAAAAACTCAACCCGAAAAGGTGCAAACTGCCCCCCACCACCGGGCACTACGATATACGAGTTGCTAGGAATCCCTAGATTCACCCTTTAGGGGATGAGGGGGACTCGTGTTTGTGCTTGGTCCAAGCTCAGAAACCAAGGCTCGGTTTTTTGTAATCAAGGTGATCACCCAAATCGAAAGCTCATATAGGGCCGCTAAGACCGCCATGAGCATCAGCATCGATATAGCATCCGGTGGAGCCACAACAGCACTGACCCCAGTAATAATCATAAACGCAATTCTGCGGGATGATTTAAGCGTCTCGACCGACAAAACTCCTAAAGCACCAAGAATCACCAAAATCACAGGGATCTGGAAGGCGGCTCCGAAGCTAATCATGAGTTTCAATGCCATCATGTAGTAGCGGTCCATCGTAAGCAGCGGCACCTCGTCTGGAGAACCAAACTCCATGAAATACTTAAAGCCGATCGGAAAAAGCACATAGTACGCAAACGCCATTCCGCTTAGAAAAAATGCGAAGGCAGCCCCAATAAACGGTATCGCCCATTTTTTCTCGTGGGGTTTAAGCCCTGGCGAAACAAATCCCCACACTTCGTAAAGTGCATAAGGGACAATAAGAACTAAGCTTACGAAGCCACTGATTTTGAGGTGGACAAGAAAATTTTCAAAAACGTGAGAATAATAAAGTTTATGCTGCTCGGGCGGGAGGGCTTTATAGAGCGGTGCCTTTAGCCAATTCATCACCGGGTTAGAGACGTAATAGCCTATAAAAAAACCACCCAAGAACCCGTAGGCGATTCGCATGAGCCTTACTCTTAGCTCGTCAAAGTGATCCCAAAATGGCATTTTTTTTTCGTACATGGTGAATGTCCCGCTTTACCGAAGGTGCATAATTGCTTAGATCATGGTCTAGCTAAGACACTTACACGAGAACGAGAAGGAAAAGAATGATGACCGATCAAGATCAGAATAATTCCGGCGGTACACCCTTTGACCAAGCTGGCCCAAGCCAAGTCACAGTGAGCCCGCCGCCACCGCCATCGAAAAAAATAAAATCCTAATCGGCATTGCCTTAGCGGTAGTGGTCTTTTTTATTTATAAGAAGAACGCTTCTCAATCTCCTGAGTCCACAGCGCCAGAAAACCCAGCCAACTCAAGCACTCAAACACTACCAGACAGTGCCGCTCCCGAGTCTGTAGCTCCGATCACAAATCCGATTGCTGTTATTGAGACGACTCACGGGAATATAAAAATAGAACTCTTAGCTGATAATGCTCCGCAAACCGTAGAGCGTATTAAAACTCTTATTACTTCTAAGTTCTATGATGGTCTTACTTTCCACCGAGTCGAGCCAGGACTCCTGATTCAAGGTGGTGACCCTAAAGGTACTGGCGAAGGCGGAAGCGGTCAGACGGTGCCGCCTGAATTTCAGGGACCGCGCAAACACATCGCGGGTGCCGTTGGAATGGCGCGCACTCCTGATCCCAACTCCGGAGATTCACAGTTCTATATCATGATGACTTCCTATCCTTCGCTTGACGGGCAATACACCGTATTTGGACAAGTCACTGAAGGATTAGATGTGGTCGGAAAAGTACAGCTCGGCGACAAAATGATCCGGGTTTACTTAGAGTAAGTGTCTGTAAAAAGCGAGCTAGTAGTAGGATTTCTTAACTTTCTGTCCTTCTAGTTTACACCCTAAAACAGGCTCTAATTTATTGTTTTTATTGTTTTTATTGTTTTTATTGTTTTTTAACAAAGTTCCAACTCAAGCAAATAGATAAATCATCCGAAGCGCTCATCATACATTGGTAAAATGAGTCCGTTAAAACAAAAAGGATGGTTTATGATTCTAGAAACGAAGAATAACAAAAATAAGATCATGTATCTCATGACCGGAGTCCTAGTATCGATAGGATTTAGTGCAACCTCTGCAAAGGCAGAGTGGTTTGATTTAGCAAGGCTGGCGAATGTGAGGCATGATACTCAGGGCTCTCTCGTACATCTCCCAGACCTTAGTTCACACAATGTAACCGTCAACCCATCCAGCGGCTTGGTTACCCTTGCTGGTAGTCCGCCATTAAGCCACTACCGACTCAATACGAGGCTCAGCTTTAGGTGGGCAAATGGGCTCACGATTCGTGTTGACCAAAGAAAATGCGATTACCGTTTGCTCACATCATTTAGAGCGCAACAGTTTGGTACGGGTAGCAACGTCTCCGGACCTTTTCAGTTTACAAACTTAGTTGTTACCCCGTCGTACTCTACCTTAGGGCTCAATCTCGGATACTTTCCGCTCTTTAATTCGAACTTCCCGGAAAACTTGCAAGGAAGGGCGTACGTTTCAACCTTAAATTTAGGGATTCCTCTTTCGGAAAGTGATTTAGTCACCATGGTTGTCAGTGGCTTAAATATTGGTCAAAGTGGCGGTTCGTTAAACTTTGACCTCATCGTTAAGTCTAGCGGCATCTACGCACCCCACTTTCAGAGATTTACGAGCGGCGTAATACAGTCGACATGCTCTTTAACGACCCACCAGGGTTTCGGGACGCCTGCGGAGCCAGCAAAAATAGAATCTTCACAAACCTCTCCGCTAGAAAGTAGCCAAATCGTAGCGCCTACCACGCTTAAAACGACAAAATAGGATCAGGCGTTTAATTTTATTCTCTCAATCACCCCCATATTTTCGCTCTTTAGAAAGAGTGAGGATGTGGGGGTCTTCACGTTTGTTTCGATGCTCGTACGTTGACTATGGTATTGAATATGGTATGATAAACCATATGAAGAACCAGCATCTCAAGAAAGTGACGATGGAACTCCCAGAGGGTTTAGTAAAAGCAGCTCTTTCAGAAACCAAGCAAAGTCTTACCGAAACTGTGCGACAGGGTTTGGAAATTCTAGTCGCTCGTCGTGCGAGTAAAACCCTAGCGGGCTTGCGAGGTAAGCTAGACCTAAAAATCAATCTCACAGATCTTAGGCGAGATCGAAAGTCATGATCGCCGACACCAGTGTTTGGATTGATCATTTCCTAGGAAAATCTGGAGATGATCTTGAACTTTTCCGTAATGCTCTTAACGAAGGGCGCATTATGATGGCGCCAGCCGTCTTATCTGAACTGTTGAGTTCAACAGAGATGACTACAGCAGTTGAAACAGCCCTTTCTGAATTGCCCTTCGCCACTCCCAGTCCTAATTTTTGGAGAGACGCTGGAAAGCTACGAAGACGTCTCGCGAAACAGGATACGAACGCGTCACTAGCAGACTGTCTCGTCGTGCAGAGTTGTTTGGAGTATAATTTTCCTCTCCTCACACGAGATAAAGGCATTAAGCAATTTGCAACGAGCGTTGGGCTTTCGCTCGTATAACTACCTTCTCGAATAGATTTTAAACGTATACGGAGCAGAAGTTTCGCTCCCCTCTTTCGAGTAAATTTCTCTAAATTCAGCAGGGTTCCATTGTGGATAAAACGCATCTCCATCGATAGCGCCTTGAACTCTCGTAAGGATCAGCCTTGTAGAATAAGGCAGAAATTGCGAATAAATTTCGCCCCCGCCGATGACGAATATTTCCTGAAGGCGCATTGCTTTAGCATGATCTAGAACCTCGGAAACTTCAGAAAACACTTTCACATTAGGAAATTTTTCTTCTAACTGTTTCGTTTCCTTCAATCTTGAAATGACCCAATTATCTCGCTTTGGGAGTGGCTTACCAAGTGAATCGAACGTTTTACGTCCCATGACGACCGTCTGACCTTTTGTCCAGTCTCTAAACCACTGGAGGTCTTCTGGTAAATTCCAAGGGAGTTTTCCGTTGAGTCCTAGGACAAAATTATCTGAAATAGCTGCGATTTGCGAAATTTTCACCAGACAAAGCCTAGCTTATTTAAGCGGTAGAATTCCAGCCTCGCGTAGCTTTCTTTCTGCTTGCAGATTTCCCGTACGTTCCCACAGATCATACAGACGCACGAGTTCAGCCTCTGTTTGACCAAGACTCGCCTCTGCTACTTTAGAGAGTACTTCCACCAGATCAGGAAACGCTTTTGCAAGTTCCAGAAAAACAGCCCGCTGGGCCCCCGGTGTTCTCTCTGCAACACTGGAATAACCCGCTTGACCCATTCCGACATAGTACTCTACGTCGACAATCTTACGAGAAAGACTCTGCTGAAAAAATCCAGCCATATAAAGTGCCGTGTCGCCCAACTGCCTGTACACAAGCCTACGTGTATCTTCGTTCGGCGCCTCTAAGGCTTCTTTGACCAAGAATGCTAGCGGCATCTCGGTCCGATTACCCTCACTATCTCGCGCATACAAAGCTTCTGCCGACATGAACTGTTTGAGCAGATTAATAAGATACATTTCTGTGCTTGCAGATGTTCTGACTTTTTTTTCTTTGATCGCGCCTGCGACCGCTTCGTAGAAGTATGCATTAGGATCTGTTAAAATTAATTTTTGTGCCGTACGAGACATTCAACCCTTACCTCACTCTTTATCTTAGAACAGGACAGACTTCTGTCAAATACCGCAAAACAAGACCGCCCTGCAAATTTTGCCGCTCTACGACTTCGGGTTATATTTTGTGGCCCGTGGCATTTGATTTTATCAGCTCACTAAAGGACTCAAATAATCCCATCCGTATCATGGATACGGCCATCGCAACGAGGAGAAGAGCAGCAAGCTTAGCTGCAATCATCGAGCCGTTTTGCCCTAAATAGCGGGTCAAGAGATCAGATTTTCTTAAAACAAGCCAAGCAAATGCATAATTTAAGATAAGGCACGACGACATGATGAAGATGCCCGTTTGATCTACTTGAAGAAGGATCGTCGTAATGACTGCTGGACCACTTATCAGTGGAACCGCTAGAGGAACGATGCCGCTGCTACGAGCTGGTCTAGCAACCGAGTGGCCAGAGCCCGCAATTTCATGCAGGCCTAACAATAGCAAAATCAGCCCACCCGCAATTCTGAAGTCCGACAACAAGATTCCAAAATGAAAAAAAATCTGTTTCCCGATCAGCATGAACACCACAGCAACACCAAAAGCAACGAGAAGTGCAGTGTTCACGATCCTCACACGCTCTTCATTCTCCATATCCTTCGTAATAGACAGATAGAGTGGCAGATTGCCAAGCACATCAAGCGCGATAAAAACGGACATGAAACATACGAAAAAAGTGGTCATAGCGTTAACCTACAACAGAAGTGACTTTATAGGGCTCAACAAAAAGCTCCCGGCAAACACTTTGCAACTGCTTGGCTGTAATCGCCTCAGCTTCCTGCAAAGCTTCCTCGCGCGTTTGAATTTTAAATCCGTACAGGCGCTCGAGCGCCATATAGGCGCTCATGGAAGAATCAGACTGAAGACCCATGGCGTGCTTTCCGATGACAGCAGCGCGAATGCGTTTCATTTCCTGAGGTGAGGGACCTTTCTCCACAAAATCTTCGTAAACTTTACGAATTCCTTGTAGTGACTCTTCAACTTTATCGGGTGAACAAGCGATATAGGTTCCCACATAGCCAGAACCAATGCCGTCTAGATGCGTAGAATAAACAGAGTACGCGAGACTGCGCTTTTCTCTAAGCTCCATAAAGAGTCTTCCGCTTTGCCCTCCTAGAACTTCCATCAGTAGCTTAAGCGGAACTCTGCGCTTATCCTGCATGGAAATACCTAGTCCACCGACAAAAACGTGCTTTTGCTCGCGCTTTAAATTCCGATCAACCCAACGATTTGCGGTGAGTGCCGGCAAAACCTCTTTCTCAGTTTGCAAAATAGAAAACGAGCTACTCTTCTCTGCAAATCCTCGCGCTATCAGATCATGAGAGAGCCTTTCCGCAAAATCGATAACCTCTGAACGAGAAACCGCTCCACACACGGAAAGTATCATCTGTTTCGGATCCAGCCACTGTCTGTGAGCTTCTTGAATGATTTTAGGATTAAACCCATTTAGATTCTGTATCGTTCCATGAGGATGCCACCCGTACAATTTGTCTTGAAACAATGCCTCTAGGAACAACCTCGAGGTGAGGGCTTGACTGTTATCCTCAATACTCTTTAACGATTCTTCGACCAATTTTTTTGCAAGTTCAACCTCTGTTTCATCAAAGCGCGGAGTCAGTAAGGTTTCCAGAAACAACTCGGAAAGAGGGCTGAAATCAGCTTTCAACCCCGTACAATCTAACCCAAGGGTGTGCCTACCGGAGACAGCACTGAAGTTAGCGGCCCTATTCTCTATCGCTCTTGCAAACTCAAGCGAGCTTTTAAGCTCTGTTCCCTTTGTCCATACCATCGCCATCAGATTACTCAGTCCAATATCGCCGTATCCCTGCCGAATAGGTGCCAGTAAATCTCTTCTCACTCCACCGGGCATCGTAAGGTACATAGAGAAAATCTTAGAGTGTTCTCGTTCATGAAAGAGGACGCGCAGACCGCTTTTAAGTGTGACTTCCTCCGGCAACGACTCGGATTTCATTACCCCAACTTTATCTACTCTCCGTCTGGAAGAAGTTTCAAATTGATCCCTGTTTTTTTTCCAAACCATCAACAGCTCTTTTTTTAACTGTGGCGTGATAGATTTTTTGTTTCCCTCAGGCACCATACCCACAACAGTGTGGTGGGAATTTAAATACCATTTCGTCAAAGCTTCACACACATCCTGACTGTGTAAGGCTTTCATCCGAGCCTGATGTTTTAAGTCAAACTCAGGATCGCCAAGATTAAAATGCAAGTGACCTAATCTTGAGGCAATCCCATCCGAGCTCTGCAAAGCGTAAGATTTTTCTGATTCAGAAGTCGTAATCGTGCGCTCGATTTCCTCGCGCGTTGGACCACCTGATTTTATAAAACCAGACACCTCTCTCATGATTTTATCCAGTGTTTGTGAAAGCGATGTTTTTAAATCCACATCAGCACTAAAATAAATCAATCCGGGTGCTTTCGGAATGTAAACCCCTGCTTGAATGTCAGTTACTGCTTTTGCACCATAAAATAGTGCCTGGTGAAGTCTGGATGCTTCCCCACTGCCGAGCGTAGCCATGGCAATTTCTAACGCCGGTAAATCAGGTGAACAAATGTCGGGTGCACCAAACGACCATGCAAGCGATGGATGCGAAACTTGAAACGGAAACAAACTTACAGAAGGACCTCGCAGTGACAGTGTTGTTGGGTTACGTTGGGATAATCTAGAGCTGGGTTTTTTTGCGATGACTTTCGATCCAAATCCCCGTTCTAGAATTTTTAAAATTCTCTGGTATCTGGGCTCCCCCCCAGGCGTCACCACTACTAAACCCATATTTCCAGAGACGTATTGCCTACGGTAGAATTCCTCTAAATCTTTAACAGTAGCCTTTCGAAGTATCTTCTCATAGCCAATCACTGGCTTAGCGTAGGGCCTGTGTTTAAACTGGTTAGAAAACATGTTCTGGAAAAACATTCGAGAAGAAGAATCTTCATTCTTCTTTAACTCCTCCAAGACGACCTCTTTTTCAGCATCGAAATCTGACTTTGAGAATTTCGTATGAGCGGCAATCTCTGTAAAAGCGGGTAGCATTTTTTCAAAAAAAACATCTGCCACGGTTGCGTGATAGACCGTTTGTTCGAATGAAGTGTAAGCGTTAATGTCTCCGCCTAAATCTTCGACCGCTTTTGCTAGCTTACCCTGACTGGAGGCTCCTGAGCTCTTTGCATCCGTGTCCTTGAAGTGCATGTGCTCCAGAAAATGAGCAAATCCGGCCTCATGTGGCTTCTCATCCACTGCTCCAGTTTGAACCCACCAGTAGATTGCAGCCGTAGGACCTTCATAATTCTCAAATATGACCGGAATCCCATTTGAAAGATGCTTAGTAATCATGCTTTATTCGCTCTCCATCCATGACGTTGAAAAAAGAAACCAATGCCCACCTTTATGTACATTTTCCATTCTGTGAGTCCAAATGCCATTATTGCGACTTCTACTCTATTGGTCGAGAACAAACCAAGTCCGAAGACGCAGTCACTTTTAAAGAGGCGCTGTACTTAGAATCACAAAAGAGAGTTCACGAGCTATCAGATCATCTAAAGACTATCTTTTTTGGCGGGGGCACGCCTTCTATGACGGATGCAGCGGATATGGCTTACGCACTCAAACCCCTGATGTTAGACCAACGCATCTCTGCTGAGACAGAATGGACGATGGAAGCAAACCCCAGTTCGATAGATGGGGATCGACTCAAGGAATACCGCTCGCTTGGAATCAACCGAATTTCGTTAGGAGTTCAATCAACCCATGAAAGCTACCTTAAATCCATGGGTAGAGTACATTCCCACGACACTACGAAGCGAGCCTTAGAGGCCATCTTTCACTCAGGATTTAATAACGTTTCCGTAGATCTACTCTGTGGAATTCCAGGCCAAACTCTTGAAGAGTTAAAAACCTCGGTCGAAACTCTCACCCAGTATCCCATCACACATCTTTCTTGTTATCTGTTAACACTTCCCAAGGGGCACTTTCTCTACAAACAGCTCCCCGAAGATAGCTTTCAGCTCGAGCATCTTCTCCATTTAGACGAGCTCATGCGGACCGCGGGCTTTAGTCATTACGAAATATCGAATTTCTCGAAAGAAGGCTACGAAGCGCGACATAATCTAGCCTATTGGACACATCAAGGTTATACGGGGTTGGGTCCGTCGGCACATAGCTTCGACCAGGCGGAGCGAAGGCGATTCAGAAACATGGCCTCACTCCCCAGATACGCAGCCTCCCTTTCTAAGGGTTTAAGCCCCGAGGATATGTCTGAAACCCTCACAGAATTGCAGTTCGAACTAGAGAAATGGATGTTAGCGCTCAGGTTAGATCGAGGCGTCCCCTTTGTTTGGCTCAAATCCAAGGAACAGCTAGCCAAGTACGCAAGCCTCGAAAAAAACAGACTCGTTGTGACCCACCCCTCTCACTCAGATCGGTTTCGTTTGACTCCGAAAGGGTTTGCGCTTTCGGACTCTGTGATCTCAGCACTCACGTTAAATCTCTAAAAATCGTCCTCTCTCGCTTGACTAACGACCACCGCCACCCACTCTACGATTATGCACACTATTCATAGCAACGAGTCGGCGAATGCGCCTGCGGGCGACGCTCTTCCAGAAGATCCCACGGAGTCCCAAGAAGAGACGACCAAACAAGACGAACTTCTCTTAGAGGTGAGTGGCCTTCAGACGAAGCTAAAAGATACGGAAAACAAGTATCTTTATCTCTATGCAGAGTTTGAAAATTACAAGAAAAGAGCCATCAAAGAGCGCTCCGATTGGATAAAATTTGGCTGGGAGAACGTAGCTAGAGAACTCCTAGTTATCCTTGATAACATGGAGAGAGCTTTAGGAAGCATGACCCAAAGTACCGACCCCCAACTCAAGGCTGGCCTCGATATGGTGCTTAAGCATTTTCAAACGACTCTCGAGAAACAAAACGTACAACCCATTCATACACTTGGATTATTTAATCCTGAGTTACACGAAGCGCTTTCTATTATACCCTCTGAAAGCGTTCAGAATGGCCATATCCTAGAAACCGTGTCTAAAGGTTATACACTCCACGGACGCCTTTTAAGAGCGGCTAAAGTCGTAGTGAGCTCTGGACCGAAAATTTCTACAGAAGGCACGGCTTGACGAACCCGTTTTTGAGCACAACTTATTAACAAGATTTAGGAAGGAAATAGAGTATGAGCAGAATTATTGGAATTGATTTAGGGACGACAAATTCATGTGTAGCCGTCATGGACGGCTCAGAGGCAAAAGTCATTGCTAATGCTGAGGGAGGAAACACCACTCCGTCGATCGTAGGCTTTACGAACTCCGGCGAAAAATTAGTTGGCCAGGCCGCAAAACGTCAGGCAGTGACCAATCCAGAGCGCACCATTTTCGAGGCAAAGCGACTACTCGGACGTAAGTTCAACTCTAAGGAAATTGGCGATTTTGCTAAACACACCCCGTTTAAAGTGAGTGAAAGCTCTAACGGTGATGCGTGGGTGAAAGTTGGTGATAAAGACTACTCGCCTCAAGAAATTTCAGCACTCATTCTTCAGAAAATGAAGAAAACCGCTGAAGACTATTTGGGTGAAGCTGTGACCGAAGCTGTCATCACTGTACCTGCCTATTTCAACGATGCCCAACGCCAAGCGACTCGGGACGCAGGTAAAATCGCGGGATTAGAAGTAAAGCGTATCATTAACGAACCCACTGCGGCGGCGTTAGCGTACGGTCTCGACAAAAAAGAAAAAAACCTCACCGTTGCTGTATTTGACCTAGGTGGTGGTACCTTTGACGTGTCCATTCTTGAAATGGCTGACGGTGTTTTTGAAGTGAAGGCCACAAACGGCGATACCTTTTTAGGCGGTGCTAACTTCGACCAGAAGATCATCGAGTTCTTAGTCGATGATTTCAAAAAATCGAGTGGTATTGATTTGAAATCAGACAAAATGGCTCTTCAACGTTTAAAAGAAGCTGCCGAAAAAGCTAAACACGAACTTTCAAGTGCTACACAAACTGAGGTGAATCTTCCTTTCATTACAGCAGATGCCTCTGGACCTAAACATTTAAACGTCACGATCACGAGAAGCAAACTTGAGGCTCTGGTCTCAGATCTTATCGACAAACTTTCTGGTCCTTGTGAAACTTGCATCAAAGATGCAGGCGTAAGTAAGTCTGCAATCAACGAGGTTTTACTCGTCGGTGGTATGACTCGTATGCCTCGCGTCCAAGCGAAGGTTAAAGAAATTTTCGGTAAAGAGCCTAACAAAGGCGTTAACCCTGATGAAGTTGTAGCCGTTGGTGCTGCAGTACAGGGCGGCGTTTTAAGAGGCGATGTGAAAGACGTTCTCTTGCTTGACGTTACCCCGCTCTCCTTGGGCCTTGAAACCCTAGGAGGTGTTTTCACAAAACTGATTGAGAAAAATACCACGATTCCTTCTCGTAAATCGCAGGTTTTTTCGACTGCGGGCGACAACCAGAACGCAGTCACCATTCACGCGCTTCAAGGAGAGCGTGAGTTTGCGGAACACAACAAGTCCCTAGGTCGGTTCGACCTTGTAGGTATTCCGCCCGCCCCAAGAGGTGTACCTCAGATTGAAGTGTCTTTTGACATCGACGCAAACGGTCTTGTGAGCGTATCGGCTAAAGACCTTGGTACGGGGAAAGAGCAATCCATCAAAATCACTCCTTCTTCTGGCCTCACAAAAGAAGAGATCGCAAGAATGCAGCGTGAAGCAGAAGAAAATCGGTCCCAAGACAGCAAACGTAAAGAGGTAGTGGATGCACGAAACACTCTCGATGGAATGATCTATAGTATCGAGAAGTCTTTGAAAGAAAATGGCGAGAAGGTTTCGGCTGAAGCTAAGAAAGAAACTGAAGACGCTCTTCAAGTTGCAAAAACTCAACTCACTTTGGAAAGTGCAGAAGAACTTACAAAAGCAACTGAAGCACTCACCAAGGCTTCAAACAAGATGGCTGAAGAATTATATAAAGCCCAAGCGGCGGCTGGTCCCTCCGGCGCAAATGCGGGAGCTGGAGCGCAGGCGCACGAAGGTAGCACAGGTGCCGAGTCGGCGAGTTCTGGCCCTAAGAAAGATGACGCGATCGACGCTGAGTTTAAAGAGATCTAAGTCTCAATGAAGCGCGATTATTACGAAGTACTCGGTGTCGAGAAGTCTGCTCCTCCAGAAGAGATAAAAAAAGCTTATCGTAAGCTTGCAGTTTCTTTTCACCCCGATAAAAACCCCGGAAACAAGCAGGCCGAGGAAAAGTTTAAAGAACTTTCCGAGGCCTACGAGGTTCTTTCTGACGATAAACGTCGAAAGGCCTACGATCAGTTTGGACATGCTGGAGCGCAAGCAGGTGCGGGCGGTTTTGAACAAGGCTTCGGGGGTGCCTCGGTAAACGACATCTTTGGTGATATTTTTGGCGACCTCTTCGGAGGTGGCGGTGGACGGGGCCGCGGTGGCGCCCAAAGAAGACGACGTGGGATTCCGGGCGACGATCTTTCCACTATTTTGGATATTACTTTTGAAGACGCATCTAAAGGGGTTGAAAAGGTCATCACTCTACAGAAAACCACTACTTGTGAAACCTGCACAGGTAGCGGCTGTAAAGCGGGCACCTCTCCAGAAACCTGCAAAACATGCCAGGGTCGCGGTGAAGTTATGTTCCAGCAGGGTTTTTTTGCGGTTTCAAGGCCCTGCTCTGAGTGTCGTGGCACCGGAAGCCGCATTCCTAACCCGTGTGCAGAATGTCGAGGCAGTGGAACTTTAAGAAAAAGAACACAGATCGCTGTGAAAGTTCCCGCCGGTATCGATGAGGGACAGAAATTAAAGCTCACGGGCGAAGGTGAGGCGGGCCAGAACGGCGGACCCCCTGGTGACTTATATGTAGGCATTCGGATCAAACCGCACGAAATATTCACTCGTGAAGCAACTGACATCTGGTGTGATGTTCCAGTTACCTTTGCACAAGCTGCAATGGGCGCAGAGATCGAAGTTCCCACTTTAGACGGAAAAGCAAAGGTTAAAGTGCCTGAAGGGACTCAGAGCCATAGAGTTCTGCGACTTAAAGGAAAGGGCATGCCATTTTTGGGCTCACCTTTTCGTGGCGATCAACGCGTTCGCATTCTGGTTGAAACCCCTACTAGGCTCTCGAAGGAACAAAAGGAGCTGCTTTTGAAGTTCGACGAACTTAATCAAAGCGCCTCACACCCCATGCATGACTCTTTCTTTAAAAAAGTTAAAAACCTTTTTGAATAGCTAGCAAACCTCGGTAGAACCATTGCAATGATGAAACTATCAATTATTAGCACTACCCTGCTAATTGCTGGACTATCCTCGTGTGGCACTATGACCACAGACCGTAAGACCCAAGGTCCAGATGTCTCCACAAGCTCAAAGCGGGGCCGTTCATCGGGTCCTCTTCATAGAGATCGAAAAGGGACTGTAAAATCAGAGGCACTACCCTCTATGATCGATCCTGTTCTAAAAGAACAAAATATTAGTGACGATCCAGACTACAAGAGCTTACTTAAAGCATACCAAACCAACAGGCATCAAGAAGTACTGAGTCAGGCTTCGAAATTGGAGCAGCGATATATTGTAGGGTCTGATTTCGTGACAGTGAAGAACTGGAAGGGGTTAGCCTATGTTGGATTGCGACAACCTGCTCTCGCGATCAGAGAGTTTCAACGGGCTATAGATGAGAATGCGGTCGCCCAAAACTTAAAGCCTTTCCTACTCTATAATTTAGGAACCGCGCTCACGGATAACGAACAAGTGGAAGACAGTCTCAATGTCCTAAGCGAGATTGACCTTTCAAACGCTCCGCAATCTCTAAAGGTAAAAATCCTAGGTTTACAAGGAAAGAACTTCCTCCTGAAGAACCTACCGTTAGACTCTGCGCTCGCCACAATGAAGGCTGGTAGCTTATTAGACACTCAAGCAAAAGAAGCGCCCCTTCTAGAAAGTCAGCTAGAGCGCGCGCTTGCGCTTTTCTCGAAACGAGAAGAATTCGATACGGTACTGAATGATTCGCCCTCTTCTTATTTAGTAACGAAAGTTGAAGAGCGAAGATTGCCTTTCTTGGCGCTTCAGAAGCCTGCTGAATCGCAAGACGGAAACTCAAGAATTATTGGTGTTCTAATTCCGCTCTCTGGGAAATATGCGGGGCTTGGCTCAAAAATATTAAAAGCCATTACATTAGGTCTGGGTGTGTACGATAAAAACTCGAAAGATAGTTACACAATACATATTGAAGACTCAGGCGATACGCCAGAGCGCGCGCTTCAAGGCCTTGAAGCCCTCGTGAATCAACACAAGGTTGCGCTCATTCTGGGGCCCTTACTCTCTAAGGGTATCGATCTGATCACGTTAAGAGCAGAGAATCTAAGGATTCCACTCATTACACTGAGCCAATACCCTGGATTACCGGGAGAGTTTATTCATTCTGCTGGTCTCACCCCACAGCTGCAGGCAAACGAGCTTGCTAGGTACGCGATCGAAAAATTAGGTATGAAGCGTTTTGCAATTTTGCAGCCTAAAGACAAGTTTGGAGAGCAGTACGCCCAGTCTTTTTGGGATGCTGTGGATAGACTAGGCGGACAGATTACTGGATTTGAGAAGTACGCAGCGAGTGAGACAGACTTTCGTGCCCCCATTGATGCACTCACTGGAAGAGCTTACCCGCGGGCTAGGGCAAGCGAACTTGAAGCGCTAGAAGCACAGCGCAAAGAACTCAACATTACAAAGAAAAACCGCAAAAACGCTGATCTGTTTGAGCTTGCCCCAATCGTTGATTTTGAAGCTGTATTCATTCCAGACAATCCAGAGACGGTAGGACAAGTGTTACCTACATTCGCCTATAGGGACGTAGACAATGTCAAGTTTCTAGGAGTGTCGACATGGAACTCCAAAACCTTGCTAGATAGAGTTTATCAACAAGTGGAACAAACCTACTTTGTAGATGCTCTGTATCTCGAGAGTTCAAGACCCATGACACAAAGATTTATCTCACAATTCAGTCGCAATGAAAGCTCACCTCCCTCGTCTATGGATGCCATGGCCTACGACGCAGCCCTACTTGCAAAAGAGGCGCTCAAGGGCTTTTCCGCTCAGTCTAATGTTTCAAGGGATTCTGTGAACGATCGTATTCACAATATAAGATCCATCGAAGGGGCAACGGGAACGCTAACATACAAAGACGGGGCATGGAGTCGCGGGTTAGAGTTTTTAACCGTAAGGAAGCGGCAAATTCTTCCGGTGGATATCGCTCTTAAGATGAAAGATACAAGGTAACTTCGACCGATTGCGCATTTTGACGACTCCCTCATCCTACTATGAGGAGGCGTGACTTTACTTGAGTGTGAATCCCATGGCTGGCGGTCAGTTTCAAGGTGCTCTAAAGGCAATCATAGAAACTGAGCGACAACCCATCAAACAACTAGAAGCGAGAAAGGCTCGGGAAGAGACCAAGGCTAAGTTGTTTCAAGAGTTTAAGTCTAAGTTTTCCGCATTTGACAACACACTCGCAGAGATCTCCAATTTTAATAAACTAAAAGAATATAAAGTAGAGCTTGGCGATGGAGCTAATCTTGTAAGCGTCAGCTTTGAAAAAGAAAAAGTGCAGACCGGGAGCTACCAGCTTGAAGTAGTGAGCTTGGCAAAACGCTCCTCTCTCATCTCAAACGGGTACGAGAGTGCTACCGAGCCTGTTTTGGGGTTGGGTTATGTGGTTTTCTACAACGGCAACGGGGATAAAGAAGAGATTTTCATCCCAGAAAATGCCTCCAGCCTGCAGGGAGTAGCAGACCGTATCAACAATCGCGCGAACTCAACCGTTCAAGCGACAGTCGTGAAAGATGGTACCGATGCGGATCGCCCTTATCGGCTCATCTTAAATGCAAAAAATGACGGGCTTGACGACGAGGTCATTTTTCCAGAGTTTTACTTTCTAGACGGCGACGAAGACTTAAGTGTTGAGCGCAGAGAAAACGCTGAGAATGCTGTAGTAAAACTCAATGGATTCGAGATTGAAACAGAAGGTAACATAGTCCCGAACTTCTTGGGCGGTCTTACGCTGAACCTAAAGCAAGCTAAAGAGGGCCAACCCTTCACGATGACTATTGCTGAGGACATACCGAAGGTTGCTGCTAAGTTTAAAGGCTTTATTGATCAAATCAACGGTGTGCTAGAATTCATCAACAAACAAAACACCGTCGACGACAAAACCGATACAAGCACAACATTTGCTGGAGATACATCGCTTCAAACGATTGAATATCGGCTACGAAACCTAGTCCACGAGGGCTTTCCGAGTTACACGGGCGTGCCCGAAGGCGATGAACCGAATGTCGTAAACCTTTCAGAAATGGGTATCGAAATTGGTAAAAATGGTCTTCTCACCGTGAAAGAAGACAAACTTAACAAAGCGATGGAAACCAATTTCGCTCGCATGACAGATGCTATCTCAGGGCCGGACGGTTTTGCCTCGCAGTTAAGAGCTGTAGTAGCTAACTACACACGTCCCGGCTCTGGTTTATTAGCAATACGAGAACAAGGACTTAAACAAAGAATCAGCAAAATCGATCGAGACATTGAGTCCAAACAGAAGCTTTTAGATCGTAAAACAGAAGCGCTTACGAATCAGTTTGCACGTCTCTCCGGAACCATGGCCAATCTTCAACGTCAACAATCCTACTTAGCGGCCACCATGGGCTCTAGTGGGGGCGATCCAATTGCACAGCTTATAGGAGGCTAGATCAGATATGTCACAAGGGGCCCAAAAGTATAAATCCACTCAGGTGCTAACAAGTTCTCCGGAGCGACTACTCATATTGTTGTATGAAGCCGCTATTCGTCAGGTAAAAACAGCCGTCATAGCAATAGACGAGAAGAACTGGGCAAAAAAAGGCATGGCTATAGGAAAAGCTCATGACATCATTAACGAGTTAAATAGTTCGTTAGATCACAAAATTGGCGGCGATATTGCCAAAGATCTAGAACGTCTCTACAATTTTATGGTGACCCAGCTGCTCCAAGCGAACTTGGATAACTCGAAGGCACCCCTCACGGCGGTGCTCTCGAACCTAGAAACTCTCTTAGAAGGCTGGAGAGAGGCTGTCAGTAAGTTCCAAAAGGACAAACCGACGCCCCCGAATCAAACATAAACCAAGGAAGGTTTCTGTGCAGGACAATCATAGTTCCGATCGACTAAACAGCTTACTCGCCCTGCTAAGAAGCAAGAACAATTGCCTCGAAGGTTGGATGACCGAAACACAAACTTTTATTCAACAAGCAGATCCATTGGACGCAGCACAAACCATAGCCCTCATTGATCGTTATGAGGCTACGAGAGAGCGTGGGGTTCGTTCCCTTGATCTCTTAGACAGAAAAATACAAGAGCTCCTTTTAACCATGGAAGAAACTGAAAAAACACAGATCCCAAAACAAGACTTCAGAGTAGAACTTGCGCGTAATGAACTACTAGTTTCTGCAATTTTTAAAGCCGATGATGTTGTTTTTGAGAAAATCAGTAAACTCCAGCGGGACCTTGCTAAAAAAATCGCAGCCGCGAAACAAGAATCCGAAACGCTTCAGAAATTTAAATCTTCTCTCGAAAAAAGAGGCGGAGGCATAGATCAAAATATATGACCGAAACCTCGCGCGCTTCGTACTCGTCGTTTCGAGATGCCTTACTAAAGAATCTCGAACAAGATAACATCGATCTTTATAACTGTGTTGAGATTCCCAAAGGTTTAGACAGGCTTGCGCAGTTTAGGAAAATTCAAGACATACTAGACGGATTTCGATCAAACGAAGGCAAGCAAAGCCGGTACTATCTCATTGAAGTAAAAGAACCCGTAAATGATGTCATTCTACAGAAAACCGTACCCTCAACCGTGGATCTATCTACGATCGATAGAGATCTTTACCATGGAGATGGAAAACTGAATCATAAACTTGTGCTACAAAGCGCTGAACTCTTAGTGCAGGCTAGTGATTTCAAAAACGCAGAGATCCTTTACCGCGTTCTAAGAACAGCGCACGCGTTTACAGAATTCGCACAAATAGGAATCGCGAGGTGCCGCGCTGGTCTTAATGACATAGAGGCGGCAATGAATAACTACGAAGAGGCTCTACTCTACCAACCAAACTCAGAGCTCTCTCTCGAGTACGCAAAATTCCTATATCAGAATTCGCGCTATCAACACGCTGCTGAAAGTTTAAAGAAATATTTACTCAAAAAAGAACTAGCTCAGAAACTACGAATATCGATGCTAGATCTATGTGCACTCTGTTGGGAAAAGTCAGCGCGACCAAACGAAGCGCTCTTATGTTACCAAGATCTCCTTGTTCTAGACCCAAAACATTCACGTGCGCTTTTAAAAATTGGATTGTCTTTCTTAAAATCGAAAAACTTGGAAGAGGCAGAACGATGGCTTCGCGAATGCTTAGAGAACGATCCCCAGAACCTTGATGCTCTCAATGGACTAGGCCAGTGTTATCTCACTGAGAATAAGCTAGAAGATGCGTTTGATTTTTTTCAACAAAGTCTAAAAATAGAAGTCACACAAAGCAGTGTGCTTCCCCTCTTTATAAAATGCGCGATTCAAACAAGACGCTATAACGAGGCGATAGAGCTTACCGAGAAATTCATCGAAAACGGGCCGTATCCCCTCGGTATTCTATATTGTCTAGCTGGTCTCTATTTCCACACCGAACAGTATAACCCTGCCGAATCCACTTGTTTAAACATTCTTAACGCTGACCCTAATCATAAAGAAGCGATAGCGCTTTTGGGGCGCATTAAAACGAAACATCAGGTGCTCGCATGAAAGAATCCTCTCAGATATTTAAATTCGGAACCTTTTCAGAGAGTGCGAAAGATTTCACGGATGAAGTCATTCAATCTTTGTTTGAAGGTATGTGGCAATCTATAATCAAAGAACAGGAAGCGGAAAGACATGGAAGTCAAGACGCCGATCAGACTTGCAATACTTGAGTTAGGCGGCGAAGCGGAAGCTAGTCAGACCCTCATTTCTCTAAAGGCTGTTTTAAAAGCCTTTCCTAATCTAGAAATAGAGGCGGTAGTCTCGAAATCTGGGTACGAACTTTTCTCAAGCGCGCCGTTTATTCAAAAGGTATATCTCTTCGACACGCTCACGATCGACTCGAAGCTCGATGCCGTAACAGAGCTAGAAAGCGTCCTAGAGAGGCCCTATAAGGTTGTATTTAATTGCTCAGTGTCAGAAACCTCTTCTTACCTCACTACGCTGATACCCGGTACCCTCAAGCTTGGTTACGGGAGGCATCTCGACGGAACACTAGCTATCTACGACGCATGGACCGCTTATACGCACGCCCTTTGTCAGGCCTCTTTGAAACAGGGTATTCATCGCATTGATATTCTCGCAACACAGCTACTCACCTGCTTGCAACTTCACTTCCAGGATCCGGTGGAAAACTCCGAGTTGCCTGTGAGTACGAAAAGTTTTTTCCAGACTAAACCTGACGGTCCGATGGAACTGCCTAACTGGCATACGATGAGCCATAAATGGATCGCCATCGAATTAGACGAACACTCCTTCTCCTCTGCTCTAGATGAAGCAACAGTAGCACTAGCCTGCCTCGAACTCTTAAAATCAAGCCGTGAGCTTTCGGTTATAGTTCTAGGGAAAACTCCCAGTGGACTTAACGAGGCTATTTTTATGAGTGAAATAGAGCGTTTTTCCAAATCAGATTCCCAGGAATTTAAAAAAAGTCTAAAGACCAGATTGTTTTATTTTTCAAAACATTTTTCATTCCAGCGACGTATACGATTAGTTCAACGCTTAAGCATCCTTATCACCTCACATCCAGGTAGCTTAGCTCTTGCTAGCGCCCTTGGCGTGCGTACCTTGCACGTTGCCGACTCTCAAGTCGTACTCGCTCAGTGTGGTGCTTACGGTAATGGTCATTATGTGACAGAAGCAAACACCCCAGACGCGCTTGTCGCTCATCTGCTCTACTTACAACAAGAATGGCGGCACCGTGGACTCCTGCATTTTAATGAGTTTTTCTCAAGTACTCGTCCGGAACTTGTCAAACCGGCACACTCAAAGCGTCTTCTAAAATCTCGTATTCTCCCAGCAAAAGAAGGGGGTGGTGTTTTATACGAAACCGTAGGCCAAGAACCCTTCCAAACGAGTTCAGTGATTTCCATATTCCATAGCGTTTTAGCAAGAGACTGGCTCTGCAGCTGGGTGCCTGATCTTACTAAAACATTGGCGAGCATCCCTTCTCATGAGGTTCAACCCCAGCTCATCAGAGATTGCTTAGACTCTGCTCAAGTCCTTTCTCAAATCCTGTCCAGTGGACTTGGAATCTCACAACAACTCCACTCCACGGTAAGCCAACTCAAAAGCGAAAATGTCATGTCTATGCTGGATATTGAGCGTGTCCAAGGATTTGCAAAAGAGCTTCGCAAAATAGAAGAACTCATACACCGTGCTTGCAGTATTCGGCCCGAGCTAGCTATTTTTTCTTCCTACTACAGCATCTTTTTTAATGAACTCGAAAGTCATAAGCTAAAACCATTGGCTGAGGGTAGCATAGAGATTTTCGAGACGCTTATTCGTGGTGTTTCACTCTTTCAATCGTTTTTTGAAACCCTACTAAGCCATAAGAGAGCCACATTGGTTCCCACTCGTGCGAAAATTCTACGATTCGACCGAGGCTCTAAAAGAGAACGTGGGCTTTAATTCTCGCTGAAGTCTTTTTTGAAACCATCCCACCTCGATAGTTTAAGCTTGTCAGCAGACTTCGTATCATGTTTGAACAAGATGGCCCGTTGTCTCTCAAATGCCCTTGGAGGCCCGTCATGCAACATGCGTCAGTTTCTGCAAGCTCAATTGGTTTTGTCGTTAAGCGCGCGCATCCTGGCGCACACCGATTAGCCCTTGAACTTGCACAATTTAGTCACAATGAGGGCAAGAAAGTTTTTTTCTCTGACGAAGCTCCTAAATTCAAAGAGGAGCTCGATTTTGTACGCTTAGTTCCTAAGGCTGATTTGCATCTAAGCTGTGATCTGATTGTAGTCCTAGGAGGCGACGGAACCTTTCTATCCGTGGCTCGGTTAATGAAACAACGGACAGTGCCTATCTTAGGCGTCAATATGGGCACCTTAGGGTTTATCACCGAGACTCCCGCGCATGAGGCGAAGAAAATGCTAAAAAAAATCTTCGCCGGAGAATCCGTGCAAATACGTACGAGGTCTATGCTGGAAGCTCAACTCTGCCGAGGCGACGTCTGCCTGGCTTCTACTCCCGTTGTGAATGACGTTGTGGTCGCTAAAGGAGCCATTGCTAGAATTTTTGGGATGCGCATCAAGCTCAATGGTCAGTTAATCAATCACATCCGGGCAGACGGTCTGATTATCGCTAGCCCCACCGGATCCACTGCGTACAATCTTGCGGCAGGTGGACCGATTTTAGAACCAGAGCTTGGCGCCATGGTGTTAGCCCCCATCTGTCCTCACTCGTTGACCCAGCGCCCGCTCGTCATTTCAGACCAGAATGTACTTACTATAGAGATTCAAGAAAATGCCGGAGCTGTTTTTTTGACCCTAGACGGTCAAGAGGTCCATGAATTGCAAGCCCTAGATCGCGTGATTATTAAACGATTTCAATCCCACCCACTGACGTTAATCACGGATCCAAGTCGTAATTATTTTCAAGTGCTTCGAGAAAAGTTAAACTTCGGAAACTCGGAAGTGGTCCCTCTCTAAATCTGTTTATGCTTGAATACCTAAAAATCACGAACTTAATGCTCATTCAGAAGCTAGAAGTAGAGTTCAAAAAAGGACTCAACATTCTCTCAGGGGAAACAGGAGCCGGAAAATCCATGGTCCTTGAGGCTATAGGACTAATTTTGGGAAATCGTGCTTCGATAGAGGTCATTAGACTCGACTCAGATGAGGCAAGTGTGGAGGGGCTTTTTGATCTCAGGGAGAATTCTGAAATTCAAGATCGATTTGAAGCTCTAGGAATCACCCCAGAGTCAGATTCATCACTACTGATCAGAAGAATTCTGAACAGAAATGGTAAACATAGAATATTTGCCAATGGCACTATGATACCCCTACACACCCTTCAGAAGCTATGTGAAGGACTTGTCGATCTGTGCGGTCAACACGAGCATCAATCGCTTTTAAAGACGCGAGTGCAGCGGTCTCTCATCGATAAATACAGTGGATTGAAACAACTCGTTTCTAACTATGAAACTGCTTTTCGAAACTATGTCGATTTAAATCTAAGAGTAGAAGAACTGAATAATCGACTCCCAGACCGCGCCTCTAAACTGGAGTATTTTCGTTTTCAACTCACTGAAATTTCAGATGCAAATTTAGAGGCCGACGAAGACAGCAGACTATCAGAGGAGAAAGTGGCCCTTCAGGCTCTAGAGTCTGTTCAGTCCAAGCTAAACGAGATTCAATCTCTTCTAGAGGACGAAGCTAGTGGTGTACTCTCACGGACCAAGGAAATTTTGAATCGGTGTAAATACGAAGAAAATCTGGTCGATATTCTTTCTCCGGTAGAACAGGCTTTGTCGCTTTTGGAAACTGCAGATTTAGTGATTCACCGCAAACTTGCTAATCAACACCTAGATCCTGATCGCTTGCCCGCAGTGCTAGATCGCCTGGCCCTTATTGCAAAGCTTAAACGCAAGCATGGGAGCTCGCTCTCAGAAATCCTAGAAAAACAAGAAGAGTTGCGCGCCGAAATTCAGGCCCTTGACTCCATAGACGAAGAATTAGCTCAAATCCAGATTGAGCTACCCAAAGTTATTGAAGCATTAGAATCTGCGGGAAAGATTCTGTTTAAAAGGCGACAGAATGGTTCGAAACTGTTTGCACAATCTGTTCAAGAGGAACTCAAAGATCTGAAAATGGAAAAGAGTCAGTTTCAGGTAAGCCTGCAGTTAAGGTCTGCTTTAGAGACCTGGTCTGAATCAGGCCCCGAAGACCTTGAGTACCTCATCCAGACCAATCTAGGGGAAGCAAAAAAACCCCTTGGTAAAATAGCATCTGGTGGGGAGTTAAGCCGAATCATGCTAGCCATCAGACGGGTGATTTCCGATCGTGGAGGCGTAGGCGTTTACCTCTTTGACGAAATCGATGCGGGGGTAGGCGGACAAACCGCGTTTGAAGTTGGAAAAAAACTAAAGTCAGTTTCTCAGTATCATCAGGTTCTGTGTATTACGCATCTGCCACAAGTGGCTGCTTTTGCAGACCATCACTTAGTGGTGGAGAAATTCTCAGATCACGCCCGCACGGAAACGACGGTACGAGCATTAAATATAGAAGATAGAAAAACCGAGATTGCTCGAATGTTAGGTGGTCCCAAATTGACCAAGAAAACTTTAGAAAGCGCTAGCGAGCTGCTAGAAATTTCTCAACTCAGTTAAAACTAGGGAGATAGCAGAATATCGCTTTCTGTGATCTGTAAACAAAGTTTATCAGCGTTCCAGTAGCCTAGATTCACGTAGTGACCAGTTTTATCATTGAGTGGATTTTTAATAGAAATATTCGTGAGATCATGGCAGTGCCCGAGAACAACGAGGTCATAGTTCTCATTGAGAATTTTTTCTCGCGCAAATTCGTGAAAAGCATTGCGCACATGCCGCTGTCTCTCCATCGGAAGAGCTTGAAAGGGTACTATAACCGGTGGAGTTAATTTAACTTTATAGTACTGTGCAATAGCGTCGATCATCCAAGATGGCATCCAGCGAAAGACGGGTTTGTTTAGTAATGCGCGCGCACGAGCGCGGTAGGACAAGTAGTTTCGGTCTGCTTTATCGACTAAATCGCCGTGAGCATAGTAGATTTTTAGACCACTTGCCGTTGTAATATCCCCACTATCAGTCACTAGCTTTACACCGAGGGGGCTGAATGCTTTTGCAATTCCAAAATCATGATTACCCTCGCAGTAAGTGACGGTCACTCCTCGTGTGGTCGCTTCTTTGATTTCAAAGAGAAGCTTTCTAAACTTAAACTGCTTTAAAATAGATTTACCGATCCAAAGGTCAAAAACATCCCCTAGTAGAAACACAAAATCACCCGGGCGGGTGTTTTTAATCTTGTCTTCGAGCCAGACACAGGCGGGATCACTTGCGGTGCGGATATGTAAGTCGGAAGTAAAAAAATAAGATTCCATACCCGAAAGAAGTACCTGCCTCTATGTTTCTATGCCCAAAGTTCTACTTCATTCTCTTACTTGAACAAGGCCTTGATTCGCAAGCTACCCTTTTTAGGGGGAAGACTTACGAATCAAGGTGGGCTTTTATACATAGAGACTATTTAGGTTCACCTACCCAAATCGCCTCTCACTGGCAGACATCTGGGCAACGGTTAAGTCGGCTTAACTTATCCGAGTAGGCGAAGTGCAGCCTGTGGAGCCGAGTTCGCTTGACCTAAGACTGCGATTCCAGCTTGGGTAAGGATGTTCCCTCGGACAAGGGCTGAGGTCTCGGCAGCGACATCGGTATCGGCGATACGACTGCGCGCAGCCGAATAGTTCTCTTTCTGAATAGCTAGGTTGCCGATCGTGGCCTGCAACTTGTTCTGATTAGCTCCTAGTTCAGCTCGAGCGCCTGAAACTTTTCCAATCGCTGTGTCGATAACATCAAGGCCATCTCTTGCGGAGTCCGCTTCGCGGTAGTCCAGCGAATCGATTCCTAAGCTACTGACTTTAACGTTGTAGTTATCGGGTTCAAACGCGATCTGATCGTCTTTTCGGGCTCCTACGTGGAAGCTTAACGTTCTTCCCGCTTCTCCGTTTAAGAGCGGTGTGCCGTTAAAGGTAGTCACACTCGCGATACGATCTACCTCTGATTTTAAACTTTGGATTTCTTTGTCTATGAATCCACGCTCTGTTTCACCAATCGTGTCAGAGGCTGCTTGGATTCCTAGCTCCCTCATTCTAATGAGCATGTTTCCAATTTCGTTCAAACCGCCTTCTGCGACCTGTACGAATGAAACACCATCATTAGCATTTCGTTCTGCTTGTCCTAAGGATCTGATTTGCGCCCTTAGGTTTTCTGCAATCGACAACCCAGCCGCATCATCGCCTGCTTGGTTGATTCTGTTTCCTGATGCCAAACGCTCAAACGATTTCGATTGTTCGTTGGAAGTTCTTTCCAGTGCACGAGACGATGCCATAGCGGCAATGTTCGTAGATATTCTTAAGCCCATGATACTCTCCTCTGTTCCGGACGTACGACTTGGTGGGTCAGTCCAGGGATTGTACTATTGTTCAATTGTTAAGAACCCTTCACTTCCATGAACCCTGCGGGGTGTCCACAAGATCCTTTCCGTAACGATTCTGTTAGTGCTCCGATAAACACAACGTCTACCGGCTAACAAAGAACTCATCGGCATAAGTGTCAAAATCTTGAAAAAGCGTCAAAATCCTTAACAATCCACTCGCTGAGAGCTCCGCCTCCCCTTTAGGGAGGCGGAGAACCCAATGAAGAATTGGTGGGACGCACGAAGACTGATGAGGATTAAATTATCCTAAAAGCTTCATGGCCAACATGGCGTTTTGATTTGCTTGACTGAGGACCGAAGTAGTTGCTTGAGTGAGAATGTTGTTCTTCGTCAACTCAGCAGTTTCACTTGCAACATCTACATCGCGAATTCGGCTGTTACCAGCAGATAGATTCTCGTTATAGACCTGCATGTTGTTGATAGAACTTTGCAATCTGTTCTGCAAAGCACCCATTTCTGCACGGTTCTCAGACAACTTCTGAATAGCGCCATCGATTTTCTCTAGGTTATTCTGGGCAGCTTCTTTAGTTGCCACAGTAATCCCAGAGACTCCTAATGCTTCAGCGGTCGTGTCTGTCTTGCTAACATCGTAAACGAAACGATCCAGAGTTGGGTCGTTCTTGAGACCCACTTGAATCTCAAGAGAATCGCCTTCGCCTGCAAGCAATTTTCTACCGTTATATTCAGTAGATTTAGCAATACGGTCTACTTCAAGACCTAATTGCTTTACTTCCTTATCGATAAATCCACGCTCTACATCGCCAATAGTATCCGATGCGGCTTGGATAGAAAGTTCACGGAAACGAGTCAAGATGTTGCCTGTCTCGTTCATAGAACCTTCTGCCGTTTGAATCATCGAGATCCCGTCGTTAGCGTTTCTCATATCTTGACCTAAGGATCTGATGTGAGACTTCATCTTTTCAGATATCGCTAATCCAGCTGCATCGTCTGCAGCTCTAGCGATTCTAGAACCTGACGAAAGATGTTCTAAATTGGCTTTCTGAGAAGCTCCGTTTAAGTCAAGCGCACGCTGTGCCGCAAGAGATTGAACGTTAGTATTAATACGTAAACCCATACAAGTACCTCCAAGTATTAGGCGCACCTCACCCTCCACCAAAAGCACCACGCTTTCAGTAAGTTAGAGTAGCTAAATGCGCAGGAATTGCTGTACCCCTGCGAAAGAAATCCGGGAATGGACTCCTTACAGTGGATCATATCGGTCGGGTATGTAGATACTTTAGACAAAATTGATCAAGTATTAGGCAGCGCCCAAAGCCTTATATAAGGGCTGCTCTCGGGGAGAACTTCTAAACACTGTTAAGAAATCCTAGAGCAGGCTCCCAAACTCGGTTGACGGGAAAGATTCGCCGCGATACGAGTTCGCGCAGAAATGGGGAAAAATGTAATGAATTACTCTGTCAAAACCAGGAACAATTTAGTAGCAGCGCTCATGCTCACCAGTATGATTGCGAGCATCGGGGCATATGCGGCTTCAAGCGCTTTAGCGCCGAATGTCAGAGAGCCTGTGTATTTAAAGTCTATCTCAGAAACCGCAATCCTCTGGGGTGGAACGGTTGAGAACAAAGCAACAGGACAAACCTTAGGCTTAGTGTGTCTCGCCGAACCTGAAACTCTAAAGAACTACCCTGCAGTTCGATGTGAATCCTACGAACTTTGGCAGTTTGTGCAGGCGCGGGGAACCAAAAGATCAGAAACAGTGTTCGTGCCTATGTCTAGGCTATCAGACACTGAAGAACTAGATGCGAAATACTCAGAATTCGCGGAAGAATTTGCAGCAGAACGGACCAAAGATAAGTATAAGCCTTCCGATGAAGTTCCGTTTGATCAGGAAGACGACTTAGTCAAACTAGGTCTCACAGAGTATATGAACGAATACGCACTGCCCACTTTTTATGATCAGCAAATATATAGTGAGGGTCTGCTGACGAAACGAGCTTATAACAATGTCACAGAAAATATTAAAGATGGTAACCACACTCAGGTAGGCACAGCTCTTCGCGCGCCCTTGTACGGAATTTATATCGTGGGCGGCCTTGCTGCGGACGTGATTCTCATTCCTCTGATCACAGCAACGCTAAGTGTAGAGTTAGGTTTTATTAACTTAAAGCGATTTGTAAAAAGACAAGTTGTGAAAACTCAGTACAAAAGAGCACTAAAAATCTCGCAGAACGTCTTTAAAACCCTAACATCTCCAAACGCACTGGGTACGAATTATAAGATCAAAGATAAATACTATTCTGCTATTCTAGAAACGCTCTAATTGGTTCAATAAACACTTAGACTCAAGAATGAACGGATAAACCTGTCATTCTTGAGTCTTTTTTCAATTCTAAATATTTAATCAAACGACTACTGTTATCTATCTCTTACCTGAAAACATTTTTGCCACTTCTAGTGGACTGATCGAGCGGGCCTGCATTTGGTGAATTAAATCCTTACCTCCGCTAGTTTGAAACTGATCGCGGATCGATCCCTCTAACCAATCTCTTAGAATGTGCGCCACCTCTTCCCTAAGCGCATGAGCACCCCTACGCTCGCGCACACCGGTAGTTACAGAAACTTCTTCATGTCGCTTGAACGCGTCTAGTAGCTCGGGCAGACCGAATCCGTTAAACGCTTGCGTTTTCACAACTGGAGGAAACCATGTATTCGCATCATGATCTTTCATACTCATCATCATGAGCAGGTCCTTCACTAATCTGTCGGCATCGGGACGGTCTGACTTATTCACCGCAAAGAGATCCGCAATCTCCATGAGCCCAGCCTTCATCATCTGGATAGAATCTCCGCTCTCGGGAACGAGAACCACAAGCACGGAATGCGCGAGCTTAAGAATCCCTAGCTCCGTCTGACCCACACCTGCTGTCTCCACTAAAATTCGATCAAACCCAGCCACTTCTAGCGCCCAGCAAACCTCTTGAGTGGACCGAGAGAGACCACCTTGAATTCCACGTGTGCCTAAAGAGCGAATATATACGCCCTCGTCTCCGTGATGTTCTTTCATTCGAATTCGGTCCCCCAAAATCGCACCCCCCGAGAAGGGACTCGATGGATCTACAGCGACGACGGCAACCTTTTCACCGCGTGCCCTAAGCACCCGAATGAGCTGATCGACGAGAGTTGATTTGCCAGCTCCGGGTGGGCCTGTAATGCCCCAGATGGTGGCCTTGCCAAGAGAGGCCAAGAATATTTTCTCGACCAACTCTTCATAGTCGTTGTCACGATTCTCGATCTTTGAAATCACCCGAGCGAGTGCGTGCCTAGATCGCTCAGAGTCTTTTAGTTGTGAAATAAGCTCATCGATAGCAGAAGGTTTCATCTGCTCTCAGTCTTAGTGCTTAGGCGCTGTCTCCTCAACGCAAAAATCATACGCAAACTGATAGACAGCGCTTTTGGGCTCAATAAATCTGAGGTCTATATCATCAAGGTTTTCTTCAAGCTTTGTGGTAAGTACGCGATGCGTTTCTTTAAGACATTTATCAAAACTAGCTGTTTCAAAGTTTACCTTGCGCGCCCGCTTCCGAAACCAGTCATCTAGTTTTTCTGCGTCCGCCGTCCGTTGATAACTCACTCTAAAGTCGATGGCGCCAGTTGCATACCGCAGCAACCGAGATACTCCCCAGTCCATGAGTGATTTAGAGGAAATACTTGCCGAAAGCGCTAGGCGCTCCATGAGTTTCGTAACTTCTGTAGCGAGACCTTCGTTTAAACAGGTCAGAAACCTACCCTCCACGTACTCATCCCCACCCGAGTAAGGCTCAAACCGAACCTCACCGGAGCGCATTTTTTTTAGCGGTTGGTTACTGCATTTTGTGTAAACCTTCTCAGCCACTTGGCTAGAGCTAAAGAGAGCAGGCTTTAGAAACTCGTCAAACCATTTCAAACTAAGTGCACGGGCCGACACATAGCCCTGAGTCTCCTCCAAAAAAGGCGATAAACTTTTCATCAGACGGATGTGGTTAGGATTGATTCGACTAACTGTAGTTTCTAGATCCCTTTTAAACCTCTTGTCAAAACAGGCCTTCACCTTAGCGCTCTTTTCTAAGTCATCAGGGTAAGATGATTCTGCTTTCACACATTCGAAATACATCGAACGCACATCAAACTGTGTAGAGACTGTATGGATAGTCTTCTCAATATCCCCCTCAAACATCGCAGGCTCCCAATCACCAAAATACTTTACAAATTCATCACGAAATGATGTCACATTTGATACTTCGCTAAAAAAGTCACAGCCCTGTGGATCTAAGCTTTTGATTTCTGCCTCAGCTAGCAGAGAGAGTTTCTTAGTTAATGTCTTGAGACACTCGTGAGCGTCTATTGTCTGTGGGCACTCTGCTTGCGCTAAAGACTTAACTTGCGATGTCGCCGAGAGCAGAGCTTGCGCCACATATTTTCTCCGTAAGCCATCATCGTCATAGCGTCTACCGCGAAAGAACTCATCCTGAAGCACAAATGCTTTTGATTCTAGCTGCTTCATAAACCAATCGGGACCCGTCACATAATAGGAAAGCGATTCCGCAAAATCTTCAACAGGACTTGTGCGTGAGTAACTACTGGCAAACATTTTTTGAAACTTATTTTTTGCTTTCGCTTCTAGCTTTTCGTCATTTTCCCAGAGTAACTCCGCATGATTAGGTTCATCATGATACACAGTTAGCTTCCATCCAGACTCTTTCAACCATCTTGGAGTAAGAGAGAAACGGACCATCTGTGGAATTTGTTTAGCACCATCCGTCATGTCCACTTGATGACTAAGCTCATGAATAAATGTGGTATCCAGAAAATTTCCTGTCTTGTTTTTCTGATTCTTCTTTCGAATATCTAATAATGTGCGTTCATAAAGCTTGATATAGCCCGCCTCACTACTGGGGTAATAAGAGAGTTTTATACCGTCCCTCCCGACCCTACCTGCAGCAGCGTACCAAGGCTCGTTCCCAGCAAGTCCTAGTAAATTTTTTTCAGATGGGTGTTTAGATTCATAGTCTGAATCCATGGGCACTCTAAAAATACGCCCAAAAACGGGTACCCTAAAATACGCTTCCGGCAGTAGACTAAGAGACCGGATCAATTCGCTAAGTTCAGTTTTCGTGAAAAATACTGTGGCTGGAGAAAATGCGTATGGTTTCTCAGGATCCATGGAACCCCCTAGAAAAGTTTTAGTCTTTAGATACCAGTAGTAAGTCAGCATCGCGGCTTCACTGCGCTCATCGTTCGACTCTTGAATTCCCGCCTGGAGTCTCGCACTCTCAACAACACACTCAGGATTTTCTAAATAATTACAGTTGAACTCAAGATCTTTAACAAGCTCTTTGGGAAGCCCTCTGATAAACCCAGTCAGGAAAGATCCTTGGGCTGTATTGACCCGTTTTTTTAACTCTCTTAGTGCTTCAGAAAGTTTATTCTGCAACCCCTCGTCACTCCCGATCTTTTGCACATCCAGAAACTCATTGTTTTCAAACGAACTCTCAAGTGACCGCAGTTCCCGTACCAAAAAATTTCCCCTAAATCGATCTAAGTAACACGCTGGCCTATCTCCTAAATCTGCTAGTATTCTTCGCTTTTTTAGGGCTGGACGGTGGCTAAGATGGTCTTGCATCTGGACAAGGGATTCTTGGAATCTATTGTGCTGAATCCTTTCATTTATAAAATAAGCTGTGGCCCCTACCGCGAGTACCATGCCTAAACCGAGGAGCATTGCCTTTGACCGGATGTGCCTAGAGATCATACTTCGCCTCGTAGATAATTTTCATCACGGGGCCTTTTGAACTCGCTAGGATAAGTCTCACTCCAGAAACCGGAAATATAAGGACATTTAGATCTCTTTCACGCTCCTTGCGGAAGGGCCCTAAATCCTCTCGGTGCAACCAATAGCTTAGTCTTTCTTCATCTCTCCCCTTAGGCAATCGCTGAAAAGAGGTGATGGTTTGTGTGTCAGACTCATAGTCGCCGACTTCATACTTTAGAAACTGTCCCTTTACCTTGGCCTCGGGAGGAAAGGGTTCGATAGCGTTAGGTGAGCCCTCTGCTTTCAAGAGCTCCTGTTCGGAACGCCCGATAAAGCGCTCAGGAGACTGGGACTGGGAGCACGCCATGACAGTGAATAAACCTAAAAAAAGAGCCCATCTCATCACGCGAGCACTGGTATCAGAAAGGGAATCAGAGATCCATAGATCTCTTTTTTTGTCTGCCCCTCCCTCGTAAATCGTCGACAATCCCCGTCTAGACGAGAGTGGCATTTTTAAATTGCACTGGGGTGAAGGGGCGTTGTCCCGCATGCATGGCGCTGACTAAAGCCGGAAGATACTCTCTTGGATTTACTTTG
>Ga0247843_1000725_pt1 | contig 74840 bp, 58 predicted proteins | sample LaCruzMarch2017__FD_192420 | JGI IMG/M metagenome (GOLD analysis project Ga0247843, IMG submission 192420) | Freshwater microbial communities from meromictic Lake La Cruz, Castile-La Mancha, Spain - LaCruzMarch2017_8m | ecosystem: Environmental > Aquatic > Freshwater > Lake | place: Spain...
GCCGAGGAGCTGTCCGCGCACGTTGCGGCAACCCGTCAAGAACTGGCCCAAAACAAAAAGCCCCGGCTCCAAACCCCTTGTCAAAACCATCGTGCTTACCAATCCTTAAAGGCATTGGACTAAAGTCCGCGGTCCAGTACACGTCCAGTCGGCGATCACGCCGAGTCGACTTCGGGAGCGACTGGCATTTCGCGGCGGATGAAGAGGAGGCCGAGGAAGTTGAGGGCGAGGCTGGCGAGGAGGCAGTAGAGACCGGGGCCGGGAGAGGAAATTGACGGATCATGCTCCGTGAATAGGACGATCCCTCCGAACCCGCACGTTGCAACTCCAGATGCGATGACCGTGATCCACCAGGCAAGCCGTGACATGCGCAGGAACGGCAAGATGAAGGGGCAGGCAACCACCAACAGTGAGTAGGTGAGGAATGCGGAGGCGGCGGTCATTCCCTGGAGATCATGGTAGTCCGGGATGTGGAGGTACTCCCATAATGTGGGCCAGATCTCCCAACCTGTCTCTTTACTTTTCGAGACGAGAGTCGGATCCGTGTAGATCGTGATTACCATGAAATGAAACGCCACGAACGCGATCAGCGCGGTGATCAGCAGCGCCAGCGCGATCAGGTTCATCCGGCGGGCGTGGGGGATGGGCATCGCCGGAGGTCTTGGAATTGAGAGACGGGACAGGAGTGTCCCTGCTCCTTAATTCAGCAGCCAGAGGATCGGCTGCGGCCAGACGCCGAGGACGAGGACGGCGATGGTCATGGCGACGACGCAGGTGCGGGTGATCTGCGGCAGGACCAGCGGCTTTGCGCCGTCGGCGGGGGCTTCCCACCAGATGGCGCGGATGATCTTGAAGTAGTAGTAGAAGCCGGCGGCGGCGCCGATGAAGGCGAGGCCGACGCCCCACCAGAGCTTGGCTTCGACGGCGAGCGAGAAGACGAAGAATTTGCCGAGGAAGCCGGCGGTCAGCGGCACGCCGGCGAGGGCAGCCATGATCAGGGTGAGGCCGATGGCGAGGGTCGGGTTGCGCTTGCCGAGGCCGTTGAAGGCGTTGATCTCCTCCGAGCCGTCCTGGATCCGGACCTGGGCCAGGATGAAGAAGCTGGCGAGGGTCATCAGCAGGTAGGTGGCGAGGTAGAACGAGACGCTCTGGGCGGAACCGAGGCCGCTGTCGTTGGTCGGTTTCCAGGCGGCGAGAGCCAGGATGAGGAAGCCGGCGTGGGCGATCGACGAGTAGGCGAGCAGGCGCTTGAAGTTGCTCTGGCCGATGGCGGCGAGGTTGCCGAAGAGCAGGGTGGCCCCGGCCATGATGGCGAGCATCAGGGTGACCTGCGCAAAGACTGGCGAGCCGGGCTGGAGGAGGGGATCGAGGAAGCGGATGAGCAGGATGAAGCCTGCGGCCTTGGAGCCGACCGAAAGGAAGGCGGTGGTCGGGGTGGGAGCGCCTTGATAGACGTCGGGGATCCAGGCCTGCATCGGGACGGCGCCGATCTTGAAGCCGAGGGCGATCAACACGAGCGCGATGCCGAAGAGAAGGGGCGTCGTGGATGGCAGATGGGAGATGGCAGATGGAAGATTGGAGAGGCTCATCGTGCCGGTGGTGCCGTAGATCCAGGCGATGCCGTAGACGAGGAAGCCGGTGCTGAGCGCGCCGAGGATGAGGTATTTCACGCCGGCTTCGAGCGAGCCGACGTTGCGGCGGAGGTAGGCGACGAGGATGTAGAAGGTGATGGTGACCAGCTCGAGGGCGACGAAGGCGCCGGCGAGGTCCTTGGCGGAGGCCATCCACATCATGCCGGCGCAGGCGAAGACGGGCAGGGCGAAGTACTCGCCGGTGCCGTTTTCGGACTCCTGGTCATCGGTGAAGCGGGAAAGGATCGAGCGGTAGTCGAGCGACATCAGCACCACGAGGATGGTGCAGACAAGGGCGAAGCCCTTGTAGAAGCGGGCGAGACTATCGAAGGCGTAGAAGTTCCAGAGCGCGTAGCTGTCCCACTTGTCACCGGGATCGGCCGCTTCGGGGCCGACCGCGTAGAACGACAGGATCAGGATGAAGGCAAGTCCAGCCGCGGCGGAGAAGCCGACGAGCTTCTTCGAGTCGCGGGGACCGAAGGCTTCGACCATCAGCAGGACGAGGCCGAGGAAGACGGTCAGTGCTTCGAGGTAGTAGGCGGGCATGGTGGAGAAGGGGAAAGTGCCGAGTGATCAGTGATCAGTGATCAGTGGAAAGTCACTTGGAGAAGAGGAGGTGGGGCGGGACGGAGCGCTGACTTTAGTCGGCGATGTTTTCTTGGCGGGGCACTGCTTGGAAGACACGCCGACTGAAGTCAGCGCTCCCAAAGCCGGTCTTTTTAGGGCGGCGATCACTTGAGGAGGCTGAGCAGCAGGTTCGGATAGAGGCCGACGGCGAGGAGGGCGACGGCGAGCAGCAGCACCGGGATGCGGTCGGCGAAGGTCAGGTCGGCGGCGGCTTCGGTGGCGCGGACGGTGGGGCCTTGGAAGATCTTGCGGTAGGCACGGAGCATGTAGACGGCGCTGATGACCACGCCCCAGATGGCGAGGATGCAGGCGGTCTGGACCGGTCCGAGGCCGGCGGCGGGATCGTAGTTCTGGAAGGCGGCGAGGAAGACCATCACCTCGCCGGCGAAGTTGGCGAGACCGGGCAGGCCGATCGAGGCCATGCCGACCATGCCGAACAGGAAGGCCATGCCGGGGGCGGACTTGGCGAGGCCGCCGAGGTCGGAGAGTTCGAGCGTGCCGGTGTTGCGCTCGATGCGGTCGGCGAGGCCGAACAGCATGGCGATCGAGATGCCGTGGGCGAACATCAGCAGCACGGCGGCGGGTTTGGCGAGGTCGTTTGCGAACCCGGCGGCAAATGTTTTGGAGAGATGGACTCCGCTTCCAGAACTGACATCCATACCACCGGCTGGGTGATAACTGGCGGCGAGCGCGGCGATGGCGAGGAAGATGTAGCCCATGTGCATGACCGACGAGTTGCCGAGCATGAGGTCGAGTCGCTTCTGGTTGATGGTGACGAGGCCGACCCAGAGGATGTTGCCGACCAGCAGGACCAGCAGCGGGACGAGCCAGGCGTTCATGCCTTCTGGCACGAGCGGGATGGCGATGCGGAGCAGGCCGTAGAGGCCGAATTTTTTCAGCACGCCGGCGTGGAGCATCGCGGTCGGAGCCGGGGCGCTGGCGTAAGCGGGGGCGGCCCAGGAGTGTAAGGGGAAGAGCGAGACCAGCACGCCGAAGCCGACGATCAGCAGGGCGGCGATGCTTTTCTGCGAGGCGGCGTCGATGACCAGCGAGCCTTCCTTGGCCTGGAGGACCATTTCCGGGATGGAGAAGGTGCCGGCGAGGTTGGCGAGCCAGACGAGACCGGCGAGCAGGATGATCGAGCCGAAGCCGAGGTAGATCGTGATCTTCCAAGCGGCTTCCTTGCGGTCGCCGCGACCGAGGATGCCGATCATGAGGAAGGTCGGGATCAGCGCGAGTTCGTGGAAGGCGTAGAAGAAGAACAGGTCGGTGGCGGCGAAGGCGCCGATGGCCCCGGCGGAGATGAGCAGGGAGGAGCCGTAGTAGAGGGTCTCGCGGCCTGCCGGGGCCTTGCCGGAAAGCAGGGCGGCAAGGGTGACGATGACCGAGAGCAGCACCATGATCACGCTCATGCCGTCGGTGAAGGCGAAGGCGAGGTGGAGCGCGGGCTTTTCGAGGACCGGGAGCGAGAGTGACCAGAGCCGGTCATTTTCCCACGAGGTCGCGGCAATCAGGCCTAGCACGAGGTTGGCGGCACCGGCGGCTAGGGCGGCCTTGCGGGCGGGAGCGCCGGCGAGGATCGCGACGAAGGCGAGCAGCGGAAGGAGGACGAGGAGGGCGAGCATGTTAGAACGCGGTGAAGTAGATGACGAGGATGACGCCGAGGCCGAAGGCGAAGGCGTAGCCCTGGAGGTTGCCGCCCTGAACGCGGCGGAACAGGCCGCCGAAGCCTTCGGCGATGCGGGTGGAGCCGCCGACGATCAGGCCGTTGATCAGGAACTCGTCGAAGAAGTGGATGATGGCGGCGAAGGCGTCCTGGAAGTATTTCACGAGGACGTTGTCGTAGAAGGCGTCGATCTTGAAGCGGTCGCGGAACAGCGGGATGGAGACCGGGTCCTTGTCCTTGCCGTTGTAGAGGGCGAAGCCGGCGATCAGGCCGAGGACGAGCGAGCCGATGGAAGCGCCGAGGATGAGCGAGTGACCCTCGGCGTGGCCGTGCTCGTGGATCGGGCGGAAGGCGCCGAGCGCGTTCGAGACGGCCGGGAAGCCGGCGACGATGGCGAGCACCGCGAGGACCAGCAGCGGGACGAACATCAGCGGTCCGACCTCATGGGCATGTTCGGCGTTCTCGGAGCGGGTCTTGCCGAGGAAGGTCACCACGAAGGCGCGGGTCATGTAGAAGGTCGTGAGGAAAGCGACGAAGACGGCGATGCCGAACAAGGTCTTGTTGCCGCTATAGGCGGCGGCGAGGATTTCCTCCTTCGACCAGAAGCCGGCGGTGACGTAGGGCACCGCGATCAGCGCGGCGGTGCCGATGAGGAAGGTGAAGCCGGTGATCGGCATCTTCTTCAGCAGGCCTCCCATCTTCCAGATGTCCTGCTCGTGGTGGCAGGCGTAGATGATCGCGCCGGAGCCGAGGAAGAGCAGGGCCTTGAACCAGGCGTGGGTGAAGAGGTGGAACATGCCGGCCTCGCCCGCGACCAAGCCGACGGCCATGACCATGTAGCCGAGTTGCGACAGGGTGGAGTAGGCGAGGATCTTCTTGATGTCGCTCTGCTGCGTGGCCATCAGCGCGGCGCAGAGCGAGGTTATGCCGCCGACCCAGGCGATGATCTCGCTGGACAGGAGCCCGGCCAGGATTTCCTGGGGAAGGTCGAGCGAGAGCTGGACGCGGAAGAGCATGTAAACGCCGGCCGCCACCATCGTCGCGGCGTGGATCAGCGCCGACACCGGGGTCGGGCCCTCCATGGCGTCGGGCAGCCAGACGTGGAGCGGCATCTGGGCGGATTTGCCCATCGCCCCGCAGAAGACGCAAAGCAAGGCGGCGGAGAGCGTGGCGGCGAAGATCGCGGGATTCGCGGCTTGGAAGGTTTTGATTCCTTCCGCCATGCCATCGAAGCTCAGGCTGCCGGTGATGCGCCAAAGCATCAGGATGCCGATCATGAAGCCGAAGTCGCCGATGCGGTTCACGATGAAGGCCTTCTTGGCGGCGTCTGCGGCGGATTCCTTCTGATACCAGTGGCCGATCAGCAGGTAGGAGCTGAGGCCGACCAGCTCCCAGAACATGAAGGTCATGATGAAATTCGAGGCCAGCACGATGCCGGTCATCGAGAACATGAAGAGCGAGAGGCAGGTGAAGTAGCGGGCCTTGGCGCTGTCGTCGGCCATGTAGGCCAGCGAGAAGATATGTACTAACAGGCCGATGCCGGTGACCACGACCATCATGCCGGTGGACAGCTTGTCCAAGGTGATGCCGATCTGGAGTTCGAAGCCGCCGACCGTCAGCCAAGGCAGTGGCTCAACGGCGGTTTCCTTGCCGAGCAGCATCAGCGAGATCGCGAAGGTCACCGCGACCGAGACGACGGAGACCATCGACGCGATGAAGGCGTTTCGCTTGAGGTAGAGCTGGTTCGCCGCGGCGGCGATCAGCGGCAGGAACAGGAGGATCCAGGGCATGGTCGAATGAAGATTTCCGATTGAAAGTTGCCGGACGGCTTAGCCCCGCATGCTGTTCAGGTCGTCGGTGTGGATGGTCTGCCGGGCGCGGTAGAGGGCGACGATGATGGCGAGGCCGACGGCGACTTCGGCGGCGGCGACGGTGATCACGAAGAACACCAGCATCTGGCCGTCGTAGTCGGGCAGGCCGTTCTTGCCGTTGAAGCGGGAGAAGGCGACCAGGGTGAGGTTGGCGGCGCTGAGCATGAGCTCGAGGCACATGTACATCACGATGATGTTGCGCCGCAGCACCACGCCGGCGAGGCCGATGGCGAAGAGCAGGCCGGAGACGAGGAGGTAGTCGTGAAGGGAGGCCATGGAAAAGGAGATTGGGCGATTCGGGAAATTGGGAGATTAGGGAAGATCCAATTTTCGAGCCCGGATGGCAGTTAGACCGCTTGGCGTTTGGAGAGGACGACCACGCCGATGGTCGAGACGAGGAGGAGAACGCCGATGATCTGGAGCGGCAGGTTGTAGCCGTTGAAGAGGGTGTCGCCGATCAGGTTGACGTCGGGCAGGTGGCCTTCCTTGAGTTTGGTCGAGATGCCCGGGCTGCGCTCGGTGAAGGCGGCGGAGGCGGCGACGAGGTCGAGTGGCTCGTGGGCCTTGTCGGGAGTCTTCGAAAGGACGCCGATGAGCTGGATGGTGAAGGCGAGCACGATGCCGAGGCCGCCGAGGACCGGGGCGAGCTTGGGCGCGCGCTTCTCCTCGGTCTTCAGGTCGAGGAGCATGATGATGAAGATGAACAGCACCATGATCGCGCCGGCATAGACGAGGATCTGGATGATGCCGACGAAGAAGGCGTTCAATCCGATGAAGAGTCCCGCCAAGCCGACGAAGGAGGCGACCATCGACAATGCTGATGCGACGGGATTCCGCAGGGAGACCACGGCGATGCCGCCGACGAGCATCACAATCGCGAAGAACCAGAAAAGGGCTAAAGGCATGGAGATTGGGAGATTAGGAAAATTGGGTTAATTGGGGTCGCTGGAGCGGCTGGTGGGCTCTGCCGAGCGCTTCAGCCACTGCATGTAGCCATTGAGGACCTTGAGGGCGTGATCGAAGAGGGCGCGGCCTTCGGTGAGGAGATCGCGCGTGATCAGATCGTCGTCGTTGCAGTTGATGAGGTGGTCGAGCGTTTCCGCCAATGAGCCCCGTGCGTTGGAGCAGAAGCGGTAATTGTCGCGGAAGTGATAGCGGCCATAGCCCTCCGCAATGTTGTTGCCGATGGACCGGGACGAGCGCTTGATCTGGTCGAGCAGGTCGAATTCACGATGCTGCTTCAACTCCGGGACGATTCGCCGGAAAACAAAAACACGGAGTGCCCGAGCCGCTTTCCACGCCTCAAGTTCTTCAAATGTTCGTGTTGGTTCGGAATCCATTTCCCCAATCTCTCAATTAACCCAATTCCTCAATTAACCGGCTTATTTCAGCTCATTCCACTTGTTCACGAGGCCGACGCGCTTGCCGCCGATCTCGTAGAGCTTCTTCTTGTCGTGGACCATGTCGGCGCGCTTGAGGCCGGTGATGGCGTAGTCCTTGCGGAGGTAGATGGCTTGCTCGGGGCAGACTTCCTCGCACATGCCGCAGTAGATGCAGCGGATCATGTCGATCTCGAATTCCTTCGGCCGCTTCTCGACCTTGGCCCAGGGATCGTCGGACGGGATTTCGCCCGGGGTGATCTTGATGGCCTTCGGCGGGCAGATGAATTCGCAAAGCTGGCAGGAGACGCAGCGCTCGCGGTCCTGCTCGTCGGTGACCAGGGCGGGGGCACCGCGGTAGTATTCGGGAAGGTGCTCATCCCACTTTTGCTCGGGATACTGCATGGTGATCCCTAGACCGGTGGACTCCATCGCCTCGGCGCCGCGGGTCTTGTTCCGCATGGAGGCGATGGCGTGCTTCATCGTGATGATGAAGCCCTTGAAGATGGCCCCGAGGTACATCTTCTCCCCGGTGTTCAGCTTCGGGCGGGTGACTTTGACGACTGCCATGGAAAGTGGGATGTTAGATGGAAACCGGGACGGTTTTCTTTTCGGAGACCTTGAGGACCCAGACCAGCGCGCCGGTGACGACGGCGAGCAGGGCGAGGCCGCCGATGGTCGAGATCGCGCCGAACTGCGGGGCGGCGATGACGAGGGCGGCGAGGAAGACGTTGATGAGGGCGGCTTCGAAGAAGATCACCCAGCCGAGGCGCATGAGCTGGTCGTAGCGGAAGCGCGGGACGGTCCAGCGGACGAGGATGAAGAACAGGATGAAGGCGACCACTTTCGTCATGAAGACGGCCATGTGGATGAGTCCGCCGATGCCGAAGCCGCCGATGCTGAGCGCGCTGATCTTGGCATCGAGCCCGAAGCCGAGCGACCAGCCGCCGAGGAAGAGGGTGACGACCAGCGAGGAGCCGATGACCATCGCGGCGTATTCGCCCATGAAGAACATTGCGAACTTCATCGAGGAGTATTCCGTGTGGTAGCCGCCGACGAGTTCGGTTTCGCACTCCGGAAGGTCGAAGGGCATGCGGTTGGTTTCCGCGAAGACCGAGGTGGTGAAGATCACGAAGGCAATGACCGCGGGGATCCAGAAGAGCCACGCCGTGTAGTCGCCGCCGTTGTTCCAAGGGACGGAGTTGCCCCAGAGCGGGAGGAGCAGCCAACCGTTGGCGGCTTGTTGCTCGACGATATTGGAGAGGTTGAGGTCGCCGAAATAGAGGAGGACCGGGACGACCGAGAGTCCGAGGGCGATCTCGTAGGAAATCATCTGGGCGGTCGAGCGGACGCCGCCGATGAAGGGGAACTTCGAGTTCGAAGACCAGCCGGCGAGGGTGATGCCGTAAACCGAGAGCGAGGAAATCGCGAAGACGAACAGCGGGCCGACGTCGAGGTCGGCGATGACCAGCTTGTGGGCGACGCCGTTGACGATGATGTCGGAGCCGAAAGGCACCACACAGACGGTGACCAGCGCGGGAACAACCACCAGCGCCGGGGCGAGCCAGTAGAAGGCCTTGCGGACGTGGGACGGGGTGAAGTCCTCCTTGAGGAAGAGTTTCAGGCCGTCAGCCATCGGCTGGACCAGCCCGAAGAACGAGAAGTCCTTCTTCGCGCCGAAAAGAGTCAGCGGGATGCCGACGCGGTTCGGTCCGACGCGGTCCTGGATGATCGCGGAAAAGCGGCGCTCGAAGTAAACCGAGATGGGCACCAACGGCAGGACGACCAGAAAGGTCAGTCCGATGACTTTCGCGAGGATGATGAGGAGAGTGATGACGAGGTCCATGCAGGATTAGCCGTTGATGAGACCGGCGGCCTTGCGGGCGCGCTCGTTCTGGAGAAGGGGGATCTGGACGCCGGTTTCGACGACCGGTTTGCCGAGGTCGCTGATCTTCGAGAGGGAAAGGCCGTCGAATTCGGGGACGCTGGCGGCCATCGCCTTGAAGATTTCCTCGATGGCAGCCGGTCCGCTGCCGGGCTTCGCGCCTTGGAGGGCGAGGATCAGGTCGCGCAGGATTTCCCAGTCGTCCTTGGCATCGCCGATCGGTTCGACGGCGCGGTTGAGGCGCTGGAGGCGGCCGGTGACGTTGACCATCGAGCCGCGCTTTTCGGCAAAGGCGGCACCGGGCAGGACCACGTGGCTGGCACTGGCGGTCGGGCCGGCGAGGAGCTGGATGGAAGCGATGAATTCCGGCTTGGCGAGATCTTCGGCGGTGAAGCCGGCGTCGGTAAGGTCTTCGCCGAGGATGAGCAGCGCCTTGATCGAGCCGTTACGGACGCCTTCGCGGATCGCGGACAGCGGGCCGGCGGGGTCTTGCGACTGCCAAACCAGCTTGGCGCCGGTGGTGTTCGGGTTGCGGTCGGCGGAGATGAGGAGGCCGTCGCTTTCTCCGTCGCGGGGGACGGTGGTGAAGAAGGAGCAGTTGAGCTTGCCGGCCAGTTCGCGGGTCTGGAACAGCTCCTCATTGGTCATCCGGGCGGAGGCGACGATCGCGATTTCCCCGGGCTGGAACTTCTTGAGCTCGTCGGCGGTGGTGGCGATGGCGGCGGACCATGAGGCGGGCTGGTGGCCGCTGCTTCCCTTGAGCATCGGCTGGGTCAGGCGGGCCTCGCTGTCGATGTAGTGGAAATTCAGGCGGTGCGAGTCGGGCATCCAGGTCGAGTTGACCTCGTCGTTCTGGCGCGGGGTGATCCGGTGGACTTTCTCGCCACGGGTCCAGATCGTGATGTTCGCGCCCGTGCCGCAGTTGACGTCGACACTCTTGGTTTCCTTGAGGAACCAGACCCGCATCTGGAAGCGGAAGTCGTTGGAGGTGAGCGCGCCGACCGGGCAGATGTCGACGGTGTTGAGCGAGTAGTTCGAGTCCAGCCGCTTGCCGGGATGGACCGTCAGCGTGGTGTGGGTGCCGCGCTGGGTGAAGCCGAGGACCGGGTCATCGGCGACCTCGTCCATGAAGCGGATGCAGCGGCTGCACATGATGCAGCGCTCGTCGTCGAGGCGGACGCGGGGGCCGATGTCGACGTTCTTCGGTTTCTTGACCTTGGCATCGACGAAGCGGGACTCGCCCTTGCCGTGTTCGACGGAGAATTCCTGGAGGCGGCATTCGCCGGCCTGGTCGCAGATCGGGCAATCGAGCGGGTGGTTGATGAGGAGGAACTCCATCACGCCCTCGCGGCACTTTTCGACCAACTCGCCGCCGGTGCGGATGCCCATGTTTTCGCCGACGGTGTTGGCGCAGGCGATGACCGGGCGGGGCATCCAGCCGATGGACTCGTAGCCTTCGGCGTCGCGGACCGGGTCCTGGCCGGGGGCGGGGCGGGGTGGCATGCCCATCTGGACGAGGCACATGCGGCAATTTCCCGGGGCGGAGAGCTTCGGGTGGTAGCAGTAATGCGGGACCTCTTTCTGGGCCAGTTTGCAGGCTTCGATCATCCGCATGCCTTTCGGCACCTGCATCCAGACGCCGTCGATCTGGACATTGACCAGGCCTTTTTCGGCGGCGAGATCCTTGGGAAGCTTTGCTTCGACGGTGGCGGCGTTGTCGCTCATGGGGCAAGGAGGGCCGCAGGGCTAGCCCCCGGGCGGGCGGACTATGAAAAACCGCCCCCGCCGCCGCAAGCGCACTTTGTGAAAACTTTCACAAGGCTCCGAACGAGGGCGGCGGAGGGGATTTCAATGCGGGAATCAGGACTGCGAATGTCTCCCGCGGTGAAGATCAGGAAGCGGTTAGCCTTCAGACCGGCTCGGCGAAGAAGCTGAGGGCGAACAGCGCGGCGATCAGCACGAGGACAATCAGCGCGAGCCAGGACCCGGTTGTTTTGTAACGCCGGATGGCACCGCAGTCGCGGCAGGTCTCGTTGCGCATGGCGAATGCTCCGCGGATCAGCAGGAACACCCAGCCGAACAGCATCACCGTTAGAAGCCCCGGCTTGTTCCGCAGCGCCACTTCGGTGCCGGTGTTCGCGCTGCCACATTTCAGGCAGGGCTGGCCTCGCTGCCCGAGGGGAAGGGAGTCATCCGGGGCGGTCGATGGCGGGGCATAGGGGTCCATGAGCGTGATGATCTCGAGATCGAACGGAACCGGACTATCGGAGGCCGCGGAGCCGGGGAAGGGAATTCCCGTCACTTGCCGGGGGATCTGCCGCGGATTGTCCTTCTCACCCATTTCCGCAGCGGCATCTTTCGGCCCATGGCCATGCTGACTGAATCCCACGCCGATCTGGAGACCACCCGCGGGCCGATGCGGGTGCACACCTTCGCCCCGGTCGCACCGGGGCGGTGTCCGGCGGTGATTTTTTTCTCCGAGATCTTCCAAGTCACCGGGCCGATCCGCCGGATGGCGGCGGCGTTGGCGGGGGAGGGCTATCTGGTGGCGGTGCCCGAAGTTTATCATGAGTTCGAGCCGCTGGGGACGGTGCTGGCTTACGATCAGCCGGGCTCCGACCGGGGGAACGAGCTGAAGTTCACCAAGGAGCTGGCTTCTTACGACGAGGATGTCGACGTGCTGGTGACCTGGCTGCGCGGCCATGGGGCCTGCGACGGGAAGATCGCGAGCTATGGGGTCTGCCTCGGCGGCCATCTCGCGCTGCGGGCCGGCTTTCACGAGGGGGTCTCGGCCGTGGCGTGCTACTACCCGACGGATGTCCATTCGGCGACGCTCGGCGCGGGAAAGTCGGACGATACCTTGAAGCGGATCGGCGGGATGGAGGCGGCGATGCTTTTCGTCTGGGGCCGGCAGGATCCCCACATTCCGAAAGAAGGTCGCGAGCTGATCCATCGGACGCTGGAGGAAAGCGGGCGGGACTTCGAGTGGCACGAGTTCAACGCGGCGCATGCCTTCCTGCGGGACGAGGGGCCGCGCTACAATCCGGCGCTGGCGAGGGTTTGCATGGCGCTGCTGCTGCGGTTCCTCGGGGAGGTCCGTTGAACGCGGGTCAGAGATCCAGGTTCTCTAACAGCTTTCTTAAATCCGGCTTGGCCATCACGTGGTCGAGCCGCGGGTCGCGGAGGATGTCGGCGTAGCGGCCGGATTTGGCGAGGGCGCGGAGCTCGGGATCGTGGAGGATCAGCGAGCGGAGTTCGGGCTCCTCCATCACGGGGATCGCCTTGGGCGGCGTGCCGCCGTCGCCGAGTGCGATCAATTTCGCGAGGGTCACGCGGGCTTCGTCGGCGAGCGGGTCAAAGCTGCGGAACCAGTCCTCGGGCAACACGCGGTCGATCGATGCCTTCAACTCCGCAAGGAAAGCCGAGCGGGCGGGAGCGGCGTCGGGTCCATCGACATAGCGGCGGATTTCGGCGACCGAGCCGACGTTGCGCAGGGCGGTGGCACCGGTGAACCAGAGCAGCGAGGCGGGGATCAGGCTGAAAAGGAGGGTGAAGGCCCAGCGGACCGGCGACTTGCGGTTCTTCTCGGCGACCTCCTTGTCGGGCTTGCCGAAAGGGCGGGAGACGAAGCGGACGAGCAGCCGCAGCAGGAGGAAGGTGACGAGGGCGGCGAAGGCGGGCGCGGCGATCGAGAGCCAGGGCATTTCCTGCCCGGTGAGGCCGCTGGCCATGGCGGGGGCGTGCCGCCAGGCGAAGAAGCCCGCGAAGCCGCTGAGGCAGAGGACGAGTGATCCGAAGACGATCCGCAGGAGGCCGCGCAGGACGGCGAGGCTGGCGCAGGCGCCGAAAATCAATAGCGCCGCAGTCCCGAGGCTGACCTGCGGGATGCTCTGGAGGTCGAGCGCGGCGAGGAGGTCGTTCATGGCACGGCGGACACGGAGAGTGAGTTGAGCAACCGGAGGAGGAGCGGTGGCGAGCTTGCCGGGGTGACTCGTGGTCTTGTGGCGAATGACTGCCGCTGGGGACCGTTCTGCGGGCCGGAGGCTCCGCGCACCCGGTGGCCCTGAGTCTCAGGCCCCGGGATCAGGAAAGCCACCGACTTGGCCGCGGTGGCGCAGGAGGTGATCGCAGACGACGAGGATGGCCATCGCTTCGACCATCGGCACGGCGCGCGGCAGCACGCAGGCATCGTGGCGGCCGCGGCCGGCGAGATCGGTTTTCTCACCGCCGCTGGTGACGGTTTCCTGCGACGTCATGATGGTGGCGGTCGGCTTGAAGGCGACGCGGAAGACGATGTCCTCGCCGTTGGAAATGCCGCCCTGGATGCCGCCGGAGCGGTTGCTGGTGGTGCGGACCTTGCCGTCGACCATGCGGAAGGGATCGTTGTGTTCGCGGCCGGTGAGAAGGGTGCCCGCGAAGCCGGATCCGATCTCGAAGCCCTTGGTCGCGGGCAGGGAAAGCATGGCCTTGGCGAGCTCCGCCTCCAGCTTGTCGAAGACCGGCTCGCCGAGGCCGGGCGGGCAGTTGCGGATGACGCACTCGACCACGCCGCCGATCGAGTTGCCCTCGCCGCGGACCTGCTTGATGCGCTCGATCATCGGCTCGACCATCGCGGGATCGGCGGTGCGGACGATATTGCCCTCGATGTCGCCGCGGGTGACGGTGGACGGGTCGACGCTGGCGTTGAGATCGTGGATGGACTTGACCCAGGCGAGGACTTCGATGCCGGGCGCGAGGTGCTGGAGGACCTTCATCGCGACCGCGGCAGCGGCGACGCGGCCGATGGTTTCGCGGGCCGAGGCGCGACCGCCGCCGGAGAGGGCGCGGATGCCGTATTTCGCATCGTAGGTGTAGTCGGCGTGGGACGGCCGGTATTTCACGGCCATCTCGTCGTAGGCGCCGGGCCGCTGGTCCTCGTTGCGGACGACCACGGCGATCGGGGTGCCGAGGGTCATGCCGTCGATCAGGCCGGAGAGGATCTCGGCCTTGTCGGCCTCCTTGCGCGGGGTGACGATCTCGCTCTGGCCGGGGCGGCGGCGGTCGAGTTCGTGCTGGATTTCCTCAACGGTGAGCGGGATGCGGGGCGGGACGCCGTCGATGATCACGCCCACGCCGCCGCCGTGCGATTCGCCGAAGGTGTGGATGCGGAAGGCGTGGCCGAAAGTCGATGACATGGGCGGGACTGTAGGCAGCTGCGGCTTTCCGCCAAGAGCGGAGGTAGGGGATCTTGGACTGCGTGCAGCCTGCTGCCGCACTGTTGCCACAGGCTGCTGTGGAGTCGGGCGGATTCGTCAGCAGGCTGACGAGGGAGAGCGGCAGCGGGCTGCCGCAGTCCATGGAGGATGCCTCAGCGGAGGAATAGGATGCAGATCGGGTTCGGGGCGCTGGTGGTGGCGGTGGGCGCGCCGAGCTTGCCGGTGGCGGGATCGAGCGGGAGGGAGGCGAGGGTGTTGGAGTCCTGGTGGGCGCAGAGCAGCCAGTTGCCGTCGGGGGAGATCGTGAAATGGCGGGGGATTTTGCCGCCGCAGGGGACGACTTCGACCGGGGTCAGCTTGCCGGTGGCGGCGTCGCGGGAGAACACCGCGATGCTGTCGTGGCCGCGGTTGGAGGCATAGACGAACTTGCCGTTCGGGTGGACCTGGATCTCGGCGGTGGTGCTTTTGCCGGTCCAGTCGGCGGGCAGGGTGGGGACGCTGTGGAGGGCTTTCAGGGTGCCGCCGGCGGCGTTGAACGTGCAGGCGGTGACGGTGTTGTCGAGCTCGTTGACGACGTAGGCGTGCTTGCCGTCCGGCGAGAAGTCCATGTGGCGCGGGCCGGCGCCGGGTGTGCCGGACCAGGCGGCGGGCTCGGGGGTGGTGGGCTTGGCCGTGGCGGGATCGACGTTGAACGTCAGCACCTTATCGATGCCGAGGTCCGGGACTAACAGGTGCTTGCCGCGGAAATAAACGCCGTGCGCGTGCGGGCCGTCCTGGCGGTCGGTGCGCGGGCCTTTGCCGTCGATCTTGATCGCGAAGCCGGGGGCAGCGGGTAGGCCGGCATCGTCGAGGAGGGTGCTGGAAGTGGTGCCATCGCTGTAGTTCGCGGCGGCGAGGACCTTGCCGGTGGCGTCGATGGCGAGGTGGCAGGGGTTGGCTCCCTGGGACGAGGTTTCGGCGAGGAACTCGAGGGAATCGCCGAGCTTGAAGACGGCGAGGCTGCCTTTCGGGTGGGCCTCCGACTTGCCGACCGAATAGAGGAGCGGCTTGGTCGGATGCAGCGCGAGGAAGCCGGGGCCGGTGTATTTCGCGCCGAGCTTCACTTCGCCGAACGCGCCGTTGGCGGGATCGAAGGTCGAGAGGTAGATGCCTTCGCTCTTGCCGCTGCCGCCGGTGTTGGTGCCGATGGCGATGGGGAGCGGCGCGGCGAGGACCGGCAGGGCGGCGGCGAGGAGGAGCAGCGTGCTTTTCATCATGGGCCATGGCTACCGTGCCGGGGCGGCGATTCGATCACAAAGTCGTGCCACTGCGTCATTGCGGAGGGCGTTCGGAAGGCTCATATCCGGCCCGTGAGCGCGCATGCCGAAGCCTTCGAGATCCGGACCCGGGGCAAGGGAACCTACGAGATCAGCGGGGAGGTCGCGGGGATCGTCGAGCGGAGCGGGATCGCCACCGGGACGGTGACCGTGTTCGTCCGCCACACTTCGGCGAGTCTGGTGATCATGGAGGATGCCGACCCGAGCGCGCGGCGGGATTTGGAGGAATTCTTCGAGCGGTTGGTGCCGGAGAACACGCCGTGGTTTGTCCACACGGACGAGGGGCCTGACGACATGCCGAGCCACATCCGGATGGCGCTGACGCGGACCAGCGAGGTGATTCCGGTGATCCGCGGGCGGATGGCGTTGGGGACCTGGCAGGGGATTTTCCTGTTCGAGCATCGCCGCGCGCCGCACCGGCGGGAGATCGTGGTGAGCGTGGTGGGGGAGAGGTGAACCGCGTTCTTCCTCCTTTTACCCGGGAGATTGCGCTGCTAGATTCCACCCATGTTGGCCGAGCAACCTCAACTTCCATCACGTGGCATGCCGCGCTGGCGGGAGAAGCAGCGGTGCCTGCCGCTCGCGGAGAAGGTCGCGTTGATCGGGCAGATGATCCAGGAGACACGGAAACTTGAAACGATCAAAAAGGCATGCAAGCCGTCTGCGACCTCCTCGAACGACTGCTGAGCGAAGGAGTGGTGTCGGGCTATGCGCTCGGCGGCGCGACCGCCGCCGGTTTCCATGGGGAGCCGCTCGCCACCCGTGATATCGACGTTTTTGTATTCCTCGATCCGACTCCGGGAGCACTTCTGGTCACGCTCGCGCCCTTGTTTGATCGCCTTGCGGAACTTGGGTATGGCGAGTTTGAAGAGGAGGGGCTGCTGGTTCACGGGTTTCCGGTCCAGTTTCTCAGCGCCTCGCCGGGCTTGGAGTCCGAGGCGGTGCGGCAAGCCGTCGTTCTAAAGTGGGAGGATCACGTGATCCGGGTGATGACTCCGGAGCATCTCGCCGCCATCGCCTTGACCGTAGGGAGGCCGAAAGACCGTGCGCGGCTTGTCTATCTGGTCTCCTTGCCGGCTTTTAATCGCGCTAGCTTCGGCGGCATCCTCGAACGTCACGGACTTCAAGAGCAGTGGCTTGCTTGGTCGAGCGCTCTCGGTATTTGAACTTTTGGCGAGCGGGAGCGAAATTCTTGGTGCACTTGGCAGTTCATTTCTCCGTCTGTCGCTCCTCCGAACGATTGAATTGCCGCGACCAACGGGAGCGGGCTAGGCTCGCGGCGTGGAAATGACCGTGGAGCGATTGATCGAGGCGGCCTTGGCGGAGGACATCGGGGCGGGGGACCTGACGTCGTTGTATTTCGTGCCGGCGGAGCGGCGTTCGACGGCATTCATCGTGGCGCGGGAAGCCGGGGTGCTGTCGGGCGGGGAAGTGGCGCTGGAGGTTTTCCGCAAGGTGGACCCGGCGATCGAGGCGACGTTGCTGGTGAACGACGGCGACCGGATATCGGAAGGGGCCTACGTGATGAAGGTCGAGGGGCCATCGAGATCGGTGCTGACGGCGGAGCGGACGGCGCTGAATTTCATGCAGCGGATGAGCGGGGTGGCCAGCGCGACGCGGCGCTATGTGGACGAGGTCCGCGGGAGTTCCGCGGAGATCCTGGATACCCGCAAGACGATCCCGGGCTGGCGTCTGCTCGACAAACAAGCGGTGCTCCACGGCGGCGGGACGAATCACCGGATGGGGCTCTACGACCGGGTGATGGTGAAGGACAACCACCTCATGGCAGAGGGGCGATTGGAGGAACTTCAGGAGGCGATCCGGCGCTTGAAGACGGACCATCCGGCGGTCGAGGTGGAACTGGAGGCGGACCGCCTGGAGCAGGTGGAGGCTTTCCTTGAACTCGAAGGCGTGGACTACCTGCTGCTGGATAACATGAGCCTCGACGAACTGCGGCTAGCGGTCGGGATGCGTGGCGATCAGGCGAATCCGCGGCTGGAAGCAAGCGGCGGGGTGAACCTCGACACGGTCGCCGGGATTGCGGCGACGGGCGTGGATTTCATCTCGGTCGGCGCGATCACCCACTCGGTGAAGGCGCTGGATCTGGCCCTCGATTTCGTGAGCCGCCAATGAACGGCGAGTGGCAGCAAGCGGAGTTGCCGGACGGATTCCGGCTCGACTTCCGCGAGGTGACGGGATCGACCAACGACGATGTCCGCGAAGCCGCGCGCGGCGGGGCGGCGGCGGGCTTGGTGGTGGTGGCAGAGCGGCAGGATGCGGGTCGCGGGCGACGCGGGGCGGCCTGGGTTTGTCCGGCGGGCGAAGGACTGGCGTTCTCGATGTTGCTACGACCCTCGGAGAGGAAGGCGCTGTGGCCGCGGCTGTCGCTGGCGGCGGGGCTGGCGGTGTCCGAGGCACTGGACCGCTTCGGCGTGTTCGCGGAGGTGAAATGGCCGAACGACTTGTGGATCGGAGGGCGCAAGGTCTGCGGGATCTTGGTCGAGGCGGGCGAGGACTTCGTGGTTGTGGGCGTGGGCATCAACGTCGGTATTCGGGAGTTTCCCGCGGCGCTGGAAGGGAGCGCGACTTCGCTGGCGATCGAGCGCGGCGCGCCTCCCGCTCGGGCGGCGGTGCTGGCGGCGGTGCTGGAGAGACTTCAACTGTGGGAGCCCTGCATCGGCGGGCGCTTCGATGAACTCCTGCGGAATCTGCGCGAACGCTGTGCGCTGACCGGCAAGCGGGTGCGGATGACCTGCGCGGACCGCATTCTAACCGGGGAAATGGCGGGGATCGGCGATGGCGGCGAGCTGCTGCTGCGCGACGAAAGCGGGGTGCGGAAGATCGTGCAGGCGGACGAGGTGCGGGTCGTCTGTTAGATCGACTTCACATCCGCTGGTCGCTGCTCCGCAGGAGGATGTCGCCGATTTCCACGTGGGTCGGGGCCTCGAGGATGGTCATGATGGCGGCGGCGACGTCTTCGGGCGCCAGCATCGTCATGCTTTCGCGGGTCTTCTGCAGGACCTCCTCGCGGCCGCGGAAATACTGGTCGAGCAGCGGGGTATCGACGAAGCCGGGCGAGACGCAGGCGACCTGCACCGCCGAGCCGATCGACTTGAGCTCGGCGCGGAGGGCATCGGTCACGGCGCGGACCGCGAACTTGGTCGGCGCGTAGAAACCGCCGGTCGGCGGGACCCGGTGGCCGCTCATGGACGAGACGTTGACGATGCGGCCGCCCTCGCGAGGGAAGTGGCGCAGCGAAAGCTGGCAGCAGAGGGTGAGGGCCATCACGTTGACGCGCCACATTTCCTCCCAGTCGGCCGGGTTGCCATCGACGATGCGGGACAGGTAGGCGACCCCGGCGCAGTTCACGATCGCGTTGATCGGGCCGAGCTGTTGGAAGACCGCGAGAATCTCATCGCGTTGGGTCAGGTCGGCGGCGATGGGGATCACCCCTTCCGGCAGCGCGGCGGGCCGGCGGGTGATGCCGAGCACGGTGACTCCGCGGTCGACCAGCATGACCGCCAGGGCGCGGCCGATGCCGCTGGAGGCTCCGGTGAGTAGCACGATGGGACCGTCGGCGTCGCTCATGCCGTGACCTTTTCAGTCCCGGCGGCGGGATGCAATCCTTCGAACAAGCGGGGGAGATCCGGCAGGTCGGAAGCGGTGCGGGCCGGCTGGCGGGAGATCACGGCGGAGTCGCGGAGCAGGAAGGCGCCGGGCATTTGCAGGCCGTCGCCGGCGAGGTGGCCGACGCCGCAGCCCTTGAAGACGGCGACCGCGCCGCGGAGCCAGACGCGGGGGCCGAACAGTTCGAGGAAGCCGCCCTTGCCGAGGCCGAAGGCGCGGTAGAGTTCGCACATCGGGTCGGCGATGCGGGCGACGCCGCTGCGTTGGCCGAGGTAGTGGGTCTCGCGGCCTTTTTGCAGCATGTGGACGAGGACGAGCCGGGCATTGTGGCGGTCGGCTTCCTGCTGGAGGTCTTGCAGGTGGCGCAGGATCTGGCGGGTGAAGGTGCAGCCGAAGTGGCGGAGAAACACGAGTGCGAGGGTCTGCTGCGAGGAGGCCTCCGCGAGGGTTTCACCGGACGAAAGACTGTAGGTCTTGCAGGCTTCGGCAACGCTCAGGGGTTCGTCGCGGGTTGGCGGTCGGCCGACGTGCGCTTGGACGGTGGCCCAAAGAATGGCAGCGAGCGGGAGCCACCAGATGAAGTCATCGAAGAAGGCGAGCCAGAGGGACTTTGCCGGAAGCTCTTTGGCGAAGATGGAAGCCAGGAGCAGGACGATCACCAGCGTGGCCTTGGCAAACCCGAGCAAAACCAGCGGCCAGTGGCGGATGGGATCGCGGGCTGCGATGAGGAAGCCGACGCCGAAAATCGCCGAGAGCAGCCCGGCGGCGCGCCAGAGAATGGCGTGGTTCGGACGGGCGATGCCGGCCCAATCGAAGCAGAGGTGCGGCCATGCAAATGCCGCCACCGCGAAGAACAAATGGTAGGCCCCGGCCGCGAAAAGCAGGCGGGGCATCCAGCCGGGAACTTTGCAGCCCGGACCGTTGCAGTCAAAAACCATCGCGCATTGTAGCGGGCTATCGGAATCCCGCAAGGGGCCGAAAACGGGTGGCCTTGACCGGGTGGCGTGGTCCTGTCCATCTTCCCGCCCATGCGCATTTTGACCGGGCTGCAACCCAGCGGTAAACTTCACGTCGGCAACTATTTCGGGGCGATGGAGCCGGCGGTGCGGCTCCAGGACGAAGGGGAGGCCTTCTATTTCATCGCGAACTACCACGCGATGACCACGGTGAAGAGCCCCGACGAACTGCGGGCCTTCACCCGCGAGTTGGCGGTGGATTTCCTGGCCTGCGGGCTGGACTCGGAGCGCTCGGTGTTCTTCCTGCAAAGCGCGGTCCCCGAGGTGAATGAGCTCGCTTGGATCCTCTCGACCGTCTGCCCGGTCAGCCAGCTGGAAAAGGCCCACTCTTACAAGGACAAGATCGCCCACGGCTTTTCGCCAAGTCATGGCCTGTTCGCCTATCCGGTGCTGATGGCCGCGGACATCCTGCTTTACGATTCCAACCTCGTGCCGGTGGGCAAGGACCAGAAGCAGCACCTGGAGATCACCCGCGACCTCGCCGGAAAGATCAACGAAGCCTATGGCGAGGGCACTTTGGTGGTGCCGGAGCCGATGATCCGCGAATCGACCGCCGTGGTGCCGGGGCTCGACGGTCAGAAGATGAGCAAGAGTTACGGTAACACGCTGCCGCTCTTCGCGACGGCGGACGAGGCGAAGAAGCTCGTCATGAAGAAGCTGGTGACGGACGCGACGCCGCTGGAATCACCCAAGCCGAAAGAGAATTCCACGCTGCTCGCGCTTTACCGCTTGATGGCCGGCGATGCGGAGGTGGCGGCGATGGAGGCGGATTTCGACCGCGGCGGGATCGGTTACGGCGATTTCAAGAAGCGGTTGTTAGATGCCTATCTCGGCCGCTTTGAGGAGATGGGCAGGCGCCGCGACGAGATCCTCGCGGACCCGGGTTACATCGACGAGATTCTGGCCCGTGGGGCGGAAAAGGCACGTTCGGCAGCAGCTCCGGTGATCGACCGGGTGCGCCGTGCGGTCGGTCTGGCCTGATGACCTGTAGCGGCGGTCTGCGGCCGCCGGTGACTGCACGAAGCGCCTGCGGGACTTGTTGGACGCTGCGGGTGTGCCGGGCCATGACGGTGGCTTCGTTTACAAAGTGCGGCGGTCATAGACGGCCGCAACACCGGGAGCCGGACGGCAGCCTGAAATTTTTGCTTTGCCAAATGAAGATGGCGGGGCAATGTCTTGTTTGTCCGATGGACGTTGGCGGTCGCGATTGTTGCAGCCGCCTCCGGGTTTGAAAACCTTGCCGCGAATGGTTTCGCAGTTGGCAGGGGTTCCCCATACCCGGCCGCGTCTTATTTCCTTTTTTCAAGCCCTACCCTGCGGGGGGGGGGGCGTTCGTGCCTAGGCACTCTCGCTTTCTCCCTTTTCATTTTTCAATCGCACATGGCGGGTCACAACAAGTGGTCGAAGGTCAAGCACATCAAGGCACGCGTCGATGTCATTCGTGGTCGTGTCTTTAGCAAATGCGCCCATGAAATCGCCCTCGCCGCCCGCTCCGGCGGCGGGGATATCGGCATGAATCACCGGCTGCGAGCAGCTGTGGACAACGCCAAGTCGGTCTCAATGCCAAAGGAGAATATTGATCGGGCCATCAAAAAGGGCCTTGGTGAACTCGGCGGCGAGGCCATCCAGGAAGTCTCCTACGAGGGCTATGGTCCGGCCGGTATCGCCTTCATCATCGAGGCGGCGACCGATAATCTCAACCGCACCGCCGCGGATCTCCGCACGATCTTTTCCCGCAATGGCGGCAGCGTCGCCACCCCCGGCAGCGTGGCCTATCAGTTCGACCGGAAGGGCGAGATCCACATCGCAGCGGAGGGCATCGACGACGACCGCATGATGGAAGCGGCGATCCTTGCGGGTGCCGACGATGTCCTGAGCGACGAATCGGAGCACCTCGTCCACACCTCGCCGACCGCGCTTGCCGCTGTCGCTGTCGAGCTCCGGGCTGCCGGATTTGCCATCCTCTCGGAGAAGTTTGTTTCGGTTCCACAGAATCCATCCGTCGTTTCCGATCCGGAAATCGCACGGCAGGTGATGAAGCTTTACGACCTGTTGGACGGCTACGACGACACCCTCAACGTTTTCACCAATTTCGAAGTCGCCGACGAGGTTCTCGTGGCACTCGACACCTGATCCGCCGGCTTTCCCGGCATGCCCCCTCTCTGAATGAGCGAACACACCACCCAGGACTCCGCCGGACATTCCACCGCGGACACTCCTTCCGCTGAAGCCAAGCCCGCTGCCAAGAAGGCGGCGAAGAAAGCCGCCAAGAAGGCGACAAAGACCGTGGCGAAGAAGGCAGCCACCAAGACCGCCGCCAAAAAGGCGGCAACCAAGCCGGCGAAGGCGGCTGTGGTGGAGTCCGCTCCGGCCCAGGCAGTGTTGCCGCTGGATATTCCTTCCGAGGCTGCTCCCAAGGCGAAAAAGGTCGCCCGCAAGAAGGCAGTTGCCCCCGAAAAGTCATTCGCGATCGCCGAGCCGGCGGCGGCTCCGGCCCCTGCCCGCGAGTCTGCTCCAGCGGTGGAAGCGCGGGCGCCGCAAGATTCTGCCGATGCCCGTCCGATTGCTTTCGGCCGCGTGCCCGGCGGTGGACCGGTCCAGCCACGCGAGGAGCGTGAACCTCGCGAGCCGCGGGAAGATCGTGAGCTGCGCGAACCGCAGCGCCCCCAGCAGCAGCAGCAGCGACCGGAAGGTGGCAGCGGCAGCGGCGGTGGCGAGCGCACCGATGCCAACCGCGAACGCCGCAAGCGCCGCCGCAAGCGCCGCCGCGAGCGGGATCGCGAAGGCCGGGGACCGGATCAGCAGGGCGGCCCGGTGGCCGAACGCGGGGGGCAAGATCGCCCGGACCGTCAGGAGCGCCAACAGCGCCCAGAGCGCCAGGAGCGCCCCGAGCGTCAGGAGCGCGATGTCCACAATCGTCCCGACCGCCAACCCCAGGAGCGGGCCGAGCCGGTCGAGCGTCCGCCAGCTTTCAGCGGTCCAAAGATCGAGGTGAACGGCATGCTTGAACTCGCCCCGAAAGGGTTCGGGTTCCTGAGAGTGCCCTCCAAGAACTTCGAACAGGCGCGAGACGATGTTTTCATTTCGCCGGAGATGGTCCGCCGCTATGGCCTGCGCCCGAATGTCTGGATTCACGGGATCGCCCAGGAAGGCCCGCGCGGCCAGCAGCTGGTCGAGTTGACGACGATCAACGACATGACTCCGGATGAGGCGAAGAAGCTCCCCGCTTTCGAAGAACTCAAGGCGGTCAATCCTTCCAAGCGGATCAGCCTCGAGACGGTGCCGGAACGCTTCACCACCCGCGTCCTCGACCTGATGGCGCCGGTCGGTCGCGGCCAGCGCGGGCTCATCGTGTCACCGCCGCGGTCCGGTAAAACCACGCTGCTGCTTCACATCGCCGAGGCGGTCCGCGAGCTGCACGACGAAACGATGCACTTGATGATCCTGCTGGTCGACGAGCGGCCCGAAGAGGTCACCGAATTCCGCCGCACGCTGCCGGGCGCGGAAATCTACGCCAGCTCCAACGACGAGGGCGCCCGCAGCCACTGCCGCATCGCCGAAATGTGCATCGAGCGCGCCAAGCGCCTGGTCGAGGGCGGCAAGCACGTCTTTCTTCTGATGGATTCGATCACCCGCCTGGCTCGCGCCTACAACAGCGGTTCCGGTCAACGGGACCGCGAGCGTGATCGCGGCCGGGGCATCGGCACCGGTGGCGTGATGGTCGGCGCGCTGGAAGTCCCGCGCCGTCTTTTCGCCGCCGCCCGCAACACCCGCGAGGCAGGTTCGCTGACCATCCTTGCGACCGCCCTGATCCAGACCAATAGCCGCGCCGACGAGGCGATCTATCAGGAGTTCAAGGGCACCGGCAACATGGAGCTCGTGCTGGATCGCAAGATCGCGGAAAACTATATCTACCCGGCGGTCGACATCTTCAAATCCGGCACCCGCCGGGAGGAACTGCTGCTGCCGGAGCACATGCTTCACAAGATCCACCTCATTCGCCGCGGCCTCTCCGGACACCGGCCGGTCGAGGCGATGGAGCGGCTGAATTTCTTCCTCAAGCGCTTCCCGAACAACCCGCAGATGCTGCTGGAGATCAAAGGCTGACAGGCGATCGGCATGGCGATCATCCGGGAAGATCCCACGGGCGGGAAGCCAGGGGATCTTCTCTGGCTTGACTAGCGCGACGGAGGAACGTCGCCGATGCCGGAGAAACCTGGAAACACGTTTCATTCCCTGCAATTTGCCAAAAGGCCCCGGCGTATGGTCCGGGATATGAGCAATGACGACAAGGCGGCGGTCGAGAAGCTTCACTCGACGTATGGGCGGATGAAGGAGGAGCTTGGCCGCGTCATCGTCGGTCAGGAAGTGGTGGTGGAGCAGGCGCTGATGGCGATCTTTTGCCGCGGCCACGCGCTGCTCGTCGGGGTGCCCGGGTTGGCCAAGACGCTGCTTGTTTCGACGCTCTCCCGCGCCCTCGACCTCGGTTTCAAGCGGATCCAGTTCACGCCCGACCTGATGCCCGCCGACATCACCGGCACCGATGTGCTCGAAGTCGATCCGGAGACCGGCCGTCGCGGCTTCCGCTTCGTCCACGGGCCGATCTTCTCGAACCTGGTGCTGGCGGATGAGATCAACCGCACCCCGCCGAAGACCCAGGCCGCTTTGTTAGAGGCGATGCAAGAGCACCACGTCACGGTCGGCGAGCACACGCTGAACCTGCCAAAGCCCTTCTTCGTCCTCGCGACCCAGAACCCGATCGAGCAGGAAGGCACCTACCCGCTGCCGGAGGCCCAGCTCGACCGCTTCCTTTTCAATATCGTGGTCGACTATCCGACTGAAGCTGAGGAGCGGGAGATCATCCGCCGCGTGACCAGCCCGGGCGAAGCGACGATCACCCCGCTGATGAACGCCGAGGAAATCATTCACCTCCAGCAGGTCGTCAAGCGGGTGCCGGTCGGCGACCACGTCATCGACTTCGCCGCCAAGCTCGCCCGGGCGACCCGGCCGAAGGACGTCTCCGCGCCGGACTTCGTGAAGGAAATGGTCGGCTGGGGTGCCGGCCCGCGCGCCGGGATCAGCCTGATCTCCGCGGCCAAGGCCCACGCCGTGCTGCGCGGTCGCTTCCACGCCACGACTTCCGACGTGGCCGCGGTGGCGACGCCGGTCCTGCGCCACCGGGTGCTCACGACTTTCAACGCGGAAGCCGCCGGGGTCACCAGCGACGATGTCATCCAGCGCCTGATCAAGGTGCTGGCCCCGCGCGAGGAGCTCGTGGTGTGAGAAAGGCAGGGAAGTTGATGGTTGGAGTGGATGGTTGATGGTTAAGGCAAAAGCCAGCCCGATTTGACACTCCACGGCCCGTTCAAACTATTAACTATCCACCATCGACCATCAACTTTTTCAAATGAGCGACGAGCTGAAACTCCCCGAATGCATGCGCCTGCTCCCGCCGGAGACGATGGGCGTGATGCGGCGGCTCGAATGGTATGCCCGGCGCCGGATGCAGGGGACTCTAACAGGGCGCCATACCTCGCCGGACAAGGGCTTTTCGGTCGAGTTCGCGGAGCACCGCGAGTATGTGCCGGGCGACGATCCGAAAGACCTCGATTGGCGGGTGATGGCGAAGAGCGACCGCAACGTGATCCGCCAGTACATCGAGGAGACCAACCTCCGCGCGACGCTGGCGATCGATGTCTCGGGCTCGATGAAATACACCGGCGACTCGGCGGCGAAGGTCGGTGAAGTCGCGCTTTCCAAGCTGGAATACGCCAAGCATCTCGCCGCCGCGCTGGCGTATCTCTTCGTCAAGCAGGGCGATGGCGCGGGACTGGTGACATTCGACAAGACCGTCCGCAGCTTCATCCGCTCCGGCAGCAGGCCGAGCCAGGTGCGGCGGATCCTGGAGGAACTGCACGCGACCGAAGCCGGAGCCGACACCGATGTCGGCACCGTCTTGCACGGCGTCGCGGAGCGCATTCCACGGCGCGGAACCGTGATCCTGATCAGCGACCTCTTCGACGATCCGGCGAAGATCATCGAGGCGCTGCACCACTTTGATTTCCGCCAGCACGAGCTGGTGATCTTCCACCTGATGGCCGAGGAAGAGCTGACCTTTCCCTTCAAGAATTTCCAACGCTTCCGCGACCTCGAAGGTGTCGAGGCGATGCTACGGATCGATCCGCAGGCGGTGCGTGCCGCTTATCTGGAGAAGATCCGCGACTTCGTGAAACGGATCGACGCGGCCTGCGGCAAGATGCGCGCCGACTACGTGGCCGTGAACACCAAAGCCCCGCTGCGGGACACCCTGCTGCGCTACGTGGGAGGGCGGAAATGAAAGCTTACGTGTACTGGACCGCGGACTTTAGTCCGCTTGGGAAGCGCGGCCGATACGAGCGGACTAAAGTCCGCGGTCCAGTACACGCCCATGTTCCACTGCACGCCCTGGTTCCACCACCCGCACCCTGATTTCGATGCTCTTTCTCAATCCATGGTTGCTCGCGGGGCTGGCGGGGGTGGCGATTCCAATCATCATCCATCTCGTCCGCCGTCAGGCGGCGAAGCCGATCGACTGGGGTGCGATGCGCTTCCTTTTCGACACGGTGGCAATGCGGAAGCGCAAGATGGAGTGGGAAGACCTGCTGCTCATGTCGGCGCGCTGCCTGCTGTTAGGCCTCGCCGCGCTGGCGCTGGCGCGGCCTTTCGTGGCGCCGGACTCGAGCGTGCCATGGCTCTTCGTGCTGCCGGCCGCGCTGGTCGGAATCGCGCTGTTAGGCGGCTCGTTCGTGCTGGCGGGGAAGGCCCGTTGGATCGTTCGCTTGTCCGCTCTGGCCTTGTTGCTTGCGGCGGCGGGGCTGATCTTCCTGGAGCGCACTTTGAATTTGAAACGCTTCGAGGCCAGCGGCCGACGCGATGTGGCACTGGTGATCGATGCCTCGGCTTCGATGGAGCTTTCGCTCGATGGCAAGACGGTCTTCAGCCGGGCGGTGGAGGAAGCCAAGCAACTGGTCAAGGAAGCGCCTCGGGGAACGGCATTCCTGGTCGTCCTGGGCGGGCCGGCACCTGAAGCGAAGACGGCATCGCCGCTGACGCATCGCGCCGATGTGCTCGGCGTGCTCGATGCCCTGCGGCCGGTCGGCGGGAACTTCCGTGCCCATGAAGCGCTCGGCGTCGCGACCTTGGGATTGGCCGAGGGAACCAACGCCTCGAAGGAGATCGTGGTCTTCACCGACGCCCAGCGCGGCGGCTGGCGCTTTGAGAATCCGAACGCGTGGGACGGCTTGGAGGAGGCGTGGAAGGCGATGCCGACGAAGCCGAAGCTTCTGCTGCGCAACTTCGGCGTGCCGGCGACCTTGCGCAATGTCTCGCTGTCGGGGATCGAGCTTTCGCGCCGCGTGGTCGGCACCGACCGTGAGGTGGCGCTGCGGGTCAGTATTGAGAACACCGGCACCGAGGCGGTGACGCCGGGGCCGGTCACATTGGAGATCGGCGGGGTGAAGTCGGGCGAGAAGCCGATCGGGCTGCTGGTGGCCGGGCAAAAGGAGACGGTCGAGTTCCGCCATCGCTTCACAAAAGCCGGGCCCCAAGTCGTCGCCGCGCGGATGGATGCGCGGGATGACCTGTCCGCCGACGACAAGGCCGAGCGGGTGATCACCGTGCGCGGGACCTTGCCGGTGCTGCTGGTCGATGGGAATCCGGCAGGTTCCTTTTTCGAGCGCGCCGCGGGCTACTCCGCGCTGGCGCTGGCCCCATCGACCGATCTGCGCCGCGGCAAGGACGCCGGCAAGGATCACCTGATGGACCCGGAAGTGGTGCCTGCGCCGGAGCTGGGCGAAGACGATTTCGAAGGCCGCGCCGTCATCATCCTGGCCGACGTGCCACGGCTGCCGGAGCGCCTCGCCAGCCAGCTCGCGGCGCGGGTTGCGGACGGTGCGGGACTGCTGGTGATCGCCGGCCCGCGGACCGACCCGGCCTTCTTCAACAACTGGAAGGGTGGCGAAGGTCCGGTGCTGCCGATGCCGCTGGGCGAGATGGCGGTCGATCTCGAAGGCGTCTCGCCAGCGCCCGCGACCTTCCTCCACGAGTCGGTTTCGCTCTTCAAGGACGACAAGAACTCCGACCTCGCCAACGCGCTGGTCAAGCAGTGGCGCAAGACCGGCGAACCCGCGCCGGGGGCGGTGCAAGCCGCGGCGTATCGCAACGGCGAGACCTTCCTGGCGGCGCGGAACTACGGCAACGGTCGTAGTTTGCTCGCCACCTGCGCTTTCGATGCCCGCTCGGGAAATCTCCCGGCGCTGCGGGCCTTTGTGCCGCTGTTGCACGAGCTGGTCGCGTGGACCGCTGGCAGCGGGGTGGCGCTGAATGTCGAATCCGCCTGGAGCCCGGCGGTCGCGTTCCACGGTTCCGGCGGAGGCTTGACCGGTTCCTACTACCGCAACAACGAGTGGAAGGGGCGGCCGACCATCGTGCGGACCGATTCGGACATCGACTTCACCTGGGGCGACAAGGGCCCCGACAAGCGTTTCCCGAACGAGCGCTTCACCGTGGAGTGGCGGGGCAAGCTGGTGGCACCGGCGACCGGGGATTACCTGATCTCCGCCGATGTCGACGACGTGATCGAGGTCAAGATCGGCGACCAGCCCGTGATGGAGGCGCAATACGGAGCCAAGGAGATGGGCAAGCGGACGCTCGAAGCCGGCAAGCCGGTCGCTTTCCTGGCAAAGTATCGCGAGGAGGGCGGCGAGGCGAAGGCGCGGCTCTACTGGACTCCGCCGGGCGGCAGCAAGCAGTTGATCCCGCGCTCCGCCTTCCAGCCGGAGACTGAAGTCGCCGGGGAGCCGATGAAGGTGATGGACCCGCTCGGCTTGGCGCGCGAGGCGATGCTGCGGCCGGTCCGCAAGGGCCGCGAGCTGGCGATCAACGGCCCGGCGGTGCCCGGGATCTATCAGGTCACGCCGGGCGAAGATGTGCAGGCTTTGCTCGGGATGAAGGAAGGCGAGCCGCTGCCGGTGGCGGTGGTGCGCGATTCCGCCGAGAGTCGTTTCGACCCGCGGACCGAAGATGACCTCGCGATGGTCCGTGGTCACGTCGACCTTTTGCAGCCGTCGTCGGTCGGAGATTTGTTAGGCGTGCTCCAGGGCAAGGGCTTCGGCCGCGAGATCTGGAAGCTGCTGGCGATCGCCGCCTTCATTCTGTTCCTCCTCGAAAGCATCCTTGCCCGCTGGGTGTCCCGCAACCGCCGCGCCGGCGAGGAAACGCGCATCGATTTCGGCCAGGATGCCGTGTGGGCGGCGCGGAAGTGAAGGGACGAATCGGGAGCCTTTGACAAGCGCTGTCAGACGGGCGGTTCGAAAACGCGGACGCGCCCTTCTTCCACAATCCAGAGAGCGCCTACGAAGGGCTGCGTCTCCAAGGCCCGGATCAGAGTCGCAAGCAGGCGATGAAGGGCTTCCTCGCTCATCCGTGCGGGACCTCGAAGGACCGCAATTCCGTGATGTTCGGAAGGGGGAAACCGGAAGGGGTTGGCGAAATCCAGGTCCAGCGTCACGATTCCCCGGGCATCCGATCGGCACCGGGCCGCTACCTCTTCGTCCGTGGCGCAGCAAAGCTCCTGCGCCGGAACGGTGCACACATCATGCCCGGCTTGCATCAACAAATCCCTACCTCGCATGCCGAGGTTTTCATCGAGCTTGAGCTTCATGCGACGGGCTCCAGAGCAACCGGCACGAAGCGTTCATGGGACATCGCGGAACCGTAGGCGATGCAAGCTTGGATGTTTTGCACGCTGATCTGCGGGTAATGGGCATCGATGATCTCCTGCGGCGTAAGACCGTCCGCAAGGAGGTCAAGCACCATGGACACCCAGATGCGATGTCCGCGAATGCAAGGACGGCCACCACAGCGGGCGGGATCGATCCAGATATGAGTAAGCAGTTCTTCGGTCGTCATGGCCGCAATCTAGGGGATTCCGGGTTCGTTTGCAAAGACGGATGCGACCACGATCGGCAATGTTCGCTCTCTTCCCTCCGACCCCACCTCCGGCATCCGGTGTGGTGAAGAGTCTGCTCAAGTGCATTGTCGATGGCTGTGATCAAGCCGCGAGCGTCGCCGCCTTTCGTCTCGACTTCGATGCGGAGTTCCCAGGTAAGAGGTTCTGGATCCGGACCCGCCCGAATGGCCCCTTGTAGGCGACGCGGGAGTTCCGGGATTCTCCGCTCCGCCGACTTATAAATCCCGATACGGCATTGAAAACGTATCTCCGTCCTCGATCTTCCCGCTGAACAATCCCTTTTTGAACCAGCGCATCCGCTGCTCAGACGTGCCGTGGGTGAACGAGTGCGGCACGACGCGTCCCTGCATTTTTTTCTGAATGGCATCGTCGCCGATGGCATTCGCGGCGCGCATCGCCTCTTCAATATCGCTGCGATCAAGCTTCAGATATTCCTGGGAGTGATTCGCCCACATGCCGGCGTAGAAATCGGCCTGCAACTCCAGTCGCACGGAATACTCATTGTAGTCCGGGCGTCCTCGCATCGCCGCCACTTTGTCCGAAGTGCCTAACAACTTCTGCACATGATGGCCGACCTCGTGCGCGATCACATAGGCCTGGGCGAAATCGCCCGGGGCGTTGAAGGTCTGGGCCAGTTCGTCATAGAAGCTCAGATCGATATAGATCTTGCGGTCGCCCGGACAATAAAACGGACCCATTTCCGCGCTGCCGGTGCCGCATGCGGTGCGCGTTTGGATACGGTAAACTTGCATGCCGGGCAGTTCGTATCTTTGTCCGATCCGCGCGAATTCCTTCGTCCATACGTCCTCCGTGCCTGCAAGCACGACGCTGACGAACTGATAACGCTCTTGGTCCTGCTGGCTGACCTGCGCCTGAGGCGCGGGGCCTGCAGCCCCCCCGCCGAGGAGGGTGTTGAGATCCACGATCCCGAGCTTCAACAGCACAAAACCCAGCACCACCGCGGCGATGATGCCCTTGAGGCCGAAAGCTCGCCCGATGATCCCCAGCAAGCCAAGCCCGCCGCCTCCGCGGCTCACGCCACCACCGGCACTCCGTCCACGCGCGTCGTCCACGTTGTCACTCTCCCGCTTTCCTTTCCATTCCATAGCTTTCGGATGCTGTTGTTCATCGGATAGTCGGATGCGCCGCCGAGGGCAAGCTCGTGCTGCATCCCCTTGGAATCGGTCGGGGGTCCGGTTCGTTGGCAGGTCGGGTGGAGCCCGCTCCAATTTCCCGGTGAGGGGTCCATGATTTGTTGAAATAGCAACCGTGTCCCGGGCGTTGAGGTTCTGATGTTGAATCGGCTAGCAGGGTCGGGGAGGATCGCGCGGGCATGAAATTCCTGATCCGTCTTCCCCTGGTGTTTCTGGCGCTTTGGGGCTTGCTCCACGGGCTCGGGAAGGTCGTGCGATTGTCGCCCGAATGGCCCTTGTGGGCGGTGGCGGCCGTGGCGGCGATCGCGGTGGAGGCGGTGCTGTTTCTCTACCGCTACGAATCCGGCGCGGTGACCCCGCGGCGGGCGCGCTGGCTGACGGGGCTGCGGCTGGGGGCGCTGGGCGTGCTGGTTTGGATCCTGGTCGAGCCGGTGTGGGTGCGGATGGTCGAGCGGGACCGGCAGCGCGAGGTGGTGGTGGTGCTGGACGACTCGGCGTCGATGCATTTGACCGACGACGGCGCGACGGTCTCGCGGCTGGAACTCGGCGAGGCCGGTTTGGCGAATTCGGGGATTCTCCAGTCGCTGGCGGAGTCAATGAAAGTCCGCACGGTCCGCGCGGCGCGCAGTGTCCGCGAGGGCGATGAAGTGCAGGGCGAAGGCTGGGGCGATGCGACGGATCTGGTCGCGGCGCTCGGCACGGTGCTCGAGCAGGTGCCGCCGGATGATCTGGCGGGAGTGATTTTGGTCAGTGACGGCCGCCACAACCGGCCGGGCCGGGTGGAGGATGTGGCGCGGCGCTTCGGAATCCTGGACGCACCGGTCGGGATCGTGGCGACGGGCACGACGGCACCGCCGCGCGATGCCTCGGTGCTGGAAGTCCGGGCGCCGGAAGCGATCCACCTGGGCGACCGGATGCGGGTGACCGCGTCGTTGAAATTCGACGGCTACAAGGGCAAGACCGCGAAGGTCCGGCTGCTACGCGGCGGCGAGGTGGTGGAGGAGCGCGAGATCCCGGTCCCGCAGGAGAATCACCGCGAGGAAGTCCGCTTTACGACGGTGCCGGAGGAAGGCGGCGTCGGCGGGTTCCGGATCGAGGTGGCGGAGTTGGAAGGCGAGCGCTTTGACGACAACAACGCGTGGGACTTTGAGACCTCGATCACCGACGCGCGGACCAACGTGTTGATCGTGGAAGGCACGCCGCGCTGGGAATTCCGCTACCTGCGGAACCTGTTCTACGGCCGCGACAAGTCGGTGCAGCTTCAATACGTGCTGCTGCATCCGGACCGGATCGAGGGCGAGGAAGACGAGGCGGTTGCGGCCTCGGCGTCGCGGCCCTTTGGCGATGCGCAGGCGACGCGCTTGCCGGCAAGCCCGGAGGAGTGGCGGAAGTTCGACGTGATCATCCTGGGGGACATCGAGCCGGAAGCGATCGATGCCGCGACCTGGACGACGATCTCGGAGTGCGTGAAGGAGCGCGCGGCGATGCTGGTGATGGTGGCGGGCCCGCAGTTCATGCCGCACGGGATTTCGGCGGAAGCGGGCCGCGAGCTGGTGCCGGTGGAGACCTACGAGGGACATCGTACTTTTTACGCGGCGGGCGGCGAGCCGTTCCGCTTTTCGCTGACGGCGGAAGGGCGGAGTCATCCGGTGACCCAGCAGGCAACCGGCGAGTCGGCGAACGATGCGATCTGGGCGGGTTTTCCGGAGGTGCCGTGGCGGCAGCCGATCCGCGGGCTGAAGGACGGCGCGGAGGTGCTGCTGACGGCGCGGGGTGAGGAGAGCACGGCAGCGATATCGGGTGGCGACGGCTTGGACGCGGCGCTGGATGCCTTGGCGAAGCGGCGCGAGCGCGAGGCGGCGTCGGCGCTGGTGGTGACGAGGCAGACCGGCAAGGGCAAGGTGGCGCTGCTGCTGACCGACCGGACCTGGCGGCTGCGCGAGGGGGCGGGGGATCTCTATCACCATCGCTTCTGGGGCAATCTGGTGCGCTGGGGCGCGGGGCCGGTGCTGCGGGCTGGCGGGGCGCGGGTGCGGCTGGGAACGGATCAACTGACCTACACTGCGGACGACCGGATCAAGCTGACGGCGCGGCTGCGGGATACCGGGCTGAGCCCGGTGCAGGATGGCGAGCTGATGGCGGATCTGGTGCGCGACGGCGTGGTGGTGACGAGCGTGCCGCTGGCGGTGACGGAGAATTCCAACGGCCTCCACGAGGCGGAGCTGGAGCCTTTGGCGGAGCCGGGGCGCTATGAAGTGAAGCTGCGCGGCAAGGAGGCGGACCGGCTTTCGGCGGAAGATGGAAACGCGGCGGTCAGCGCGGGCTTCCGAGTGGTGGGATCGCGCGGGCCGGTGGAACTGGCGGAGACGACCTTGAACCTGGGTTTGTTAGAGACGGTCGCCGACTTGTCCGGCGGGCGGGTGGTTGAGGCGGATCAGGCGGGCGAGTTGACGGGATTGTTTTTGAAGGAGGGCGATGCCAAGCGCGAACTGCGCGAGACCCCGCTGTGGGACAACGCGCTGGTGCTGGGTCTTTTCGCCCTGCTCCTGTCGATCGAATGGGTGATGAGACGGGGCGGGGGACTGCCGTGATGAGAACGAACAATTCAGATGATGGGGCCGTTGGGGTTGGTGGGCTGGCTGTTGAGGCTCGCCGACTGAAGTCAGCGCTCCGCCGGAGAAAGAAATTATGAGCACGAACCAAGCGAGGGAAGACATCGGACGCCGGCTGGGCGCGGTGAGGTCGAGCATCCGGCGGGCGCAGTTGCTGCGCGGCGGGCTGCTGCTGGCGACGGTCGCGCTGGGCGGCCTGCTTGCGATGATGGCGGCGGACCATTTCCTCGCTCCGCTGCCGTCGGCGGTGCGCTGGGCGATGTTCGTTGCGTGGCTGCTGGCGACCGGCGCGGCGCTGGTGGTCGGGATGCGGCCGCTGCTGCGGAAGATCGGGCTGGTGCAGGTGGCACGCTGGATCGAGGGGCGGCATCCGGAGATCGAGGAGCGGATGAGCACGGTGCTGGAGCTTTCGGGTGCGGACAGCGGGGCCTCGGCCGGGCTGTTAGAAGAACTGGCGAAGGCGGCGGGCGAGGATGTCGGGAAGGTCGATGCAAAGGCCGAGATGAAAGCGGTGGGAGCGGGACGACGTTGGGCGAGGCCGGCTTTGGTGCTGGCACTGATGTTCGCGGCGCTGTTTGTGATCTGGCCGAAGGAAGCGGCGCGGCTTGCGGTGCGGGCGGTGGCGCCGTTCAGCAATCTCGGCAACGCGGCCGCGGTGAAGTTCGAGGTGAGTCCGGGGAATATCGAGCTCATAGAAGGCGATGCGCTTTTGATCGAGATCGCCTACGACGGCCCGGCGGATTCGCTGGATCTGGTGATGACGATGGCGGGCGGCAGCGAGGTGACCCAGCCGATGAACCGCGACGGCGATCTTTGGACCTATCGGATGGATCCGGTGCGCGAGAGCTTCGTGTATCGGGCGCGGGCGGGTCGTGGCGAAAGCGATGCCTTCACGGTGACGATGTGGCCTATGCCGGGAATCGTGGAGCCGCGGGTGAAGCGCGTGTTTCCCGAATATGTCGGGCTTTTGCCGAAAGAAGAGGCGCTGGGAACCGGCGTGGAAGCGGTGCGCGGGACGAAGATCGAGTTGGCGGGGAAATTGAACACGGCGGTGGAAGCGGCGTGGCTGGAGATCGAGGGGAAACGATTGGCAGAAGGGGAGATCGAGCGCTCGGCGACGGGCGGGCGGGTGAGTTTTTCGTGGATGCTGGCGGCGGACGGTGGGGGCGAGGCGGTGGTGACTTTGAAGCATCGGCTGGGCCGTGAAGTGGAAGCGCTGCGCTTTCCGGTGCGGGTTCTGGAGGACCAGTTGCCGGTGGTGCGTTGGCTGAGCCCGATCGCCCGCGAGTTGCGGGTGCGGCCGGACGAGGTGTTAGGGCTGCGCTACGAGGTGGCGGAGGATTTCGGCGTGGCTGAGGTGGCGCTGGAGGTGAAGACCGGTGGCAAGGAGCCGACGCGGATGGCGCAGGACTTGCCGGTGAAGTTGGGCGGCTCCTCGAAGCCCGCGCGGTATCGGGGCGAGGGCAAGTTGGCGATCGGCGCGCTGATGGAAACCTGGCCCGGTGCGAGGGAGATCCGCTTGCGGGTGAGGGCGGCGGATGCGCGGCCGGCGGAGCTTGATGGGCCGGGCGTGGGGCATTCGGAGTGGCTCTTGATTCGGATCGACCGCAACGCGGAGTCGTTGGCGCGGCAGGAAATGCGGGCCGAGCATGAGGAGGCGCGCGAGAAGATCGAGCAGGCGATCAAGGCGACCCAAGAGGCCCGCCAGAAGATGGACCAGAGCCGCTGGGAGATGCAGAACGAGAAGCTCAGCCCGCAGGCGGAAAAGAATTTCAAGGAAGCGCGGGAGAAGCTGGCCGACACGAAGGAGAAGCTGGAGGAGCTCGCGGAGCAGATGGAGGAGGGAGTCCACGCGGCGAAGGCGGACGAAGTACGAGAGGCATCGGAGCAAGTCGAGAAGGCCCGCGAGGAGCTGGAGAGCGCGCCTTTGCAGGATGGCAAGGAGCAGCGGGAAGAGAAGATGAACGCCGCCCGCGACGAGGCGGAGAAGGCGGCGAAGAATTTGGAGGAAGTTCGGAATGCGATGGATCGCGACCGGCAGAAGATCGAGGAGCTGGCGCGCTTTCAGGAGCTGGCGCAGCAGCAGCAGGAACTCGCGCGGCAGGCTGAGCAGCAGGCGACGGCGCAGCAGGAGGCTGAGATGCCGCTGGAGTGGCAGGACAAGCAGCGGGCGATGGAGGAGCAGCTCCGGCAGCAATTGCGCGAACAGCCGCAGGCCCGGGCGGAAGTGCTGGAGCAGCAGGCCGAAGCGGCGAAGGCATTGGCCGAGCAGGCGCGGGAGCTGAGCGAGGCGCAGAAGGCACTGGAAGAACAGTCGCGCCAGATGCCGGCTGCGGCGGAGCAGGGGCAGCCCGAGCCACAGCCACAAGAGCAGGCGCAGCAAGCCGCGGTGGACAGCTTGCGCGAGTCCTTGGCGAAGGAGCAGGAGAAGATTGCCGAAGCGGCGGCGGAGCAACTGGCCGAGGCGAGGCAGGAGCGCAGCGAAGCCGCGGATCTGCTGCCCGAAGCGGTGGCTGCAGCCCAAGAGGCAAGCGAGCAACTTTCACAAGGCGAAGACCAAGCAGCCGCCGAAGCCGCCCGGGAGGCTGTGGAGGCGCTGAAGGAGTCGGTTTCTCCGCCCGAGCAGGGTCAGTCTGAGCAGGGTCAGTCTGAGCAGGGTCAGTCTGAGCAGGGTCAGTCTGAGCAGGGTCAGTCTGAGCAGGGTCAGCCTGAGCAAGGTCAGCCTGAGCAAGGTCAGCCTGAGCAAGGTCAGCCTGAGCAAGGTCAGCCTGAGCAAGGTCAGTCCGAGAAAGGTCAGTCCGAGCAGGGTCAGCCCGAGCAGGGTCAGTCCGAGCAGGGTCAGTCCGAGCAGGGTCAGTCTGAGCAGGGCCAGTCCGAGCAGGGCCAGTCCGAGCAGGGCCAGTCCGAGAAAGGTCAGTCGGAGATGGGCGAGCCGCAGCAAGGTGAAGCTCAGCAGGGACAATCCGGTGAGTCGCCGGCCGAACAGGCCGAGCGCAAGGCGGAGGTGGAGGCCTTGGCGGAGCGGCAGGCGGAGGTGGCCGAGGCACTGGAAGCTTTGGCGGCGGGCAAGACCGGCGAGGCGATGCAGGCTTTGCAAGAAATGCAGGCAGGCGAGGTCGGGGAGCTGGCGGAAGCGATTGCGGAGATGCCGCAGGCCGAGGCATCGGGGCAGATGAACGAGGCGTCGAATGCCGCGCAGCAGGGGAGCCAGCAGGCGGCAGCGGCGGCGCAAAGCGGGAGCCAGGGCAAGCCGCAGGATGCCGCAGGCCAGCATCAGCAGTCGGCGGGGAATTTGGAACGGAGCGCCGAGGCTTTGGGCCGCGCGGCGCAGGAGTTTGCCCAGGCGGCCGAGCAGGCGCGGGGGCAGCAGGCGGACCCGAACCGGGCGCCCGTTTCTCCGGGCGATCTGGCCGAGGCTTTCCAAGCGGCATCGCAGGCAGAAGGCGAACCCGAGGCCGCGCAAGCCGCCGGCCAGGCCCAGCAGGCGGCGGATGCGATGGCTCGGGCGGCGCAGTCGGCCAAGCAGAGCATGCAGGGTCGCCCGCAACCCGGCCAGCCGGGGCAGCCGGGGCAACCCGGTCAACCAGGCCAGCAGCCGGGGGAGAAGTCTCAGGAAGGACCGCGGATGCGTGAGCCTGACCCCGGGGTCCCGCCGGAACTGGCGAAGCTGGGGATCAGCGCGGCCGATTGGGAAAAGATCCAAGCCACCTTGAAGTCCGACGTCGGCAGCGGCGGCGGAGCGGGAGTACCGGAGGAATACCGGGGCCTCGTGAAGGAGTATTTCAAAGCCATGACCGACGAATGAGACCTTTCCCGATGCACTCCCTGAAACTGCGGCTTGTCTCCATGATCGCCGCGGGTCTGTCCGTCGTGCTGGCCCAGGAGCCCGCCGATGCGGTCTTTGCCGAGTGGCGCGAAAAGGTTGATCCGGCGGTGGAGCAGGCGCTGGAATACTTCGCGCGGGTTCAGCGGGAGGACGGTTCGTTTCCCGAGAGCTACGGCGACTCGACCGGGATCCCGGCGCTGGTCGGGATGTCGTTCCTGTCGAAAGGGCACTTGCCGACCGAGGGTCCATTCGCGGAGCCGCTGAACCGCTGCATCGACTTCGTCCTTTCGAACCAGCGGGATAGCGGGTTGTTCGAGCGCGGCAATGCCGGCAGCGGCCCGATGTATGCTCACAACATCTCGACCTTGTTTCTTTCCGAGGTCAGCGGGATGGTCGATCCGGGGCGGCAGGAGAAGATCGCGGTGGCCTTGCCGAAGGCTTTAAAGCTGATCTTAACCGCGCAGGCGGTGAAGAAGGACGATCGGAACCAAGGAGGCTGGCGTTATCATCCGGGTTCGCGGGACAGTGACACCTCATGCAGCGGCTGGGCCTTGATGGCGCTGCGCTCGGCGAAGCTCAATGGAGCGGCGGTGCCGGACCAGGCGATCGCCGACGCGGTCGGCTACCTGAGCCGTCACCAGGACGAGAAGCAGGGCAGCTTCGGCTACATGGACCGCCACGGCCACGCCCGCTCGCTGACCGGGATGGGGCTGCTGTGCCTGGAACTTTGCGGCCGCCACGGCACGCCGGAGACGGTGAAGGCGGCTGATTACGTGATGAAGACTTTCCGCGACCTGCCGGGCGACCAGTTCGAGTTCTACGGCAATTACTACAATGCCCAAGGCATGTTCCAGATCGGTGGCCGCTACTGGAGCGAATACGCGAACTGGATGTATGGCACTTATTTGAAGAAGCAGTCCGAGGACGGCTCGTGGAACAGCCGCGAGGCCGGCCGCGTGTATGGCACCTCGATGATGGTGCTGGCGTTCACGGTGCCCTACCGGCAGTTGCCGATTTACCAGCGCGACGAGACCGTGGACGAAGCCGAGTGAGCGATCACTTGGCCGGTGCCGGCTCTGGAGCTGCCGGAGCTTCTTCGGCAGCAGGCTTGGCGCTGGCACCCTTCATGTCCTGGATCAAGGAATTGCCGGTCTCTTTCTGGTGGCGGATCGACAGGCCGACGAAGAACGCGGCGGCGGCGAGCACCAGGAAAAGGAGCGTCATGAAGAAGCTGGCGGCGGAGCTCGGCTGTTGGGCGGACGCCAGCGGGCGCTGGATGGCGGGCTTCGGCGCGGCCTTGCGGGGCGCGGGCTCGTTGAGCTCGTCTTCCATGATGATTGGCGACTCTTCCGGCGGCTTCTCGCGCGCCAGGGCCTCGCGTTCCTCTTCGGTCAGTGTGAAATCGAAGGGCACATCACCGATCTTCACCGAAAGCCCGTGGCGCAGGGGAATGACTTCGCACACCTTGCCTTCGATCTTGATCCCATTGGTCGAGCCGAGGTCGCGGAGCTGGTAGCCGCCCTCGATCCGCTCCATCACCGCGTGGCGCACCGACACGGAACCGCAGTCGATCACGATGTCGTTCTCGCTACCCCGGCCGAGATGGACTTTCAGGCGGTCGAGCTGGAAGCGATAAGGCTGCGGGTTGCGCTCGGGGACGGTGATGGTGACGCGTGGCATAGGATGGGAGACGTGAACTGCGAGACCATTCTAGCGGTAAAGAGTGGGAACCTGCACGGAAAAACTCCCTGTCTCGGTCGAACTCACGGCCCCGGGGGAAATCCGATTGCCAAGCCGCCGGGGCTCTGCTGGATTCTTCCCCATGGCAAACGCTACCAACGTCCTCGCGAGCGGGATCGAGATCACCGGCTCCATCCGCTTTTCCAACGACATGATCATCGACGGCAAGATCGATGGCGAGATCATCTCGGAGAAGGGCCGGGTGACCATCGGTGAGAACGCCCTGATCAAGGGCAACGTCACCGCCGGCGACGTGAAGGTCTTCGGCAGGGTCGAAGGCAAGATCACTTCCGAGCGCTGCGAGCTGAAAGGCAAGTCCCGCCTCGACGGCGACATCAAGGCGAAGATGTTCTCGATGGAAGAAGGTGCCCAGCTCTCCGGTCGCACCGACATCGGCTGAGCCGGTGTTCCCTGGATTTTCAAAGGCCGCCCGCGGGATTCCGCCGGGCGGCTTTTTCGTGGCCGGGTGTCACGGCTTCATTGCAACGATCAAGGGGGACAGGCTGGCGGTCTCCGGCCAGAGACAGAGGGGGCTGCTCCTTGCCAAGAGATCAGTGTCGGACGGGTGGCCCTGTGGAGTGCTGCGGCACGACGCAGCTTTGGCTTGGGAAGCGGGCGCTTTGCTCTGCTGGCCGCGGATCGCGTTGACGGCCGATCGTCGGTCGTTGGGGTGGGGCGTAAGTCGCCCCAAGCCAAAGCAACATCGTGCCGTCGCACTCCATGGGAACGCGACCGGACTGTTGCTTCCGGGGAAGGCTAGTGTTTTACCGGTCAGATTAATGGCGGCAGGCGCTCCGATGCACGCACCAACCCCGGCCTGATCCTTCAAGGCATCGCGCTTCAGCGGAAGCGCATGGCGCCGGGCTGCTGGACCGGTCGGAAGGCGATGAAGTTGATGGTCTTGCACATCGCCGACATGACCGGGAAGGCGAGGACGATGGCGACCGGCGGGAACACCAGGCTGGTGATGCAGAAGGCGAGGAACAGGCCTTCCGGCATCCGCGGGGCGAGGCGGGTTTCTTCGTAGGCCGCGGTGATGCGATTCCACTCCTGGGGCAGGCCGTAGTAAGCGCGGAAGATCCAGTAGAGGTTGAAAAAGGGGATGAAGAGGAATCCAACCGCGGAGCCCGGGGTCACGGTGGCCCCGGCGAGCGAGAGGCATTTCCAGGTCCGGTGCAGCGTCATGAGCTGGAGGATCTGGGCGATCACCACGCAGAGCGCCCCCACACCGATCAGCCCGAAGACGACCATCATCATCGTCGGATTCGTTTCCGCCTTCAGAGCGGCCTGGGGCATCAGGACGATGCCAATGATGACGAAAAGCACGCCGACCGCGATGCTTCCCGCCCAGAGGCCGAACGACGCCGCTGCGATCTGCGGATGGCGGAAGCCGCCTTGGACTTGGGCGGTTGCTTGCCCGCTGAGTTGCCCGGTGGCGTATCCGGCCGTCTGGCCCGGTCGCATGAAATTGGAGGCTGCCGTGGTGGACCTCACCATCGCCGGAGCGGCGGCGGGTGCCGGTGCTTCGGGTGGGAACAGCCCTTCGATCTGCGCGGCGGGCAGCCACTCGGCCATGCCTTCGGTCCAGACCATCGATTCGCGGGTAATGTTCCCGGTCCCGGTGAACTCCACCAACTGCTCACCGCTGTAGGGGCCGTGCTGCTGGCCATCGACCGAGACATACCATTGGGGGGCGGGTTCGCTCATGTTAGGCGGAAGCCAAGACGGCGGGGGGCGGAAGGACAAGACGAAACGCTCAGACCGCCGGTGTCGCGTTCCGGCGTGTCAGGGCATCCGCGGCGTAGATCGCCACGGCGGTCCAAATCAGCCCGAACGAGATCAGGCGGAGGATGTTCATTTCCTCGCCGTAGAGGCCCCAGCCGATCAGGAACTGAAGGGTCGGGCCGATAAACTGGAGCATGCCGAGGGTGGTCAGCGAGATGGTCCGGGTCGCATGGCTGAAGCACAGGAGCGGGATGGCGGTGGCAAGGCCGGTGGCGAAAATGAGGAGGGCGTGAATGCCGGATCCGCCGAAGATCACGGCACCTTGCTGATCCTGCCAAAGTAGCCACACCAGCGCGGCCGGGGCCATCAATGAAGTCTCGGCGGTCAGTCCGGCCAGCGCGCCGAGAGGGGCTTTCTTCCGCACCACGGCGTAGAGCGAGAAGGTCAGGGCGAGCACCAGCGCGACCCACGGCACGCCTTTCACCGCCGGGAACTGGCAGGCGACGCCGGCCAGGGCGACGCCGACCGCGGCGAGTTGCCGCCGGCTCTGGCGCTCGCCGAAGAACAGCGCGCCGAAGAGCATGTTGAGAAAGGGATTGAGGTAATAACCGAGCGCGCCTTCGAGGATCCGGCCGTTCAGGGTGGCCCAGACGTAAAGTAGCCAGTTGGAGGCCAGCAAGCCGCCGGTGAGCAGGTGCCAGCCGGCACCGCGCCAGGTTGAGATGCCGCGGATGCCGTCGCGGAGCTGGCGGTTCCAGGCGAGCAGCGGCAGCAGCAAGGCCAGCGACCAAAGCGTGCGGTGGGCGATGATCGTCGCCGGGGCCAGGAAGTGCAGCGCTTTCCAGAACACCGGCAGAACGCCCCACAAGAAGAACGCGGCGATGGCGCTCAGCACGCCGCTGCGGGACTCGCTCACGTCGATGCCCCGGACTCGAACTTCTTGCAAATCCACGCGACGCGGGCCGCGGCGGATTCCATCTCTAACAAGTCCTGGCGCTCGTCGGGATCGTGGACGAATTGCTGTGCCATCACGTCGGCGAGGATCGAGGGATCGTCGATCTGCGCGGTCATCGCGTTCAGGGTTTCGCGCACCTCGTCGGGCAGCTCGCGGGTCACGGCTTCGGCGGCTTCGTGGAGAGCTTCGAGCGCGCCGCGGGACTGCGATTCGGGTTCGAAGAGCGACGGGATCGGCTCGATCCGCGCCTTCGGGTAGGGCGCTTCCAGCCATTCGACGAAGCGGACGCGGATGACCCCGTGAAGCAGCAGATTGGAAGTGCCGTCGTCCAGCTCGCGGGAGGCGCGGACCAGGCCCATCGTGCCGACCGGGGAGACGCAGCGGGTGAAGTTCTTCGTCTCCTTGCCGAGCAGGCGGCCGACGGCGAAGAAGCAACTGCCGGAAAGGGTGTCGGCCAGCATTTCCCGGTAGCGGGGTTCGAACAGATGCAGCGGCAGCCCGCCGTGCGGGAACAGCGTGCAGTCGGGCAGCAGCATCACGCCGCAGGTCTGGGGGATGTTGAGCGACGACATCGGGCAAGGGTTGCGCGGCAGGGTTCCGGCGCAATGCTAAAAGTCCGGAAATGAGGTGAGCTTGGGCGTCGGGGGATGTCCCGGTCCTTGGACTGCGGCAGCCTGCTGCCGCTTTCCCTCGTCAGCCTGCTGACGAATCAGCCCGACTCCACAGCAGGCTGTGGCAACAGAGCGGCAGCAGGCTGCGCGCAGTCCGCGGGATGAGCGCCGGGGTATTTCCAGCCTTGCACGTCCGGCGGTCGTGGCGGACGGATGACGCGTGACCGAGGAATCCGCACCCCGCCGCGACCGTCGCGTTGTCCTTTTGCTCTGGCTGCTGCCGCTTTGGCTGGTGGTATCCAGCCTCGCTGGACTTTGGCTTTATCTTCGCAAGCAGGCGGCGGAGGAGGAGAACGGGCAGGCACGCTTCACCACGGGGATCAGCGAGGCAGGGCTGAGTGACGACGTCGCCAAGCTTCTTGGTTTCGTCGGGGAAAGACACAGCGGAAGCGCCGAAGGAGCGAAGAGCTTGAGTCGCGCCGCGGCGATGATCGAGGGCTCGCTGGGCCCGGGGAATGCCGGCTACCCGGTAGAGCGGGTGGCCGGCCCGTCAGTCGCGGCCGGGCGCTGGCCGCTGCTGATCGCGAAGCTGAAAGGGAAGGAAGAAGACCTGCCGGCGCTGTGGGTGGTGGCGGCCTACGATGCCCGGCCGGGATCGCCCGGCGCGGAGGCGAATGCGACAGGCGTCGCCAGCGTGCTGGCCGCCGCGCACAGCATGGCGTCCGAATTGCCCCGCCGACCGGTCCGCTTCGCATTCCTGCCACACGCTTATGAGACGGAGGGGCCCTTGTTAGAGACCTTCGGGATCCTGCAAAAGCGGATCGGTGACGCTTCGTCGGTTCTTGTGGTCGAGTCCACCGGTGCCGGGAAGTCGCTGCTGATCAGCTCCCGTGCCGCGGAGAACCCGGCACTTGCCCAAGCCGCCGGGCTCGGGGAGGTGGTCGGGGCGGAAGCGATCTGCCTGGAGGAGGACTTCGATCTTTCCTCGGCCTTGTTCGAACTCGGTCTGCCGGCGGTGCGGGTGGCCACGCGGCCGGTCGTGAAGGCGGACGAGGTGGATGACACGGCACCCGTTTCCGCGCTCCATGCCAGCGCCACCACCGCCTTGGCGGACTTGATCCGACGTCTTTCGGATTCGTGAAAAAACCTCTTGCACGGGCCGGGTCCATCTCCTACCACACCGCCCGCACGCGGCACCAGTGGCCGCAAGACGTCACGGGGGATTAGCTCAGTTGGTAGAGCACTTGCATGGCATGCAAGGGGTCAGCGGTTCGAATCCGCTATCCTCCACGTTCTTAGATCTTCAAAGCCTTGCGCTCTCCAGGGTCACCTGAGAGGCAATTTTGAGAGCGGAAGTGGGAACAGTTCCCCAAAAGTCTCCACGGTCCCTAAGGCTTCCCAATGATTCTGCCGTTACGTCACTCGTAGCGCCGAGCGAGGCCTGTCGTGAGTTCCCGAGCCCGTGCCCTGATCCGTTCCATCAGATCGTTCCTGGCCGGTGCGGCAGGGGGCTCGGTGTTTTCTCCGGTCATCTCGTTATGCACCTTGATGGCGGCGATCCGCTCCCGCGCCGGTGCGCTGCCGTTACGGGCGATACCTTCCAGGATGCCGAGCTTCTCTTCTCGACTCATGCGTGACGCCTTGAGCGTGGCTTCACGTTCCGCTCCCAAGGCCCGGGCGACCTTAGGGTTTCTTACCAGCTTGCTCGCCCCGACATCCGCCGCGTTACCGCGTGACCGATAACCCGCCTGCTCGTAGGCACGGTCGGCGGGCAGACCCGACGTAACGAGCGCGACGAAGCGTTCCTGCCGCGGGTGAAGGGGTCCTGTCTCGTTGATGCTGACCATAGATCAAAGCCTAACCCATTCGCACCTTGAGATTCAACGGGCGCTATCGGATGAAGTCCCGTCGCCCCGCTGCCGCCCTCCTTGCAGGACCGTTGCATCGCCACGCCCGGGTTCATCGCGGAGATCATCGATAACCGCTTCGTCTGCCACCTTCCCTACTACCGGCAAGCCGTGATCTTCGCCCGCTAGGGAGTCAACCTCCACCGCAAGACCCTTTGTGACTGGGCCGCCCTCGGTGCTGACTGGCTCTCGACCATCTGCCGCGTCATCCAGCACGACCACTGGCGAAGTTGTTACCGCCAGTTTGACGAGACGCCCATCGACTATCTCAAGCCCGGTAGTGGCCAAGCCCAAACCGGCGACGTCTGGAACTTCAACATCCCCGGCGGCACCGCCATCTGCCATTGGCGGACCGGCTGAGACGCGGACGGTGTTGCCGATCTCTCCGGTGACACCGGCGGCGAGACCCCAAGCTCGCTCGCCTGCATCATCCAATGCAACGGCTACAAGAGGCCCACCCGGCATGGGCCAAGGGCAAGCCGCGGATCCTCCTGACGGGCTGCCACGTCAACCTACGCCGGAAGTTTTACGAGGCCACCCAACAAGCGCCGAAGCTCATCTGCCTGGCCCTCGGGGCTGGCCGAACAGGCTGGGGGATTCGAGCGGGACCTGATTGTCGCCACCCTCAACGAATACGTCGGCGACCTGAGCGACCACGGGATCTTCCGGCGGAACGGCGTGCCCTACCTCTTCCTCTCCTGCGGCCGCTGGCAGCACTACCACCAGCGCACCGACACCCCCGACCGCCTGAACTACCGCAAAATGGCGCGGCTGACCGGGCTCTCGATGGACCTGCTCTCCCGCATCGACGCGGCGGGGCTGGAGCCCTTCGTGGAGAACGAGGATCCGGACGAGTTCGAAGCGAACACTCTCCGCCGTTCTCTCGGACTGCTTTATCCCGGCCTGCTTCGCTGGGCCGGAGTGAGGGGTCTCAATTCCCGACTGGAGATCGACCAGGTCGCCGAAAAGCTGAAGGGGCCGGGGCTGTGAAATGTTCTCTGGTCAGGCTTCCGGCCGCCCGAGGGAGCTGGTCCGGCGCTTGAGTTCAGGGATTCCGCGTCCGCCTTGCCTCCGTCCTACTTCTTCGTGCTCGAAGGCGGCAGCGGGACCAGCCCGGGCTTCTGGCACTTCCCGCTTCCCGAGCTGGTGCCCCTGATCCTCCCCGAGGCATCGCGGGTCACCGCCCGCTCCGTTCCGCCGGCTTGTTTCTGGCGCTCGATGGTCTGGACTATCCGCCCGGAGGCGTCACGGACCACTTCCCGGCAGGTCTGGGACGGGGAGACGGCGGCCAGAGCGAACGATAGGAGGACCGGGAGGAGGAGGAGTTCGAGCGCCTGATGAGGGGGCGCGGTTCGGCCAAGCCGCGTTGATCGGGGCGGAGGCAGATCACCCTAGCCCGGTATCCATGACCGCCGCCTCTTTTGTCATCACAATGAGGACTATGCAGATTTCCGCAGAGGGAGGATCATCACCGCTTATCTCCTCATGAAATTCAAAAACGCGGCGGAGATCTTTCTTAAACCAATGAAAGTCTTCTGCATTTGAAGAATCCACCTACTTCCCAAAAACAACCCGATGCCGAAAACACCCGCTCGCGCCGACAATCGCTTCGCCTTCATGACAGTCACCGCCCTGTTCTTCATGTGGGGCTTCATCTCCTGCATGAACGATCTGCTGATCCCGAAGTTCAAGGCGGACTTCAACCTGAACCAGTTCCAGGCGAACCTCGTCCAGTTTGCGTTCTTTGGTGCCTATTTCCTGGTCTCGCTCGCCTACTTCCTGATCTCCGCGGCCAAGGGCGACCCGATCAATAAGATCGGATATAAAAACGGTCTCGTGCTTGGACTCATCATCGCCGGCATCGGCTGCCTGCTTTTCTATCCGGCGGCGGAAACCAAGCAGTATGCCTTGTTTCTTGGTGCGTTGATCGTGCTCGGCTCTGGCATCACCATCATCCAGATCGCGGCCAATCCATACGTCACGATTCTCGGCCCGGAGGAAACCGCGCCATCCCGTCTGAACCTCTCGCAAGGCCTCAACTCGCTGGGCTACGTCATCACCCCGCTCATCGGCGGTGTCCTGCTTTTCGGCTCGAAGAATCTCTACACCAGCGCTGGCGGCGTGGATGCGGTGAAAGCTCCCTATGTCGGTCTCGGCATCGCCTTCATCCTGCTTGCTGTTATCTTCAAATTGATCTCACTGCCTAACTTCCGCCAGGAAGGTGAAGTCGAAGCCGGGGTCAAAGTCTTCCGTCACAAGCATTTCGTCTGGGGGTGGATTGCGATCTTCTTCTATGTCGGCAGTGAGGTCACCATCGGCAGCATTCTCATCAACTACCTCAAGGACCCCGGTGTGATGGGAATGCCTGAGGAGACATCGGCCAAATACCTCGCCTTCTACTGGGGTGGCACGATGATCGGCCGCCTGATGGGCGCGATCTCGCTTAGTAACATCGCGCAATCCCGGAAATACCTGTTCATGGTGCTCGCCGCCATCGGCGCGACTGCCGTGATTTTCGCCAATGCCACTTTCAAGGAAAACCTCACTCACGGTCACTTCATCGATCCGATGACGATCCTTCCTTATGTCGGCATGGTGGTGATGAGCTTTGCTTTCTTCGTTCTCGGCCGATCAAATCCCGGAAAAATGGTGGGACTTTTCGCCCTGGTTGCGATGGCTCTCACCGCATTCTCGATGGGCTCGAAAGGGGAATTCGCACTCTGGTCCATCATCGGCATCGGCCTGTTCAACTCAATCATGTGGTCGAACATTTTCAGCCTCTCGATCCGCGGTCTTGGCAAGGACACCAGCCAAGGCAGCTCGCTGTTGGTCATGATGATCGTCGGCGGTGCGATCATGCCGCTCATCCAAGGCGCACTGATGGATTCCTTTGGCGTGCGGGCCTCGCTCGCCATCGTCTTGGTCGGCTACGCCTACCTCGTTTACTTCGGCTTCCATGGAGCCAGGGCAGACGTCCTGACATCCGAGAAAGCGGGCACTGGAAACGCAGGCCATTGATTGTAGAATTCATGGATATCTACTCCGAATCCAGAATTGTCATGACGCTCGATGCGGGCGGAACGAACCTCCGCTTCGCCGCCATGTCCGGCGGGAAACCAATCACCGGAACGATTTCCCTGCCCTCCAATGGTGCCGACCTGAACCAATGCCTCGCCAATATCATCGAAGGTTTCACCCGGGTAAAATCTCTTTGCTCAAAGGCTCCCTCAGCAATCAGTTTCGCGTTCCCCGGTCCGGCAGACTATCCTAACGGGATCATCGGCGATCTCGGCAACCTCCCTGGCTTTCGCGGGGGAGTGGCGCTCGGACCGATGCTTGAGGAAAGATTCGGTATCCCCGTTTTCATCAACAACGACGGCGACCTCTTTGTCTATGGCGAGGCCATCGGCGGACTCCTGCCCCATGTCAATGGTCTGCTAGAGAAAGCCGGTAGCCCGAAGCGCTACAAGAACCTCTTCGGCGTGACGCTCGGCACGGGCTTTGGCGGTGGACTTGTTAGAAACGGCGAACTCTTTGTGGGCGACAATTCAATGGCTGGCGAGGTCTGGCTGCTACGCAACAAGTTCGATCCGGCGATGAACGCAGAGGAAGGCTGCTGCATCCGTGCCGTGCGGCGCACCTATGCCGAACAATCTGGCTTTTCCTTCGATGGAGTCCCAGAGCCAAAAGATCTGTTTGAAATCGCCAACGGCGAAAAAGCCGGCAACCAGACCGCCGCTCTGGAAGCCTTCCGCCACCTAGGTGAATCGGCGGGTGACGCACTCGGTAGCGCGCTCACTCTCATCGATGGCCTTGCCGTCATTGGCGGCGGTGTTTCCGGGGCATGGCCGCTCTTCCTGCCTGCCTTGGTTGAGGAACTCAATGGCACTTACACCGGCCCGGATGGAAACAAGTTTCGCCGCCTCGCATCCGTCGCCTACAATCTCGAAGACCCCGCCCAGCTGGAAATCTTCCTCAAGGGCGAAATGCGCACCATCAAGATCCCCGGCAGCGAGCGCACCCTTGCCTATGATCCCTTGCAACGTGTCGGTGTCGGCATGTCCCGACTCGGGACCAGCGAGGCTGTGGCTATCGGAGCCTACGCCTTCGCGCTGCGGAAACTTGGAGCATGTTCGTCCGGTTCCGACCTCATCCAACTTTCATGAATCATTTCACCTTGTCGTCACTTGTCGCTTCCGCTGCCGCATGGCCTGCGTTTCTCACGGTGCTACCCTCCTCCGTGAATGCCGCTCCGCTGCCACCCAACGTGGTGATCATTTTTTGCGACGACCTGGGGTATGCCGACATCGGTCCGTTTGGTTGCACCCGCTATGCCACCCCCAACCTGGACCGCCTTGCCCGCGAGGGCCGGCGCTTCACCAATTTCCATGTCTCCGAGGCCGTTTGCTCCGCGTCGCGCGCATCGCTGCTCACCGGTTGCTACAACAACCGCATCGGAATCTTCAATGCTCTCAATCCGACAGTGAGACACGGCTTGAATTCCGACGAGACGACTTTGGCGGAGATCTTCAAACAGAAAAATTACGCCACGGGCATGGCCGGCAAATGGCATCTCGGGCATCTCCCTCCGTTTCTGCCCGTCCATCATGGCTTTGATGAGTATTACGGTTTGCCGTACTCGAACGACATGTGGCCGCATGGGATGGAAAAAAAGAACGTCAATCATCCGCCGTTGCCATTGATTGAGGGAGACGACGTCATCAAGGCGGACGTCACCGCCGAGGATCAGGAACAGCTCACGACCCGCTATACCGAACGCGCGGTTGATTTCATCAAGCGCAACCATGACCGCCCGTTCTTCTTCTACCTCGCCCATTCCATGCCGCACGTGCCTCTCTATGTGAGTGACAAGTTCAAGGGCAAGTCCGGTGCCGGGCTTTACGGAGACGTGATCCAGGAAATTGACTGGTCGGTGGGGCAAGTGATGGATGCCTTGAAAAGCCAGGGCATCGAGGACAACACCGTCGTGATCTTCACCAGCGACAACGGCCCATGGTTGAGATACGGAAACCATGCGGGCAGCGCCGGCCCGCTGCGCGAAGGCAAGGGCACTTCCTGGGAGGGGGGGACGCGGGTCCCGTGCCTGATGCGCTGGCCCGGCCACATTCCCGCCGGTAGCAGCGGAGACCAAATGCTCATGACCATTGACCTGCTGCCGACCTTCGCCGGTCTGATCGGTGCGACGCTGCCGGATCACACCATCGACGGCCTTGATGTCCTGCCGCTGATTCTGGGAACGCCCGGGGCAAAGAATCCCCACGAAGCGTATTGGACCTACTACGCCGACAACCAACTCCAGTCGGTTCACACGGGCGACGGACGCTGGAAACTGGTTTTCCCAAACGCCTACACCACTCTGAACGGTCAACCGGGCGGACGCGACGGATACTCCGTTCCCTATGAAAGCGGAAAGATTGAGAAGCCACAACTGTTCGATCTGGTAGGCGATGTTGGCGAGAAGACCGACGTCGCGGTTGCTCATCCCGAGCTGGTCACGAAACTTGAAACCGCGGCCGAAAAAGCGCGGGCGGACCTTGGTGACTCGCTCACCAACCGATCCGCGACAAACATTCGGCCGCCGGGCCGGGTGAAGTGAACGGGCGCAATCCCCAAATACCGACAAGGAACTCATGAAAAGCACCTTGGCATTCATCGCCGTCCTGATGCTGGCGACTGTCGCGAAACTCCACTCCGCGGCTCCGGACAAGCCGAACATCCTCTTCATTTATACGGACGACCAATCCTACGACGCCCTCTCGATTGTCCAAAAGGAACTGGGTGAAAAGGGGCGATTCCCCTGGCTGCAAACGCCGAACCTCGACCGGCTCGCCTCCGAAGGCGTGCGCTTCCGCAACGCATTTGTCACCAGCTCGCTCTGCTCACCGAGCCGCGCGGTAAATCTAACAGGGCTCTACAATCACGAGAGAGGCAACGGCATCGCCTCGAATTTCCGGCCTTTTCCGGTCAACAACGTCACCCATGCCACGCTGATGCGCGATGCCGGCTACACCACGGCCTACGTGGGAAAGTGGCACATGGGCAATCAGCGCGAGCGTCCGGGATTTGATTATTCAGCCAGCTACATCGGCCACGGCGAGTATGCGGATTGCCCCTTCATTGTGGATGGCAAGGACATCCCCACCAAGGGTTGGGTGGACGACGTCGCAACCGACTATGCGATCAAGTTCATCAACAAGCAGAGAAAATCCGCCAAACCCTGGTCGCTGGTTCTCGGCTTCAAGACTCCCCATCAGCCGTGGGAGCCACCGGACCGTGCGAAGGACCTCTACCCAGGCGAACTGGCCCGCACGGTGCCCAACGTCAACACGCCGCCCATTTACTTCGGGAAGGAAATCCAGGAGGCGAAGTCGAAACGGCCGGTGCCGCCCACCCAGCCCACCAATCCCGGTTACTTCCGTTGCGTCAGCGCGATGGATGAAAGCATGGGCCGCTTGCTGAAGGCGCTCGACGAGTCCGGTTTCGCTTCTAACACAATCGTCATCTTCACCTCCGACAACGGTGTCTATCTCGGTGCCCATGCCATCGGCGACAAGCGCAGCGCCTATGAGGAAAGTCTGCGAGTGCCCTTCATCGTGCGCTATCCGGCGCTGGGCGACAAGGCCCGCGGGCGCATCGTGGACGAAGTGGTCCTCAATCTGGATCTTGCCCCGTCGCTGTTGGACTTCGCCGGCGTGCAGGCTCCCAAGGAGATGCAGGGCCGGAGCTGGCGCACGCTGCTGACCGGGAACGATCCCTCATGGCGGGAAAGTTGGTTCTACGAATACTTCGCCGAGGATCAAAAGGACACCAATGTCCCTGACATCACCGCCGTGCGCACCGCCGATGCGAAGCTCATCAAATACTCCGGGCACAAGGCATGGACCGAATTGTTCGACCTCAAGGCCGACCCCTACGAAATCAACAACCTGATCGACGATCCCGCCGCCGCGCCGCTCAAGGCGAAGATGCTCGCTGAACATGACCGCCTCTCCAAGGAAGTCAGCTATCAGGTGCCGGATTTTGTCGACCGCCCGCGCAATTGGGGCAAGCCCGGCAGCCTCGCCGGCGACCTCTCCAAGCCATAGGACCGTCCGGGCCACTGTGGCAGCCCGCAAGGGCATCAAAATTCGAAGTGAGGTCTAACCGAGGCCCAGCGCCAATCGTGTCATCACTTTGTGGACTATGCCCCCCCTCGTATTTTGCGGCATCTTCAGGATCGTAACGGTCGGGTTCATTGATCTCGCCATGACAGCCAGCGATTCCGAGACCGCCTGCAAAAACTCCAAAATTCCTTGAAACCCGCGTTTTGCCCCCCTTCGACCGTTGAAGGCCGGTCAAATGACGGCGCGGGCGAACGGTGTCCCATCCCACAAATCCAGACCCTTCAACCCCAAGCCGACTATGAAGCCCAAGAATCAAAATCCATTCCTCATCGCCGCCCTCACGCTGGCCGGCTTCGCACTCGCCGCTTCTTCCGCCCTCGCCGCGACCCAATACTACAAATCCACCACCGCTGCTAACGCCTGGACTGGAAGCTTCTGGGGCTCCTCCGGGGCCGAGCCTTTTACCAGTGCCTGGGTTTCCGGTTCGGACGCGGATTTCGTGGACAATGGCGGCATCGCATTGGCCCTCACCGGTGCCACCACGCAGTTCGCCTCAATCACCGCGAATGAAAGCGTCACGCTGACTGCCGCTGGGACGCTCGGCACGGGCGGCACGGTGGCGTCTGTCACGGTGGCCAGCGGGAAGACGTTGAATTTCCAAGGCCAAGCCCTCTCCACAGCCGCCGGCACGGGCTTCATCAAGAACGGCCCCGGAATCTGGAGCTTGAACGGCAGCGCCTATCTGGGTGGTTTCACGCTCAACGCCGGCACGGTTGCCGTCGGCGGTATCAATGCCATGGGTGCTGGAGGCACGTTGACCATTAACGGCGGCACGATCCGATCCACGGCCACTGCCGCGCGCGACCTGAGCGGCAAATACACAAGCATCACCATCGGCGGAGACTTCACCTTGGGCGACGCTGTGAATAACGGGGCGCTGACGTTCGCCACCACGGCGGTGAACCTTGGGGCGGCAAACCGCATCATCACGTTGAACAGCGCCGCCACCTTTGGCACAAGTGCCGTGATCAGCGGCGATGCGGGAGTTGGCTTCACCAAGACCGGCACCGGCACGCTGACTCTTCAAGGCGCAAATACTTTTTCCGGTGGTGTGACCATTCTGAGCGGCACAGTGGATAGCAAGACCACCCAGACCACCCTGGGCTCGGGCACGCTGGTCATTGGCGGGACCGGCGGCGTCAACCCCATCTTTCAAACCGGCGTAAACAACACCAACGCCGTCCAAATCAACGCCAACACGGCTGGGACTGGGACATCCATCATCGCCGCGAACGGCACCGGCTCTGGATTCACCATGTCCGGACCGATCACCTTGAATGGCGCCAATCTGAATGTGCGGACCTTCGGTAGTGGCACGACGGCCGCGGTAACCTTATCCGGCGGCGTCACTGGCACCGGCAACCTAACCATCAACAACCTCAGTAACGGCGTCGCTGCAACTGGCAAGGTCACCCTGAACGGGGCCACTATCGACAATGTCGGCACCGTCACCAGCCAAGGCAACGGGCCGACCGCCAACGTAATCAGCGCCGTGATTGGCGCGAATGTCACCGGCGTCGTCGTCCCAAATACTACCACGACCCCGCTGAACCTCACCGCCGCAAATCTTTACACCGGCCCGACGACCATCGGCACGGGCGGCACCCTTGTGCTCGGCCACGCGAACGCCGCGAGCAACTCCAGTTCGGTGACGATTGCCGACACGGGCGCGCTCTCGCTGACCACCACCCCAAGCACGGTCAAGACCCTCACCTTCTCCGCCACCGGCAAACTGAATTTCGACGTCGCAGCCAGCGGCACGGGTCTGACGGTCAGCACCCTCAACGGCGTCACCAACAGCGGCGCGGCCGGGTCTGTCACCATCAATATCACCGGCAGTGCGCCCGCCAACGGCACCTACCCGTTGATCTCCTACAGCGGCACCTTGCAGGGCAGCGGCTTCGGTGCCTACGTTCTCGGCACCACGCCCCCGGGCAAATCCTACGCGCTGAACGATGCCACCGGCGTCGTGCAGCTGGTTGTCTCAGACCTTCCCGCCATGAATTGGACTGGCGTCCAAAGCACCGAGTGGAGCACGGCCGCCATCGCCGGTTCCAAGAACTGGAACTTGGGCGGCAGTCCGCTGGATTACACGGACGGCCAGGCCGTTCTCTTCGACGGCACCGCCACCAGCTACACGGTGGACCTCTCCGTGGCGGATGTGACGCCGTCCAACGTTTCCTTTGATAACAATGGCGCCACGCCTTACACGCTCCAGGGCAGCAAGGCCATCACGGGTAGTACGGCGCTCACCAAGGCAGGGAGTCAGACGCTTACCATTCTCAACTCGAACACCTACACCGGCGCGACCATCATCAGCGCCGGAAAGCTGGAAATCGGCGGGGCCAGCTTGCTGGGTGCCCTCGGGACCTATGCCGGGGCTATCACCATCGCCAGCGGGGCGACCTTTGAAAAATCATCGGGTGGAACCCAAACTCTGAGCGGCGCGGTCACCGGCGGCGGCACGCTGAAAATGAGCGGCAACGGGGGAGTGACTCTGAACAACTCCGGCAATGGTTATGGCGCCCTCGACATCACCGTCGGCCGGGTCTTCATTTCCACCAGCGCGCTCGCGTTGCCCACCGCCGCAACAGTCTCCATCACCAACAACGGCCTCCTGGTCTTCAACACCAGCGGCACCTATAACAGCGCCATAACCGTCGGGGATAACGGCGGCATCTGCTCGCGCAACTCCTCGGGAGCGACTTTCAGCAACGTCACCCTGCCCGGCACCGGCACCGTAATCTTCAACAACGATGATTCGGCGACCAGACTCCTGACCATCAGCAAAGGCCAGACGCTCACCGGCGACCTGACCGTCCAGATCAGCGGGAACCGAATGGCCACCACCACGACTCAGCTCGGCGCAGCGACCCTCAGCGGAGTGCTCGCCGGCAGTGGCGGCTTGACTTTGGCGAGTTCCGGCAACCCGCTCAACGCCAGCCTTTACGGCACCGGCACGCTGACCCTCACCGGTGCCAACAACTACACCGGCCCGACCACGATCAAAAGCGGCAAGCTGGTCTTGGATACAGCCGCAAATCGTCTGGCAACCACAGCCGCTGTTGCCTTGGGTGACGTCGGCACCACCGCAAAGCTTGCCCTCGGCGGCACGACGGCGGCGAGTCAAACCCTCACCGCTCTGACGACGACCGGCTTGGGTGGATCGGTGGTTGGCGGAAATTCCTCCAATTCAACGCTCTTGCTGAACATTGCCACCAGCAACACCTTCGGCGGCACCCTCGGCGGCGTGGGCACGAATGAGAACAACCTCGCCCTCACCAAGCAAGGCGCGGGCACTCTGACGCTCAGCAATGCAGCCAACACCTTCACCGGCCAAGTCCTCTCGGATTCCGGGACGATCCAGGTCACCAAGTTGGAGAATAATGGAACCGCCAGCAGCGTCGGATCCGGCACTGGCTCACTCCGTCTGGGCAGTGACGCCACCGCCACCCTCGAATACATCGGCACCACCGACAGCAGCACCAACAAGGTCATCCAAATCGGCACCAACGTCGCCACCAACACGGGCAGCGCGGCGATTCTCAACAACAGTTCTTCTGGCAAACTCACGTTCACCGCCACCAGTTTCAACCAAGTGGTCGGCGCCGCCACGGTAGCCCGTGCGCTGATCCTTGGGGGTAGCCACACCGGGGCAGCCAACGAAATCACAGGCATCATCCAAGACCACAACACAGGCGGCGGGGGTATCGTCTCGCTCACCAAGGAGGGAGCTAGCACATGGGCTCTTTCCGGCGCTAACACCTACACCGGTGACACCACGGTCAACAGCGGTGTGCTCGCCGTCAACGGAACTTCCATCGCAAATAACGGCAAACTCGTCATCGCGGGCGGCATGGTGGACCTAACCAACACGGAAACCGTCTACACGCTCTTCTTCGGTGCCGCCCAGCAACCCTCGGGCACCTACAGTTCCAGCAGCGTTCCTGCCGGTGCCACGATCACGACCGCCAGTTTCTCTGGCGGCGGAACGCTGACCGTCACCAGCGGCCCTGGCGGAACCTATGCCTCGTGGATCGATAGCTTCCTCCCAGGTGAAACCAACCCCGCGATCATCGGAACCGGCGCCGACCCGGATAACGATGGCATCAACAACGGTGTGGAAATGGTCATCGGTGGCAACCCAGCCACCGGCATGGACACCGCCCTGCTGCCGACCATCGAGTTGGTCACCAATCCCGTCGGCACGCCCGCCATTCCTGCCGGAGACTACCTGCTCTTCACCTATCGCCGCAGCGATCTCTCCGTCGCGGCTGGCGTGACGGCGACCTGTGAGACCGACTCCGATCTCGTAGCCCCATGGACCGTCGCGACGGACGGCGTCTCCGGAACAGTGATCCAGGTGGATGACAACTTCATCTTCACTCCACCTGCAGCGGCGAACACCGACCGGGTTCGCGTGTATGTGCCACGCGGCGCGAACACCAAGCTCTTCGGCCGACTCGACGTCCAGGTTCCTTGAACGGAAATGCTATCGAAGTGGGTTTTCTTGGCCGCTCGGTCCCATTACTGAACGGGATATACCAAGGAGACATAAAACTTTCGGAGTTAATTGGGTTATCTCCGGATCCACTGCGGGGCCACCAACTGACGAGTTGGTGGCCTCGCTTCTCATCTTTGAAAGGCATTTCATGACCCGATCACAGATCCTGATCCTCACCATCGCTTCCAGCGGGCTATGTGCCTCCGCGACGGTTCAATCAATATAAAACTCCATGAAACCACGCATCCTCAACACCGCCCACCTCTCCTTTCCACTCGCCACCGCCATCGGGGCGCTGCTTGGTCTATTCGCTACGCCCGCCGCACACGCGGCTGCCCGCACTTGGTCCGGCGGCAGTGGCGACTGGCAGACCGATCAAACCGGCGGATTTACCACCGGGCCTTGGGCGAATATCGACACTGCCACTTTCAACGGTCCCGGCGGCACCGTGACTGTGAAAAGCGCGATCACGACCGGAAATGCCGCGCTGGCATTCACCCTGGGCAATTACACACTGCAGTCCGACGTCGCGACGGAGCGCGTCGTCACCTTGGGCAACGACAACGTCACGCTGGGCAATGGCGTCACCACGACCATCGGGTCGAACGTCACACTCTCTCGCGCCGCTGCCCTGACTTTTGATGGTAATAGCACAGCAACCAGCACGCTGAACATCAACTCCGGCGGCAAGGCGACCAACAGCGGTGCGGCGTTCACCATCAAGGAAGCCACGGTCAACGTGAATACGGGTGGGACCATTGAAAGCACCAACAGCCTCGTGGTGGGCAACACGACGGACGGGGCGACCTTGAATGTGCTGGGCGGAACGGTGACTGTGGGAATCGGAAACGCGGGCGCCCTTTTTATCCTTGGCAATACCGCGGCCAATTCCCCCACGGTCAACTTCAAGATCACGGGTGGCAGCCTTGGCTTTACGGACGCAGGGGACTCTCTCGCACACAGTCTTCGCGTCGGTCCCTTAACTACCGGGGCCGGGGTCGTGACGGCCATGATCGACCTTGAAGGCGGTGTCGTGGCGGTGCGCGGGGTCTATGAAAGTAAGAGCACTTACAGTTCCACACTCAACCTTCATGGCGGCACCCTCAAGGCCCTCGCCAGCAATTCCGATTACCTCAAGGTGGACAATATTTGGATCAAGTCGGGGGGTGCGATCTTCGACAGCAACGGCAAGACCATCACCGTGACCAAGAACCTGCTCACGGACGTTTCTTCCTTGGGTGGCGGACTGACCTTGAACGACACCGCCGTCACCAAAGGCACGCTGACCCTTTCCGGCGCGTCCATCACTTACACCGGGCCCACGCTCGTCAGTGCTGGCAAACTGGTGGTTCCCTCCACGCATGCGGGCACCGGCGCGGCCACCGTCAGCGCCAACGCCACGCTGGGCGTGACCGTTTCGGGCACCAGCCAGTGGCAGCCGGCTTCGCTCGCGCTGGCCGATCCCTGCACGCTGGAATTCAACACCGTGCAGAACCCCGGCACGACCACCGCGGCGCTCCTGCCTGGGACGGCCGTGGGGACGGTGGCCAACGTGACCATCAACGTGAAAAGCATTTCGGGTGCAGCGACGCCCGGCAACAGCTATCCTTTGGTGGGTCAAGTCAGCGCCACCACCGGCTATACGCTGGGCACGGAACCGGCGGGCGTCACCGGCCATTTGGCGGTCAGCGGCACCACGCTCGTTTATGTCGTGGATTCGTCGGCCGGCGTCTGGACGGGCGCGGACCTCACGAATCCGACCTGGTGGGACATCGCCACTACCACGAACTGGGATGGCAAGGCGTTGATCAACACGCCGGCGGGCGGCTACGCCGAGGGCGACAATGTGCGCTTTGATGACACCGCCACCCCGGCGTCACCGGTTACCGTTGAGATTCAAGCCCCGGTGGCGCCCGGCAACATGACCTTCGCCAACAGCAGCGCCAAGAATTACACCGTCACCAGCAGCGGGGCGTTCGGCATCGGCGGCAGCGGCACGCTGACCAAGACTGGCAGCGGCACGCTGACGCTCTCCAGTTCGAACAGCTACAGCGGCGGCACCAATGTTTCGGGCAACGGCGCGCTGGTTTTGCAGCATGGCAATGCAGCCGGCAGCGGCACGATCAACTTCGCGTCCACGTCAGCCAGCGCCACCATCCCCACTTTCTCTCTCAGTGGCGGCATCGACGTGGCCAGCGCGATGATACTGCGTGCCGATACCGGACGGAACACCATCCACAGCCTTAGCACCAACAACACGCTCAGCGGCAACCTTACGATCACCAACAATGCCGCCAACATCGTTCTTTTGAGCAACTATGCCCCAGCAGGAACGACCTTCACGGTGGGCGGGGCCACGCCCAACAGCACCACGCTTACCGCTGACACGTTTTCGAACAGCATCTCGTTCCGATGCCAAACCTCCGGCGCCTTGGGCATCCTCAACAGCCGGATCAACGCGCCTAACGCCACGGTGGACGCCAACGTGAATGGCAATTGGACAATCAATTCGACGGGTAACAGTTGGGCTGTCACAGCCCTGCTTAACGGCGGCATTATCAAGCTGGGTGCCAATGACGCCCTGGCTACCGGGGCGGTGGTGAATCTGGACGGCACCGGTTACGCGGACCTCAATGGTTTCAACCAGACGGTCGCGGGTCTGGCCGGCAGCGGCAGCACCGGCAAGATCGTCAACCATTCGACCACCAGCGACTCCATCCTGACCCTGGCCGGGCTGACTGCCGACCGGAACTTCATCGGCGCCATCGCGGACGGCAACAACGGCAGGATAACCTCGCTGGTGATGAATGGCAGTGGGCGCACCCAAACCCTCTCCGGCGCCAACACCTACAGCGGAGATACCACCGTCAACGCCGGCACGCTCACTCTGAGCAATGCCCCGGACCCGCTCAACGCCAACGCCGCCAATGATGCCTCCACCATCACCATCGCCAGCACGGGCGCGACCCTCGACCTCACCTTCACCGGCACCGACAAAGTGGACAAACTGGTCATCGGTAGCACCCAGCAAGCGAACGGGGTGTATGGCAAAGTGGGTTCGGCCTTGCCGGTCATCGGCATCTCCCAGATCACGGGCGTCGGCACCCTGACGGTAGGCGATGGCACGCCTGCCGGCTTCTCCTCGTGGATCACCGGCACCTTCGCCAACGGCACGGTTCCGGGTGGTCAACAAGGCCCCAATGATGACTTTGACAAGGACGGCATCAGCAACCTGGTTGAATATGCCATCGCTGGCCAGGATCCGACGGTGGGGAACCCCACCATCGGCACCTTCAGCGCAGGCACCCTCAGCTTCACCAAGCGCGAGGGGACCAGCGGCCTCACCTACGCCATTCAGAAATCCACCGACCTCGGTATCACCGATGCATGGATCGAGGTCACCGGCGGATCCTATGTGAACGACGCGAGCACCATCTCATTTACCCTCACCCCAGGCACCCCGGCGAAGAACTTCCTGCGCCTCCAGGTCCTGTCGAACTGAACCGGGTTGCCCGCCTTCGACTGCAGGAAATCCTGAGCGCTTCCCCTTCAGGTTACATGAGTGGTTTGTCGGAGTGAATGGGTTTTCTCCGAATCATCTGCGGGGCCGCTGACGGAAGGGTTGGCGTCCCCGCTTGTATATTTACAAACCTAACGCTCCTTCCAGACATGAATCCGATCACCTTCAAGCCCCTCTACATGGAGCGCGTCTGGGGCGGACGCGAGTTTGAACGCGTCTATCACCGCAGCCTGCCAGATCCCGCCCAACCCTTCGGCGAGTCATGGGAAATCGTAGATCGTGAGGGAGAGCAATCCGTCGTCGATGAAGGGCCGCTTGCCGGGAAAACGCTCCATGAGCTCTGGACCTTCCACCGCGAGGATATCTTCGGCTCCGGATATGAAAGTCATCCGCGTTTCCCCATCCTCATCAAGATGCTGGACGCCCGCGACGAGCTCTCCATCCAAGTCCATCCGCCCGCCCGTCTCGCCGCGGAACTCGGTGGCGAGCCGAAAACCGAGATGTGGTACATCGCCGATTGCGATCCCGCCGCGAAACTCTATGTCGGCCTGAAACAAGGCGTCACCAAGGCGGATTTCGAAAAAGCCATCGAGGACGGCAGCGTCGAGCAATGCGTGCATGCCATTGCACCGCAGCCCGGCGATTCCATCTTCATCGCTTCCGGCCGCCTTCACGCCATCGGCGCGGGTTTCCTGATCCACGAGATCCAACAGAACTCGGACACCACCTACCGGGTCTTCGACTGGAACCGTCTCGGCCTCGACGGCAAACCGCGGCAACTCCACGTCGCGCAGTCGATGGCCAGCATTGACTTCGATGACTTCGAGCCCGCGATGGACGTCCCCGACGGCGACAACCTCGCGACCTGCGAATACTTCAGGACGGACAGGAAATCGCTCGCCGCCGGAGAAACCATCACCCATCCCGAACCCGGGAGATTCTCCATCCTGTCGGTGGCGGAAGGAGCTCTACTAAGCGTTGCGGGCCGGCACTTCGACAAGGGACAGTTCATCCTCTTGCCCCGCAACGCAGCCCCGCTCCGGGCCACATGTGACTCGACGATTCTGCAGGTAACCCTGCCCTGATCCATCACACCCAGCAAAGCAGGATCAAGGTGGCGGCAGGCATGTTTTCATGGCGATGAACCCGCGGAGCCCATGCTCGCCGATCGGGTGGCTCTTCAGGCAGGCCGGTGAGCGGCTGATGGCTCAGTTCGCATTCGTGTTGACCGGCTCGTCCACGACCATCGGCGGGGGAAGATCCGAGGCGTGCTCTCCGCCGCGGCTGCGCAGGCGGATGTTGTTGCTGCCGCCTGCGGGCTGGTTCATGGGGATTTCCATTCCGCCGAACTCGCCCATCATTTGGTAGAGTTTGTTCTCCATATCCTTGGCCTGCACCTTGTATGCAGGATCGTAGAGCAGGTTACGGGATTCCTCGGGATCACTCTGCAGGTCATAAAACTCGTCGACGTCCCAGAGTCCGTAGTAGGTGATGTATTTGTAGCGGTCGCTGCGGATAGCGAAGGTGGTCGGAGTCTGCGGGAAGTTCTTCTCCCAGTAATAGACGTAGAGGAATTGGTCTCGCCACGGGATTTCACGGCCCCCGGCCAGTGGCAGGAAACTCTTGCCGTCCATGTGGGCGGGTTCCTTGAGACCCATCGCCTCCATGACCGTCGGTGCAACGTCGATGTTGGCGATCATCTGATCGACCACGGTGCCGCCCTTGATGAGGGCGGGGCATTGCACGAGCATCGGCACGCGCATGGAGGTCTCGTAGGCCACGCGTTTGTCGATCAAGCCGTGTTCTCCGAACATGAAGCCGTTGTCGCCCATGTAGATGACCAGGGTGTCGTCATGAATGCCCATATCCTCCAACTGCTGGAGCACGCGGCCGATGCTGTCGTCCACCGAACGCAGCGCCTCGCAATAGCGTTTGTAATAGCCCTCGATGTTGAGTTCGCTGTGATAGGGGAAATCCACACCGTGCCAGGAGTTGCGCTGGTCGCGCAGCCAGCGTGGCTGCAGCAGGTTCCCCGGCGTGCTGGCCTCGGTCGCGGGGCGCTTGAATGACAGATCCTTGAGGCTGCCCTCATACTTGGGCTCGGGCGTGAAGTTGGCGTGCACCGCCTTGTGGGAAAGGTAGAGGAAGAACGGCTTTTCCGCAGGCTTCTGCTGCTTGAGCCAGTCGATGGCGTAGTCGGTGAGTTCCCCGGTGATATAGCCTTTTTGTTTCACGCGTTTGCCATCCACGTTGAGGGTGTAGTCCGGGGTCGGGGGGAGATACTCGCCCTGGCCACGGAAGCTCACCCAGTGATCCCAGCCCGGTTGTGGCTCGTCGCTTTCACCGCCCATGTGCCATTTCCCGATGAAGCAGGTGGCATATCCGGCCTTGTGCAAATACTGCGGGAAATAGACAGTGCCTGGCGGAATGGCCCGGTTGTTGTCGATCACCCGGTGGCGGAAGGTATAGAGTCCCGTTAGTATGGAAGCGCGACTTGGCGAGCAAAGCGACGTGGTCACCAGCGCGTTCTTCATGTAGGCGCCGTTCGCCGCAAGCGAGTCCATGACCGGCGTCTTGGCGAATTGATGGCCTAGGAAACTCATGGCGTCGTAGCGGTGGTCGTCCGAGAGGATAAAGACCACGTTGCGCGGCTTCGCGCCGGAGATTCGCTCGGGGATGATTTCCGTCGGCACGGGCGCGGCGGCGTGCAGGGTGGATGCGGAGGCGAAAGCGGCGGAACAGATCCAGCCGGCAAGCCTGCCGGAGATGATCGATCCATAGCGCGGACTCGGAGGAGTGGGCGTGTCAAATGGGCGCATGATTTACCGGGGGAAACGCAGGTTGAAACGTCCCGCAACTATCGTAACCCGCTGGCGCGCCGCTTTGCCAAGGATAACCGTCCGTGTCATCACTTTGTGGACTACGCGCGGACACCTCGTCACTGGACAAAGGCACTTTGCTTTCTTTGAATCGCCCGCATGAAAAACACGATGATGTTCCTCGCATCCACCTTCGCGGTGCTCGTATCCGTTGCGACAGCCGGGGACGCGTTTGTTCCCATCTTCAATGGAAAGGATCTGACCGGCTGGAAGTCGAACGAGGAGACGCCGGGTTGCTTCTCGGTCGAGGATGGTGCACTGAAAGTCAGCGGCGGGCGCGCCCACCTGTTCTACGTCGGAGGGGACGGCAAGGCGTCGTTCACCGACTTCGAGTTGAAGCTCAAAGTGAAGACCATGCCGAAGGCCAATGGTGGAGTTTATTTTCACACGGAGTATGAGGAGTCCGGTTGGCCGTCGAAGGGTTACGAGTGCCAGGTCAACGCCAGCCACCAGGACCCGAAGAAGACCGGTAGCCTCTATGGCGTTGTGAATGTTCTCGTGCTGGCTCCCGGGCAGAAGACCCCTCCGGGAAGTTTGGAAGACATCGTCGTAGAGAAAGCGCCGAACACCGACGGTGAGTGGGTCGACTACCACATCTCAGTTAGAGGGAAGACGATCACGCTGAAGGTGAACGGGAAGACCACGGCCGAATGGACCGAGCCTGAGGGCTTCGATCCGGCGAAGGCCCTGCAGAACATGCCCGGCCGCAAGCTGGGCCGTGGCACCTTCGCCATCCAGGGACACGACCCCGAAAGTACGACCTATTACAAGGACATCCAGCTCAAGACGGGGGATTGAGCGAAAGGTTTTCACGGAGCCCCGCAGTTCAGCCGGCGAAATAATTCCTGCGCCTGCAGGAGCTTTCGAACTGAACCGCTTCCGAACGAATCGCTGAACTCAAGCCGTTCGGCCTCGTTGGGGTCGGCCGGTTTCGTTTTGCCGGTTTGCATGCCACCTCGTGCATCGGGCAGCGGGAGTTGAGTGGAGAAACTGCGCCCGTGTCGTCACTTTGAGGACTATCCAATACTTGGACATTCCTCGTTTACTAGGGCGTTCTGTTGCTCGGAGGCGCAGGACGAACCCCTTAGAAACCAAGTTCCCGTGTCGCATCACCCATCCATCCGAAATCGAAGTTTTACGACATCCCTTGGCATGCTGCTAGCTGTGGGGATCTCGCATCTCAATGCCGCGCCTGCGGGAGATGGTGCGCTGAAGCACGTCGATCCATTTATCGGCACCGGCTTCCACGGTCACACCTTTCCAGGAGCCACGACCCCCTTCGGGATGGTGCAACTCAGCCCGGATACCCGCACCTCCGGCTGGGATGCCTGCGGCGGCTACTATGATGCCGACACGGAGATCTGGGGCTTCAGCCACACCCACCTCAGCGGCACCGGGATCGGCGACTATGGCGACGTGCTGATGATGCCCTTCACCGGCAAGGTCGGCATCGGGTCCGGAACCCCGGATAAACCCGATTACGGCTATCGCTCCGCCTACACCAAGAAAAACCAGGTCGCGAGCCCGGGATACTACCGCGTCCTGCTGGACCGTTTCCAAGTGAAGGCGGAACTCTCCGCCACGCCAAGAGCGGGCATGCACCGCTACACGTTTCCGAAGGCGGAGGAAGCTGGCATCGTCATCGACCTGAAGCACAGTCTTCAGAACCGCCAGACGCTGGAAGCGGAAATTGAAGTCGTCAATGATCACGAAATCCGCGGCTGGAGACATATCAAAGGATGGGCACCCAACCGCCGCATCCACTTTCATGCCATGTTTTCGAAACCATTCGTCGCCGAGTTGTATTCGGATGATGCCTTACAGGCTGGCGACCGAGCCAAGGGCAGGCAAATCAAGGCAAAGCTGAAGTTTTCGACCAACAAGGACGAGCAGGTCCAAGTGAAAGTGGGCATTAGCCCGGTCGACATGGACGGGGCCAAGAGGAATCTGATGGCCGAAATCAGCGGTTGGGATTTCGACGGCGTGGTGGCGAAGGCCCAGCAGCAATGGCAGAAGCAGCTCAACCACATCGAGGTCACCGGCGGCAGCGACGACCAGCGGAAGATCTTCTACACCGCGCTCTATCATAGCGCCATTTCTCCTAACATCGCCAGCGACGTCGATGGGCGCTACCGCGGCATGGATCAGAAAATCCATCAGGATCCCGCCTACACCAACCATACCGTCTTTTCCCTCTGGGACACCTTCCGCGCCCAACACCCGCTCTATACCATCATCGATCCCGAACTGGACCAGCAGTGGATCCGCTCGCTGCTCCGCAAGCACGACGAAGGCGGTATCCTGCCGATGTGGGACCTCGCCTCCAACTACACCGGTTGCATGATCGGCTACCACGCCGTGCCCGTGATCGTGGATGCCTATGTGAAAGGCCTGCGCGACTACGACCTCGAAAAGGCCATGGAAGCGGTGGTTTTTGCCTCGGTCTACGACGACAAGAAACCCATTCCCTATCACACCGCAGAAGTCAAAAAAGACCTGATGCCCAAGGCCAAGTTCTACAATGCCACCAAGGGATTCATCCCTGCGGATCTTGAAGTCAAGTCGGTCTCGAAAGCCCTCGAATTCGCCTACAACGATTGGAACATCGCCACCATGGCCAAGGGCATGGGCCGCGAGGACGTCGCCAAGGAATACAGCGAACGCGCCGGCCGCTACCGCACCTACTTCGACAAGGAAACCGGATTCATGCGCGGCAAGAAACAAGACGGCTCATGGGTGACTCCCTTCACTCCCACGGATTCCAACCACAACCTGGGTGAATATACCGAGGGCAATGCCTGGCAATGGACCTGGTTCGCTCCGCACGATGTGCCCGGCCTGATCGAACTTTTCGGCGGCAAGGAACCGTTTGCCAAAAAACTCAACGAACTCTTCACCACCGACTCCACCCTAACCGGCGACGAGATCTCCGGAGACATCACCGGCCTCATCGGCCAATACGCCCACGGCAACGAGCCAAGTCACCACATCGCCTACCTCTTCAACTGGGTCGACCAACCGTGGCGCACCCAGGAGCTCGTCCACAAGATCATGACCGAGTTCTACAAGGCCACGCCAGGCGGCATCATCGGCAACGAGGACTGCGGCCAGATGTCCGCTTGGTTCATCCTCAGCTCCATGGGCATCTACCAAGTGGCGCCGGGCGACACCCGGTTTTCGCTGGGAGTTCCGCTTTTCCAAGAGGCCCGCATCCCGCTCAAGGACGGCAAGGTCTTCGTGGTCAAGATGAAGGACGGCGGAAAAGAACATCCCTACGTCCAGCGCGTCACGCTCAACGGCAAGCCGGTGAAAACTCCCTTCATCGACTATGCCGACATCATGTCCGGCGCGGAGCTGGTCTTTGAAATGGGCGACAAGAAGACGGTTTTCTGGAAACAGCCATGACCCCGGCCACCGTCCATGGAATTCCGGACCAACGGGAGGCCGATCTCCCAGCTGGCACCCGCGCTGGCTCTGCGTGCGCGGGATTGGGCCTCGAAGCGGGTGGATGGCTCTTGGCGCCCGCTCCTTTACCTACCCCAATCATGATGGGTGAAATTGAACGTCGGTCGTTATTCTTGTCATCACTTTGTGGACTACCCGAACTGCGTCATTTTCCCATGATGTAAGCGAGATTGATCTGTGACTGACCCAAGTCGTCTGCAGATCCCCAGCGAAGAACAAGGTGTGAAACGAAAAGATGCGCCAAAAACTCAATCAAAATGAAATCCAAGAAACAGAATCCATTCCTCATCGCCATCGCCGCGGGCCTCGTTGCCACCACCTCCACCACCCACGCTGCCGACGGCACTTGGAACGTCGATGCCAACGGCCTCTGGAGTGGCGCTGGCAACTGGAGCGCCAGCACCATCGCCGATGGCGCAGGCTTCATTGCGAACTTCACCAACAACATCACGGGTGACCGCACGGTGAGTCTCGATACGGATCGCACCATCAACCGAGTTAATTTCAGCGACGCCACCACCGGAACTGCCGGAAGCTGGATTCTGAACAATAACGCCACAGCCACCAATAACCTAATACTCTCAGGCACTACCGGTGCCGCTACCGGCGCCGTGCCGGTCATTGATGTGGGTGCGCTTGGCACCGGCAAGACCGCCAGCATCCCCGCCATCATCGAAGGCAGCTACGGCTTCAACAAGACCGGCACCGGCACGCTGGTTCTTTCAGGCGCAAATAGCAATTTGTCCGGAAATGTGACCATTCTGAGCGGCACAGTGGACAGCAAGACCAGCCAGACCACATTGGGCTCGGGCACGCTGGTCATTGGCGGGACCGGGGGCGTCAATCCCGTCTTTCAAACCGGCGTGAATAACTCCAACGCCGTCCAGATCAACGCCAACACGACTGGCACATCCATCATCGCCGCGAACGGCACCGGCTCTGGATTCACCATGTCCGGACCGATCACCTTGAATGGTGCCAATCTGAATGTGCGGACCTTCTCCGCTGGCACGACGGCCTCGGTAACCTTATCCGGCGGCGTCACTGGCACCGGCAACCTGCTCATCAACAACCTCAGCAACGGCGCCGCTGCAACTGGCAAGGTCACCCTGAGCGGGAGCACTATTAACAATATCGGCACCGTCACCAGTCAAGGCAACGGGCCGACCGCCAACGTGATCAGCGCCGTGATTGGCGCGAATGTCACCGGCGTCATCCAAAACAGTGCCACGGCCGGGCTGAACCTCACCGCCGTGAATCTTTACACCGGCAACACGACCATCACCGATGGCACTTTGCAGATCAGCAGCGCGGGTTCGCTCAACAGCGGCAACTATGCGGGGGCGATTGCCGTTACAGCCGCGACCTCAACCCTCCAATACAGCAGCAGCGCCGCCCAGACCTTCAGCGGCAACCTTACGGGCTCCGGTGCGCTGACCAAGGATACCGGCACCGCCAGCACGCTGACGCTCTCCGGCACGAACACCTACTCCGGCGCCACCACGATCAGCGCCGGCACGCTGCGGCTCGGTGCCGGCGGCACCGCCGGCTCGTTGAACACGAGCAGCGCGATCAGCGTGGCTTCGGGAGCCACCTTCTCCGTGAACCAGAGCGACACCGTCACCCAGGGCACCGACTTCAGCGGCGCGGCCATCTCCGGCGCGGGCGGATTCACGCAAGCGGGCACCGGCACCACCACCCTCAACGCCGCCAACACCTTCGGAGGTGGAGTCACCATCAAGAACGGCACGCTAGAAAGTAAGACCACCACCACCACACTTGGTACCGGCACGGTCACCATGGGCGGCACCGGTTCAACGGGTGCCACCTATCTCACCGGGCAGAACAACTCGAATGCATTCGTTATCAATGCTCCTGACAGCGGCACGGTGGCCATCGGCGCTAACGGTGCCGGCTCCGCATTCACGCTGTCCGGTGGAATCACCTTGAATGGCAATCTCACCATTCAGACATACAACAACACCATCAACGGGACCACCAAGGCCCAGAGTGGTTTCACCGGCGGCATCACCGGCACCGGCAACGTGGTTTTCAATAACAACGGTCTCGCCGCCAACACCATCACCATGAGCACCAGTGCGATCAACCACACGGGTAGCCTCACCCTGCAAGGTTCCGCCACCGGCGATACCACCATCAGTGCGAACATCGGTTCGAATGTAACCGGCGTGACGCAGAACAGCGCCACATCCCGCCTGGTTCTCTCGGGCACCAACACCTACACGGGAGGCACCAACGTCAATGCCGGCATTCTCGCGGTGAACGGCTCGCTGGCCAACACCACCACCACGGTCGGCAGCGGCGGCACCCTCCAGGGCAGCGGCAGTATTGGCGGCTCGGTCACCGTGCAGAGTGGTGGAATCATCGCCGCTGGCAACAGCATCGAAAGCCTGACGACCGGGGCCTTGAGCCTGGAAGCCGGATCCACTTTTGCCTATGAAATCAACAACGATGCCGCTGCCGGGGTGGCGGGCGACCTCACCGCCGTTACTGGCAACCTGACCCTCGACTTGGGCAATGCGACGCTCCTCACACTGGGCGAGATCGGAACCGGGTCGTGGAGCCTTGGTGACAAGCTCACCCTGATCAGCTACTCCGGCGCATGGAACGGCGGCCTCTTCAACTACGGCAGCACCCTCGCGGATGATTCCATCATCGACTTCAGCGGCATGGACTGGCTGTTCAACTACAATGACACCGCAGCGGGCACGAACTATACCGGCGACCTGACCGGCAGCAGTTTTGTGACCATGACGGCCGTCCCCGAGCCGGATGCCGCCGCGCTGGTCGGGGGGCTCGGCATGCTGGCCCTGCTGCGCCGCCGCCGTAGATGAACCATTTCCGGGATTGATTCGGCTTATCCCGGTCTTGAGTCGTCGTTGACTGAGGTGGGGGGGCGCCGTTTTTCATGGCGGAACGAGCGGTAGTGAAAACGCCTCTTTCGCTGGCCCTCACCTCAAAAGTAAATTTGTCACCTTCATGAAAATCAAGCCCACTCCGCCCCACTCCGACGGCGTCTGTCGATTCGTCGGAAACCGCGGTTTTGCGCTGGTCGTCACGCTTTCCCTGATGATTCTGCTGACGGTGATTGCCGTGGGTTTGTTGACTCTGTCCTCCACCAGTCTTCGCTCGTCCTCAAGGGCTGGCGCGCAGCAACAAGCGCAGGCCAACGCCCGTCTGGCGCTGATGCTGGCGCTTGGCGAGCTGCAGAGCGGACTCGGGCCTGACCAGCGCATCTCGGCCTCCGGGGGGCAGCAACTCGAAGAGGGCGACAAGTCCGGCGGGAACCACTGGACGGGGGTTTACGATTCATGGACGGCAGGTAGCGAGAAACGTCCGTCACCCATTTTCCGGCGATGGTTGATTTCCGGCGATGAAAGCGTGGTCACCAATCCGGCGGCCCCGCAAAGCTCCGCTCTCGCCACGAAGAAGGTCTCCGTGGTGGCCGCCGACGCCGACCACGATGCGGTGGAAGCGGGAGTCATCGACCTTCCCAGCGGTGGCTGCGCCTGGTGGGTGGGCGATCAGAACATGAAAGCCAAGCTCGGTGGAGCCGTTGAACCGGTTCTTGATCGGGAACTTGCTGTCGCGCGGATGCAGTCCGCGCCACGCGCCGCTCACGAGGTGTTTCTCGGTAGCGCCGTGGCAGCCGCAGATCCGGTGCTGGACCGCTTGATCACGGTGAAATCCGCCGATCTCGTTGGCATGCCTGCAAAGCCGGTTTTTCACGACGTCACGACCGCTTCGCTCGGTCTGCTGACCAACGTGCGCGGCGGAGGATTCCGCAAGGATCTGAACTTCCTGCTGGAAACGCCCAAGCCAGCGGCCAATTCCGCCGAAGTCTCCCCGCTCTACACGGCAGGCTCTGCGGCGGGCATCAATCTCGGGGAGCTGTGGGTCGATCACAACGTCTGGGCCGAGCTAGAGTATCCTTCCGGTCCTCCCACGCACGCCGACGGCGGCACGATTCCTTCCGGCATGCCCTTTTTGGTGAGCACCGCAGACAAGAGTGACCCGTTCCTGCTCTACAAGCATCTGCCCCGGCTGCAGCTGACGCTTCTTTACTCACTGATCAGCAAGATCAAGATGGTCGGAAGCGTGAAACAGTATGATCTGTTTCTGGTGGCCGACCCGGTCTTTACGATTTGGAATCCCTTCGATGTCTGCCTCCACATCCCACAGTCCGCCTTCGCCACCTTCAAAAGCTGGGCCATTCCTTATGACTTGAATTTGAAATTGGAGAATGGGCCGTCGGGCAGCAAGGCCTCTTATACCAGTTCGATCAAGAAACTATCCAACGACCGCCTGTTCTTTTTTTATGGCCAGCTGGGCCGCGGTCAAAACCTCGTGATGCGGCCGGGAGAAGTGCAGATAATCGCCCAAGGCTTCGGGGAGAGTATCAAGAACGTTCCAGGAGGATCGTGGCAGTTCGATGGAAAACTCGGCTGGGAGTTCGCCTCGGGCTATGCCTATCCAATCCCCTACGAAACCGACCCCGAGTTGATGAACGGTGCTCAGAAAATCACCTACTCGATGACTCCCAACACGATCAAGAGCGATGCCGGCATGTTTCTCTGGAGTTACAACATCGGCGAGTTGGTGGATAGCTCCGGCTCGACGAAATACGTCGGCAGCTTCAACATCGACTTGGTGTATTCGCGGCTGGCCAGCGAGTCACCGATCGCGGCATCCTCTTTCCCGAAGATCTTTCCCACCTTGCCGAACGACCCTTCGGCAGCCAAAACAATCGCCCAGTTGGAAGGAAACAAATGGCCCATCTGCGTGTTCACCTACGGTTTGCGAACGGAGGCGGATCCTCTTTTTGAAGCCGACCCGACTTCGGGAACCCGCTTTACCGGACGTGCCATGCTGCGGGCAAACGAAACTTCCGTGGCGCAGGACTTGTATAATCTCTCTCCGGACATCGTCCGGGCTTCCCCCCTGCAAGTCGGAATGCGGAGGGTGAACAGCCTTAACAGCCCGATCATCGAGTGTGACAGCAACGGCTTGGGCTATTATGGAGCGGAATATGGCGCGTCTGGCGGTGTTTCCCACGTCATCACCCGCTCGATTCCGCGGGAACCCATCCACTCGCTCGGCGCCCTTCAGCACGGGGCTGCCGAGGGGACGAAGTTCGGTCAGGCCCGCGGCGAGAGATCGTGGTTCCTGCAGCCATCCACCAGCCATGCGATCTCCAACTCGTTCGCGCCTTCCATTTTCGCACCCGGCGAGGTCCGCGGCACGCTTGCCGGACGGGATGCGGCGGATCATTCGTATCTCGCGAATCTGGCCCTCTGGGATACTTATTTTTACTCCTCGATCAAGCCGCGCACCACTTCCGCCAACAAAAGCAGCAGCACCGCCTACCGGGAACAAAAAGAGCGTCTGGAATCGTTCCTTGCCACCGACCGCAACAGTTACAAGCCGCTGCCCAACGAGCGGATGAGAGCCTGGTCCTCCGATCCCAAGGTCACGCTCGATGCGATCTTTTCATCCAACAAGCCCACGGCTGAAGCTGCGGATCGCATCGCCTCCTATCTGATGGTGGATGGCATGTTCAACGTCAACTCCACTTCGGTTGCGGCATGGAGGAGTTTTCTATCAGGTCTCAAGGGGGGCAAGGTTCCCGTTAGTCCGACACCCGCTCTCAAGAAAAATCCGGATCTGGTCGAAACCGCAGGGACACCGGTCGCTTCGCTGCTTGAGCCGGGTGCCGCTGTGATCGACGATGCCAGCCTCAGCAACTCCGCGGGCCGGGACCAGTGGCTCGGCTTTCGCAGTCTGAAAGACGAGCAGATCGAAGAACTCGCCAAGGCCATGGTCAAACAGGTGCGCAGGCGCGGTCCCTTCCTTTCGATCGCGGACTTCATCAACCGCCGTCCCGGCAGCGACAAGGATCTGGCCCTGTCCGGTCCGCTCCAGAGCGCGCTTGATGACAAGGATGTCTCCATCAACGCGGCATTCCGCAAGGGCGAGCGCGCCCTCAGCGTGGCGGAGGCCACTGGTCACGGATTTCCGTTCCCCGAGGCGGAGGCTGGCGCCAAGGCGGTCGCCGCCCCCGGCTATGTAAAACAGGGCGACCTGCTCACCACGCTGGGTCCGCTGGTCGCGGTGCGTGGGGACACCTTCGTGATCCGGGGCTACGGCGAGGCCCGCGATACGTCCGGCAAAGACGTGTTGGCCCGCTCATGGTGTGAAGTCGTGGTCCAGCGCGTGCCCGACTACTTCGATCCCTCGGACAAGGCTTACGACACCGTTCCGAGATCCAAGGTCAACCTCGCTTTCGGCCGGCGCTTCAACATCATCTCCTTCCGCTACCTGGATTCCCGGGAGATCTCCTGAAGCCCCGCAAACCACCTCAACCTTCCTTTGGCTCCATGTTCCGGCTCTTGTTTAATTTCCTTCTGGTCACCGCTTGTTTCGCCGGTTCCCTGACCACCGCCACGGAGTCCAATACGACAGGCGTTCGCGCCCTGCTGCTCGTCCCGGGTGGTCCGGTCGTCAAGCTCCACCTGCTGTCCGGCAGCGTGGCCGGCGACGCGGTCCAGATCGGCGCGCGCGGCCTCAGCGATCCCTTTAAGCCCGGCACCCGTGAGTTCTCCCTCGCGATTCCGGACGCCAAGCAGGAATCCGGCTTCCGCGCCGTTGCCAACGTCGTGCTGCCGGCGGAGGGCAAGGATTTCATCATCCTGCTGGAACCTGCCGGAGCCACTTACAAGGTCCATCTCGTCAATGGCAGGGAATCCCGTTTCGGCGCGGATAGCGTGCTGTTTTTCAACGCCTCGGAGGTCACACTGGGAGCCACTCTTGGTGAGACCAAAGTGCTCATCAAGCCGCGCGTGGCGGTGTTCGCCAAGGCGCCGCCACGCGGTGAGAAACCGTATTACCAGGTCACCTTCTATCAGCCGGACGACGGCAAGGCCCGCCCCTTCGCCGACACCCGCTGGCCGCACAGGGACAAGGGGCGCTGCTATATCTTCCTCTACCGCAGCCAGACCGGCCGCCTTACCTATCAGGCGGTTGACGAGGAGCTGACGCCCGTGGTTTCGGTTCAATGATCCCTTTCCCGCAAACCACGAACCTAACGAACCCGTGACACGCCGCCTGTCCCTGATTCTCCTCACCGCCGCCTGTCTGCCCTGTGCCGTCCAGAACGCCAGGGGAGCAGGGAGATCCGAAAAAGGAATCATGCTGCGCCTTCTTGGCTGCGAAGTCACCAAGGAGCCGGCGAAGGTGTTCCTGCAAACGAAGGAGTCCAAATCCGAAGCGCTTGATCTTCCCTCATCAGGATTCTCCGAGCCCATTGCGGTGTCCGCCCGCTCGGTGGAGTTCAAGGCCCCTGACAGCGATGTCCCGCTTTGCAATGTCACTCTGCCCGCTGAAGGCAAGTCCTTCGCCGTCGTGCTGGCTTCGGAAAAGTCCGCCGGCTTCGTCCCCTTCGTCGTCAGGCTCGACGACGACTCGTTCAAAGCGGGCGATTATTTTTTCATCAACCGATCCGCGAAAACCGTGGTGTTGAAACTTGGCGGCACCGAGGTGGTTCTTGAAGCGGGGAAGGGCGTGAAGTCGCGACCCACCGAACCCGTTCATAACAACCACTATAACATCACCATGAGTGACCGCAGCGACGCGGGAGATAAAATCTTCGCCTCCACCCGCTGGCTGTCGGAAAACCGCAACCGCAGTTTTGTCATCTTCCTGACTGGATCTAACGGGAAAACGACTTACCGCAGCGTGGATCAGCCGGTCGATGTCGGGGAACCGGTTGGCAAAAAGAAGAAGCGCTGAACCAACCCGGCGGGTTGCGGCGGGTGAAGAACGCGACGGCTGACGTTCCAATCGGTTCTTGCTGCCATAAATTCAAACGGCCTGTCTGAAATCTCGTTCGCCCGCCTGCATTCTTCGACGGGTATTCTCACTGCCCGGGCGGATTGACCATTTCGGCACGGATGAACTGGCGGGGATTTCCGCTGACGGGTGTCGCGCTGCGGAAGATCATTTGGTTGGCCCCTTCCTCGACGACGGTGCAATGCGGCGATCCGCTCTGCCAGGTGGTCAGGTCCGAGCTGACCGCACCACGTAATTGCACGCCACGGCGGCTGTCGCGGGGTATAACGTATTCCAAGAAGCGATTGCCCGTGTCGGGCGTCATCCGCATCGCGGGCTTGGCAACCGAAGAGGCCGAAAGCGGGTCGGTGCCAAAGGCGTATTCCCACATCGTGGTAACGCCATCGCCATCGCCATCGTTGTTCCACTGGCTGGCGGGCCCGGTCAGGTTGGGATCGCTGCCGCCGAAGGTCCGGTAGCGCCATGGTTCGGGAGAGAGCAGGTCCTGACTTACCGCGGTGTCGCCCTGCCTGTTGTAGCTGGCCACTTGGAGCAGAATGTCTGAGACGCCGTTATCAAGGTTCACGGTGGGAAGCGGATTTTTTCCCGTTAAATTGTTAGAAAGGATTGGTGCTGGTTGATCGGGCGATGTTCCGACATCGCCTGTTTGAACAAACGTTTCAAATCA
>Ga0247843_1000726_pt1 | contig 74836 bp, 61 predicted proteins | sample LaCruzMarch2017__FD_192420 | JGI IMG/M metagenome (GOLD analysis project Ga0247843, IMG submission 192420) | Freshwater microbial communities from meromictic Lake La Cruz, Castile-La Mancha, Spain - LaCruzMarch2017_8m | ecosystem: Environmental > Aquatic > Freshwater > Lake | place: Spain...
ATTAAAAAGTTTTGAGACCTTCGGGTTTCAAGATGAGATGAGAAAGTATCCAAAGCTTTAATTTGCCGAGTTTACTGTAAGATTAGGAGCCTTCGGGCTTTGGTAAACGATGTAGACGAAAGTTTGCATTCTAATCGAAAACTAAAACATTCATTTAGCAATGGATGTTTCTAGAGCTATTTCAGATAAACTTTAAGTTTTATTTTTAAATATATACTTGGAGAGTTTGATTGTGGCTCAGAACGAACGCTGGCGGCGTGCCTAATACATGCAAGTCGAACGTGAAAAGGGGCAACCCTTAGTAAAGTGGCGCACGGGTGAGTAACACGTAGGTATCTGCCTTTTAGTGGGGAATAACACAGGGAAACCTGTGCTAATGCCGCATGTGTAAGTAATTACAAAGATGGCCTCTATTTATAAGCTATCGCTAAAAGAAGAGCCTGCGGCCTATTAGCTTGTTGGTGGGGTAATGGCCTACCAAGGCGACGATAGGTATCCGGTCTGAGAGGATGATCGGACACACTGGAACTGAGACACGGTCCAGACTCCTACGGGAGGCAGCAGTAGGGAATATTGCGCAATGGGGGAAACCCTGACGCAGCAACGCCGCGTGAGTGAGGAAGGTCTTCGGATTGTAAAACTCTGTTCTTAGGGAAAAATGTCTTTGTGGCTAATATCCATATTGAGTGATGGTACCTAAGTAGAAAGCACCGGCTAACTTCGTGCCAGCAGCCGCGGTAATACGAAGGGTGCAAGCGTTGTTCGGAATCATTGGGCGTAAAGCGCGCGCAGGCGGATCAGCAAGTCAGATGTGAAATCTCGGGGCTCAACCTCGAAACTGCGTCTGAAACTGCTAGTCTAGAGTGTCGGAGGGGGTAGGGGAATTTCACGTGTAGGGGTAAAATCCGTAGAGATGTGAAGGAACACCGGAGGCGAAGGCGCCTACCTGGACGACTACTGACGCTGAGGCGCGAAAGCGTGGGGAGCAAACAGGATTAGATACCCTGGTAGTCCACGCCGTAAACGATGAGCACTAGTTATTGGGGGTATTGACTCCTTCAGTGACGCAGCTAACGCATTAAGTGCTCCGCCTGGGAAGTACGGTCGCAAGACTAAAACTCAAACAAATTGACGGGGGCCCGCACAAGCGGTGGATTATGTGGTTTAATTCGAAGCAACGCGCAGAACCTTACCTAGGCTTGAACTCCTACGAACCCGTTGTAATGGACGGGGTGTCCGCAAGGAAATGTAGTGAGAGGTGCTGCATGGCTGTCGTCAGCTCGTGTTGTGAAATGTTGGGTTAAGTCTCGCAACGAGCGCAACCCCTATCGTCTGTTGCCAGCATTAAGTTGGGCACTCTGACGAGACTGCCTGGGTTAACCAGGAGGAAGGTGGGGATGACGTCAAGTCCTCATGGCCCTTATGTCTAGGGCTACACACGTAATACAATGGCGCGTACAGAGGGAAGCGAACTCGCAAGGGGGAGCAAATCTCAAAAAGCGCGCCTCAGTTCGGATTGGAGTCTGCAACTCGACTCCATGAAGTTGGAATCGCTAGTAATCGGAGATCAGCACGCTCCGGTGAATACGTTCCCGGGCCTTGTACACACCGCCCGTCACACCATGGGAGTTGTTTTCATTTTAAGACGTGACTCTAACCGCAAGGAGGAGAGCGTCTACAGTGGGAGCGATGACTGGGGTGAAGTCGTAACAAGGTAGCCGTAGGGGAACCTGCGGCTGGATCACCTCCTTTTTAAAGGAAACCTTTTAGGGTCAATCAGATTTTTTCTGCGGATACTTTCATCATCATCTCATCATAAATTTTGATTAGTGATTTTCTTCAAACGAAGTTAATAAACTAATCTTATTCTTTGACAATCACATAACAGGATAAGCAAGCAGACGAGAACCATGTAGTAATTTTTTTAAATAAGAATCCATACTAAGAAATTAAGATAAAGCTATTAAGGGCACACGGTGGATACCTTGGCAGTAAGAGGCGATGAAGGACGCGGTTAATCTGCGATAAGCTTCGGTGAGGTGATAATCAACCTTTGACCCGGAGATTTCCGAATGGGGCAACCCCTTATAACGAAGGTTATATAGACCCATCTATGAGTAAAGTAGTAGATGAGGAGCGAACGTTGGGAACTGAAACATCTAAGTACCAGCTGGAAGATAAATCAATTGAGATTCTGCTAGTAGCGGCGAGCGAACGCAGAGGAGCCCAAACCAAAGTGCGTGCACTTTGGGGTTGTAGGACTTGCATCAAGTGGAGTTGGTTAGAAGAACTGTTTGGGAAGGCAGACCATAGAGAGTGAAAGTCTCGTATTCGAAAACTAACAAAGCAGGCGAGTATCCTGAGTAGAACGGGACACGAGAAATCCTGTTTGAATCTGGGGGGACCACCCTCCAAGGCTAAATACTCCTTACTGACCGATAGTGTACTAGTACCGTGAGGGAAAGGTGAAAAGAACCCCGATGAGGGGAGTGAAATAGAACTTGAAACCGTGTGCTTACAGACAGTCAGAGGGCTATTGTAAAGCCTGATGGCGTACCTTTTGCATTATGATTCAGCGAGTTATGGTATGTGGCAAGGTTAAGCCGTTGCAGGTGTAGCCGTAGGGAAACCGAGTCTGAATAGGGCGTTAGTCGCATGCTGTAGACCCGAAACGGGATGAGCTATCCATGAGCAGGTTGAAGCGAGGGTAAAACTTCGTGGAGGACCGAACACGTGACGGTTGAAAACGTCTGTGATGACTTGTGGATAGGGGTGAAAGGCCAATCAAATTCCGTGATAGCTGGTTCTCTCCGAAATGCATTTAGGTGCAGCGTTTAGCGATTACTACCGGGGGTACAGCACTGACTTTGCTAGGGGCATTACCGTGCTACCAAACAATATCAAACTCTGAATACCGGTAAGTACAGCTAGGCAGTGAGTCTATGGATGCTAAGGTCCGTGGACAAAAGGGAAAGAGCCCAGATCATCAGCTAAGGTCCCAAAATTGACGCTAAGTGGAGAACGTTGTGGAACTACTGTGACATCCAGGAGGTTGGCTTAGAAGCAGCCATCCTTTAAAGAAAGCGTAATAGCTCACTGGACTAGTGGTTCTGCGCGGAAAATGTAACGGGGCTTAAGCGTCATACCGAAGCTATGAACTCTTTTATGAGTGGTAGGAGAGCATTGTGTGTGCTGATGAAGGCGTACCGTAAGGAGCGCTGGAGGTCCCACAAGAGCTGATGCTGAAATGAGTAGCGATAAGGAGGGCGAGAATCCCTCCCACCGTAAACACAAGGGTTCCTGGGCCAGGTGAATCCTCCCAGGGTAAGTCGGATCCTAAGGCGAGGCCGAAAGGCGTAGTCGATGGACATCAGGTTAATATTCCTGAACTTTGTATTTATCGTTTGACTGAAGGAGTGACGGAGAAAGGTAGCACATCCAGAGATTGGTTGTTCTGGTGTAAGGTCGTAGGTGGGGTCGGTAGGCAAATCCGCTGGCCCATTCAACACTGAGAGCTGATGCCGAGGCGCAAGCCGAAGTGTGTAACCCTAAGCTTCCAAGAAAAGCTTCGTAGGGAGATAAGTATAAATCCGTACCGTAAACCGACACAGGTGTGTGAGGAGAAAATCCTAAGGTGCGTGGATGAACTATAGTTAAGGAACTCTGCAAATTAGTACTGTAACTTCGGGATAAAGTACGCCCTTGAACGTGAAGTCACTTGCTGACGTAGCGTATGAGGGTCGCAGTGAAATGGGGGTAGCGACTGTTTACCAAAAACACAGGTCTATGCAAACACGTAAGTGGAAGTATATGGGCTGACGCCTGCCCGGTGCTGGAAGGTTAAGAGGTGAGGTTAGCCGCAAGGCGAAGCTTTAAATTGAAGCCCCAGTAAACGGCGGCCGTAACTATAACGGTCCTAAGGTAGCGAAATTCCTAGTCGGGTAAGTTCCGACCTGCACGAATGGCGTAACGACTTCCCCACTGTCTCAACTGTAGATCCAGCGAAATTGGTGAGCGCGTGAAGAAACGCGCTACCCGCGGAAGGACGAAAAGACCCCGTGAACCTTTACTGTAACTTGGCATTGGGTTTCGATTAAGCATGCGTAGGATAGGTGGGAGTTTTTGATCTGTGCGTTCCGGCGTACAGGGAGACAACCTTGAAATACCACCCTTGCTTAATTGGAATCCTAACCTGCGGTCCTAATCGGGCCGGGGGACAATGTCTGGTGGGCAGTTTGACTGGGGCGGTCGCCTCCTAAAGAGTAACGGAGGCGCACGAAGGTCCGCTCAACCTGAATGGAAACCAGGTGTAGAGTGTAAACGCATAAGCGGGCTTGACTGCGAGGCAAACACGCCGAGCAGGTACGAAAGTAGGTGTTAGTGATCCGGTGGTTCCGAGTGGAAGGGCCATCGCTCAACGGATAAAAGGTACTCCGGGGATAACAGGCTGATTTCCTCCAAGAGTTCACATCGACGAGGAAGTTTGGCACCTCGATGTCGGCTCATCGCATCCTGGGGCTGGAGCAGGTCCCAAGGGTTTGACTGTTCGTCAATTAAAGCGGTACGCGAGCTGGGTTCAGAACGTCGTGAGACAGTTCGGTCTCTATCCTCCGTGGGCGTAAGATATTTGAGAGGAGCTGACCTTAGTACGAGAGGACCGGGTTGGACAAACCTCTGGTGTACCGGTTGTGGTGCCAACTGCATCGCCGGGTAGCTAAGTTTGGACGGGATAACCACTGAAAGCATCTAAGTGGGAAGCCCCCCTCAAGATTAGATATCTATTAAGGGTGCTTGTAGACTACGAGCTTGATAGGTTGGGTGTGTAAGCGCTGTAAGGCGTTAAGCTGACCAATACTAATAACCCGTTTTGCTTTATTTTCTAAGTCTCGGAGAGAGAGATTTTTTAGTATGGAAATTACATGGTTCAAAATTTGTTTGTTTATCTTGTTTTGTGATTGGCAAAGTCGAAAGACTTGGTTAATTTGCTCGGGAATTAAGGTTCTTGAGCGACTAAGCGGGATTCTGAAATCTAGTGATAATCTCATTAGCTTTCAAAATCCAGTTTGGGTGTGTCGATAGCGGTGAGGAAATACCCAGTAACATCTCGAACCTGGAAGTCAAGCTCACTTGCGGCGAAGGTAGTGCCAGGGGAACTTGGTGTCAGAATAGCAAGATGCACCCTCTATTTTTTAAAAAGCCCTCCACAAGAGGGCTTTTTTATTTGTGCAGAACAGATGGTTATTAAGTCGCCTATTTTCTTGCTCTTTTTTCTAACGCTCCCTACAATTTAGAAATGGAAAAAAAAATTCTTAGAGTTCAGCTGTATACCCTCTTTGTACTCACGACCCTTAATCTGATTTATTTTTATTATCGGGACAATCTTCCCGATAATTTTTATGAAATCACTTACCAAAATCAATCCATTAATTTCTTTTCTTATTATACATTTAGTTTTTTATCGAACTTTGGATATTGGTGCGGCATTTGGGTAACTGCAACCTTTATTATTTTTGCTGGTCTTCATACATTTGTTCTAACAAAAAAAAATGATTCAAAAAGTGTGGCAGTCATTGCGACACTTATGCCCTTAACGCTTTTCCTTTGTTATTTACTTTTACCTGAAACTTTAGGTGATGGACTTTATTCTTTAATTCAAGAAAATCTTAGTGTTTTAAGCTTAGTCTTTTGTGTTTTTTTTCTTGGATCTTGTTTTTTTTATTTAGTTTCAGAAAAAAACTTTTTTAGATCATGTAATTTTATCTGGAAGCATATTGTTGATTTTTGTTCTGCCGTTAGAGAATCTGATTATTCCAAGTTCAAATGGATACATTTTAAAAAGTATTTTTTTCTATTATCAAACAGATTTGACATTTTTGTTGCTCACTTTCGAAAAGAAAAAGCAATGGAGACAAAACCTGCGGCTTCTCTTGTGAAATTAAGAATTACAAGTCAAGCAAAAGCTTCCGCACCCTATGTTGAGAAAAGGGTTGTAGCAGATCCTTTATCAGCTCAAGAGGAGAAACATCATGAAAAAGCTGAGGACCTAAAAGAGAAAGATTCTAAGGTTGTAGCACCAGAGTTTTCCGACACAGATTCTGAAGTTGAAATTGATGATGCAGAGATTGAGGCAGATGCTGATGAAGAAATTGAAGATTTAGTTGAAGTTACTGATTCATACGTACGAAAATCTAAAAAAGAAGATAAGTTCTTTGATAGTGATGAGCTTATCAGTTGTATTGCTCCTAAAAATCCGACAAATCATCTGCATGATCCGGATAATCAATATTTTGAAACAATCGCTCGTGCGATTGAGGAAAAACTAAAAGAATTTAATATTTTGGCCAATGTAATTAACGTTCTAAAGGGACCCGTCGTTGATACATTTGAACTTGAGCTAGGACCTGGTGTTAAGGTTGCGGGAGTTACGAATAGAACTGATGATTTAAGCTTGACGCTAATGGGTGCACCAATTCGAATGGTTTACCCGATGAAAGGTAAATCGACTATTGGAATTGAAGTTCCTAGAAATCCAAGAGATCTTATCTATCTGGATGAAGTTCTGAAGTCTCAAGCTTTCAGAGATTCTAGTTATCGTCTACCTATTGCCATGGGAAAAGATGCTTATGGTGATGCTGCTGTTATTGATTTAGCATCCACGCCACATTTTCTAGTTGCAGGTACTACAGGTGCTGGTAAGTCCGTTTTTGTAAACACCTTACTGGTGTCATTAATTATCAAACTTTCTCCTCGTAAACTTCGTCTGATCATGATTGATCCTAAACAACTTGAGTTAGCTCTTTATCAAACTCTTCCGCACTTAATTATGCCTGTGGTCACTGATTCTTCAATTGCTTCGGTTGCTCTTTTGTGGGCCATTGATGAAATGGAGAGGAGATATTCACTTCTTAAAGACTTTGCCGTGAAAAATATTGATGGGTTTAATAAAAAAATAAAAACTGCAGGACATGAGCTTCTTTGTAAAATTAATAAATATTATGAAGATGCGGATGCGATGGATTTTGAGCTTCCGTTTATCGTTATTGTTGTAGATGAGTTTGCGGATCTTGTTCTCTCAAAATCGGGTAAGGCCATTGAGAATTCCATTAGTCGGTTAGCTGCCAAGGCACGTGCCTCTGGAATTCATATTGTTTTGGCAACTCAGCGCCCTTCAACGGATGTTATTACGGGTGTGATCAAAGCGAATTTTCCTACTCGTGTTTCTTTTCGAGTAACTACAAATATGGATTCACGAGTTATTCTTGATACGATGGGAGCGGAGAAACTTCTTGGTAAAGGGGATATGCTTTTCAAGCAAGGCATTGAGACTTTGCGCATGCACTCAGCTTTTGTTGATGAAGATGAGATCGAGGCTCTGGTTAAAAAGCTTTCTTCTATTCCCGCTCAATATGATCCTGGAGTTCTGGAGTTTATTGAAAGAAATGGCTCGTCGCAGGATGAGATGGAGGGTAATGGTTTCGATGAAGAAGGCTCGGGAGAAAGAGATGAAAAATATGACGAGGCTGTTCGGTGTGTTGCGATGCATCGAGTTGCTAGTGCGTCATTCTTACAGCGACGTTTAGGGGTTGGTTATAATCGTGCTGCAAATCTTATTGAAGAGATGGAGAAACACGGGGTTGTAGGGCCTGCCCAGGGATCAAAGCCAAGGAAGGTTTTAGTACCACCACCGAGTGATTCAACGCCTTGATTTCACTCTTAAAAATCTTGCGGTAATTGTTACTTCGTGCTACTAACTTGTCACCATTAATTACATGTCCCGCTAGGGACAAATCTAATCACTTTAATTGGTTGGTCCATCAATTGTTGATGGCACAAAGTGATTCGATATAACCTTCCAAGGAGTTCTTATGTCTAAATTGGACGTTAAACAGTTATTAGAGGCCGGCGCACATTTCGGTCACCAAACTCACAAATGGAATCCGAAGATGAAGAAATACGTTTACGGCGAACGTAACGGAATCTACATCATCGATCTACAACAAACTCTTCCTCTTGCAGAAAAGGCTTACGAGTTTTTGAAAAAAACTTCTCAGTCTGGAAAGTCAGTTCTTTTTGTAGGAACAAAAAGACAAGCTTCTGACATGGTTAAGAAGAAAGCAGAAGAGTGTGGAGCTTTCCACGTTACTTCTCGTTGGTTGGGCGGAATGCTTACAAATTACAAAACTATTGCTCTATCAATCGATAAAATTCGTAAAGTCGAAAAAATGAAAGAGAATGGTGACTACAAACTTCTTACTAAAAAAGAGCAATCAAATATTGAAAAAGAAGTTGTAAAACTTGAGCGTAACCTTGGGGGAATCAAAAATATGAGAAAGCTTCCAGGAGCTATCTTTATTATCGATCCAAACAATGAGCATATCGCAGTTAAAGAAGCTAACGTTCTTGGTATTCCGGTTGTAGCGGTTACTGATACAAACTGTGATCCAACGGGAATTGAGTATGTTGTTCCAGGGAATGACGATGCTCTTAAGTCAATTACACTTTTCTTAGACTATTTTTCAAATGCAGTAGTAGAAGGCGGAGCTAAAGCTCGTAAAGATTCTGGTGATGATCAGAATCGCGATATCGATCTTGAGAAAGAAATTCTTGAGAAGTATGAGAAAGACATCGATCTTCAAGGTGAAGAAGAAGTTTAATCACGGTACCTACTACACATACAAGGATAACAACCATGGCATATACAGCTATTGACGTAAAAAATCTTCGTGAGTCTACGGGCGCGGGGATGATGGATTGTAAAAAGGCGCTTGATGAATGCGCTGGCGATTTTCAGAAAGCGGTTGATTTTTTAAGAGCTAAGGGCCTTGCAGCTGCAGCTAAAAAACAATCTCGCGTTGCTATGGAAGGAGTTATTTCAGCCTGTGTTAAAGGCAAGATAGCTTCAGTTGTTGAAGTAAATATTGAAACTGACTTTGCTGCTAAAAACGAAGATTTTCAAAAACTTGCAGCAACAGCTTCTAACGTCGCTGTTGATGCCAATATCTCTTCGATCGCAAGCCTAATGAGTTCTAAAACTCCTGCTGGATCAACAATTCAGGATATGATTTCCGAGCTTACAATTAAAATCGGAGAAAAGATTGATGTTCGTAGACTTGAAGTCTTAAAACTTGAAGGTCATGGATTAATTGGTTCTTACGTTCATTCAGGAAAAATTGGTGTTCTTGTTCGTGCTGAAACGGATAAAGATGTTTCAGGCAACGAAACATTTAAGGAACTTGTAAAAGATCTTTGTATGCAAGTTGCGGCTGCAAATCCACAATTTTTAGATGCCTCTGGTATTGATGAAACTTTCAAGGCAAGAGAGGCTGAAGTTTATACTGCCCAACTAAAAGAGCAGGGCAAGCCAGAAGCGATGATTCCAAATATTGTTAAGGGTAAATTAAATAAACTTGCTTCGGAAGTATGTCTTTATGAGCAGTCGTTTGTAAAAGATCCTGATACGACGATTGCTAAGCTTATCGAAAATGTTTCTAAAACAGTTGGTGCTACAATTAAAGTAACTAAGTTTGTTAAACTTACTTTAGGTGAAGGGCTTCAGAAGCAAGAAGATAACTTTGCAGAAGAAGTTGCCAAGATGACTGGGCATAACTAAGCAATAAAATTCGAAATAAAGAAAAGGGGACAAAAGGTCCCCTTTTCCTTTTAAAGGGCGCCATGAAATATAATCGTGTCTTGATCAAACTCTCGGGTGAAGCACTTGCCGGTGACCAAGGAAATGGAATTTCTGGCGAGATCCTAACAAAAATTAGTTCCGAAATAGCGACTCTTCATAAAACTGGTTGCGAAATTGCGATCGTTGTTGGTGGGGGTAATATTCACCGGGGTGTTGCGGGAGCTACGTCAGGAATGGATCGTGCCACTTCGGATTACATGGGTATGATGGCAACGGTTATTAATTCGCTGGCCCTTCAAGATGCTCTTGAAAGAAAAAATGTCTATACGCGCGTGATGTCAGCGATTGCAATGCAAGAAGTTGCTGAACCATACATACGAAGACGAGCTGTACGTCATCTTGAGAAAAAGCGTGTGGTGATATTTGCTGCTGGAACTGGTAATCCTTATTTTACAACGGATACAACAGCAGCTCTTCGTGCAAACGAAATTCATGCTGATCTGATTATGAAAGCAACAAAAGTTGATGGTATTTACGACAAAGACCCTATGAAATTTAAGGATGCTAAGAAGTTTAATACACTTTCATATATTGAAGTTTTAAATAAAGAAATTAAGGTCATGGATTCAACAGCAATTACGCTTTGTATGGATAATGACATGGATATTGTCGTCTTCAATATGTTCGAAGAAGGGAACATAGCAAGAGTTGTTAATGGTGAGAATATTGGAACAACCGTGACAAAAAAAATATAAAAGGAAGATTAAGTTATGATGAAAGAACTTAAACCTATTTTAGATGATCATATGAATAAAGCGATTAAATCGCTTCAAAATCAAATGTCAAAAGTGAGAACGGGCCGTGCTACGGCTTCAGTTCTTGATGGCATTATGGCTGATTATTATGGAACACCGACCCCAATTAAAAACATGGGTCAAATTTCTACACCGGAAGCCCGTCTTCTTCAAATCCAACCCTTTGATAAAACTCTAATTGGCGCGATTGAAAAAGGAATTCTTGGAGCGAACATCGGACTTACTCCAGGTAATGATGGAAACATCATTCGTATCCAATTCCCAGCTCTCACGGAAGATAAACGTAAAGCCTTCGTGAAGGATGTAAAAAAAATGGGTGAAGATGCGAAAGTAGCTATCAGAAACGTACGTCGTGATCAGAATGAAAAAGTAAAAACTGCTGAAAAAGTTAAAAAAATCTCAGAAGATGAATCTAAAAAGATTCAGGAAGAAATTCAGAAAATTACTGATAACTTCATTAAAGAAGTAGATAAAGTTGTAGACGCCAAAGAGAAAGAACTTCTCACTGTTTAAGGTGTCTATGTCTAATATCAAGCATGTCGCAGTCATTATGGATGGAAATGGACGATGGGCCAAAAGGCGATTTCGTCCACGCGTTTGGGGTCACGTCCGGGGATCTTCAGTCGTATCTGATATCGTTAAAGCAGCTGATGATGTTGGGCTTAAGTCACTTACTTTATATGCTTTTTCCACTGAAAATTGGAGTCGACCAGCTGAAGAGGTATCGACTCTATTCACTATCTTAAAAAAATTCCTTCTCAAAGAAAAAGCAAAAATTCTTGCCAATAATATTAAATTTAAAGTTATTGGTCAGATTCAGAATCTACCACAGGAAACCGTTTCGCTTATACGTGATGTTGAAGCTCTGACAGAGAATGCGACTGGGTTATATCTTACTTTCGCCTTTAGTTATGGCGGAAGAGCAGAAATTCTAAGTTCAATTAATCATTTTATTGAAAAAAATCCAGGACAGCAGATTACAGAAAAAGATCTAAGTGCTGCTCTTTATCGTCCCGAAAGTGGTGATGTGGATCTTTTAATACGTACAGGTGGAGAACAAAGAATTTCAAACTTTTTGTTATGGCAGATTGCGTACGCAGAATTGTACTTCTCTCCAACAAAATGGCCAGATTTTACAGCCACTGAATTTAAAAAAATCATTGACGATGTATCAACCAGAGAAAGACGATTTGGTAATGTCTGTTCTCAAGTCGGTTTAGAAGAGGCCACAAGGCAAGCGGCTTCTGGAAAAACAACGTATTTGCAAGGTAACACGCTCAATGTCTAACACAATGACTCGAATTATTTCTGCAGCTTTTTTAGTGATAATTGTTGCTACTTGTATGTTCATTGGCCCTCATGCAACTTTGATTGCCATCGGATCTATTGGTTTATTTATTATTGATGAAATTATAACCAACTTTTATGATCAAAAGAGGGCTTCTGTTCGTTATCTTTTTGCTCAAACATTTTATATTTTAGGTTTTTGGTTTTTTAATTTTTATCAAATTAGTCGTTCTTCATTCAGTTTTTGGATCTCAAGTGGAGTGGTTTTAAACCTTCTTCTCTTTTCTTATCTTTTTATCATTTATAAAAAATCTGAAACGCTATTGAAAATTTTTAAGATGACTTCATGGGGAGCAGGGTTATTTACACTCATTCCGCTTATTTCGTTGGGATACATCATTCATTTTGATAATTGGCATGTGCTTCTAATAGGTCTTCTTTTGCTGAATTTTATGGTTGATACCGCGGCTTACTTTGTGGGAAGGAAATTCGGTAAACATAAATTATGGGAAGCTGTAAGTCCAAAAAAAACCATAGAAGGTGCTATTGGTGGTGTCATTTGCTCAGTCATTACAACAAGTTTTTATTGGCATAAATTGGTGGCTGAAGTCACTCCTTTCACAGTTCTCTTTTTTTTAGCAGTTGCATGCTGTTCACAAGTAGGTGATCTGGTACAATCTAAACTGAAAAGACAGTTTGAGATAAAAGACAGTTCTTCCCTCATCCCTGGTCATGGCGGTGTATACGACAGAGTGGATAGCCTGTTGTTCGTTGCTCCTTTTTACGCCTTTTATTTGATGGCGAACTTCCAGTAAGGAAAAGTTATGTTAGAAAAAATCTTGGTTTTTGTTATCTTCCTTGGCCCCCTTATTTTTTTTCATGAACTTGGACATTTCTTTTTTGCTCGTTTTTTTGGAGTAAAGGTAGAAGTTTTTTCTATCGGATTTGGTCCAAAAATTTTTAAACACATGCGCAAAGGGACTGAGTATGCCATCTCTATCATACCACTTGGTGGATATGTTAAGATGTTTGGTGATGATCCGTTCTCTGAAACCCCACTAACTGAAGAAGAAAAAAAAGTAGCTTTTAACCATAAGCCTAAATGGGCTCGATTTTGGATTGTATTCGGTGGGCCATTGGCAAATCTTATCTTGGCCTATCTTTTATATGTAGGTCTTTTGGCCGGCGGTGAAAAAGTTCCTGAAACAAAAATTGGTGTACTGACTGAGAAAGCTCTTCTTTATGAAAAAGGTCTACGCACTGGAGATATCCTCACAGGTATTAACGATGAAAAAATCATGAGTTTTGATGATTTTAACATTAAGGGCTCACGAGTTGAAAAGGTTGTCGTTCGTAGAGGGACTGAAAGTCGAACATTTAATGTAGATATGGCGCTTGAGCCTTTCATAAACGAATTTGTTAGTATTGTTTCAGCGGTGAGACAACCGATTTTTTTAGATACAAAGGGCGAAAAATATTTTGTAACTTTAGCCCCTAAGCCTTCACAGCTTGATGTTTCTCTAGAAGAAATCAATACGACTTTTACAGGTAATGCTTATCTCTATAAGACAGAAGACAAGAAGGGAGTTACCTCTCCGAAGTTTGAAACGGAGACATCTCTTGTTGGTGCTTTAAACGAAAACCTTACAGAAAAGCTTATTGGTCTAGGATTCTATCCTTTAGATTTGGGTGTAAAGAACGTTGTTCTTTCTTCTCCTGCTGACAAGGCTGGAATAAAAATGGGTGACATCTTAGTTACTTTGGACGGAAAACCTTTAAGGAATTTTGAAGATCTTCGTAATGGCCTGCAAGGCTTAAAAGATGGAGCAGAGATTACGTTGGGAGTTCTCTCTAAGGGGATCCTTGTAGTAAAAAAACTTATTCCTGAGATAAAAGAAGCTGAGGGTAAAAAAACGAAAATTATTGGTATTGAGAGTGCTGTTGAATATATTCAACCTAAACTTGTCATTGCTAAGGCAGATAATATTGGAGCGGCCATCACAGGGGCATTCACAAGAACTTGGGATGGAATTGTTAAAACTTTTAGTGGTTATAAAAAATTAATCACTCGTGAAGTTTCATTGAATAACATTGGTGGCCCATTAGCGATTGGTAAGGTCGCTTCTGATTCTCTTAACATTAGTCTTTCAATGTTTTTTAGGTTAATGGCCATTATTTCGATTAATCTTGGTGTTATCAATCTTTTTCCAATTCCTGTTTTGGACGGCGGACATATTATGTTTCTTGTTTTTGAAACATTTAATGGTGGGCCACTTTCAAAAAGAAAATTAGAAATAGCTCAAAGATTAGGAGTTTCAGTGCTCTTCTTCCTCATCTTTGTTGCTTTATTTAATGACTTTACGAGGTTATTTTAAACTTTGAGTATTCTATTTGTTGATTCAACCTATGATATCACTTTAGGTATTCTGGATGATGACTTCAGTTGGCAACATTTTCAACATTTCACGGGGAAAAAAGCTTCTACGATTTTGCAAAAAGAAGCTTTTACTTTACTCAAGAATAACAATCTAAAGGCCATAGATCTTAAAGCTGTGATCAGTGTTGCTGGCCCAGGTTTTTATACAGGTCTTCGTTTGTCTGAAGGGTTAGCAGATGTGTTTGAATTCTTTGGTATTCCTCATTATTCATTTTATTCTTATGATTTGCCAAAATGGTGCGGTGTAGAAGAGGGTTCTTGGTTAACAAAAGCTTACAGGGGAGAGTACTTCTTTCATCATTGGAACAAGGACGAAACGAGGAATGTCTTAGTTACCACTTTAGAATTAGAAGCCAAGCTTGGCGATGTGAAGAAACTTTTTATTCATACGGAATCAGCGATGGATAAACACTCACTTGATCTTACGAAAGACTTCTCTATGTCTTACGATCTTCTGAAAAAATATCCTCGCGAAATATTTGAGCGTCTTGTGATTTGTAAAATGAAACAAGATTCTTATTATTTTAGAGCACCAGAAGATGAGTTTCGGGTTAGTGTATGAGTCGTTTTTTCTTTTTGCCATCCATGATCACTTATGCACTATTTTTATTTCTTTTATATGCACTTACTCATTTTTCCTTAAGCACTAATTTTTTTGTTATGATTTTGGTCGGTGGAGCAGGCCTTCTTTTTAGAAAGGTGACTATTCCATTCAGAGAAACAGTAAAATCAGATGGCGAGCTTTACTTGTCTCCAGTTTATGGACAAGTTCGTTCCATCCGCAGAGACATTGAGGCCTTTGAAGACAAAAAAAGAGGTCACGAGATTCGTTTGGCAATCTCAGGTTTTGATAACAAGGGTCTTTACCTTCCAACATCAGGGGAGGTGAGTTACCTCAAGGCCAATGCTGGAATATGTATTCCAAGATACAGTGAACCACACGTTTTTTATCGCCCAATAGATGAGGTTGCCCATACCGATCTCATTTTGTCTTCTCGAAACCAAACTCGTTCACTCTTAAGATTTGTAGACTGTAAAAATGGTGTTCGACCGGTTGTTTGGTTGAAGTCTGGAGATCGTGGACGTGGCGCAGCTTGTTTTGGATATTATCCTTTCGGCGGTACTTTGATCATTTACGTCCCAGAAAATAGTGATATTTTAGTTCACGAAAATGAAAATGTGATCCCTGGTCAAACGGTGATTGCTGCCATAAAAGATGTTAAATAAGGAAAAACCATGTTGCTTGAAAATCGCCGTTGGGCGTTCTTTTTACCGAACACATTTACGGCCCTTAATATGGCCTGCGGATTCATTGCTATTCTTTTTGGTTTTCAGGGCGAGTTTTATAAAGCTTGTATGTTCATCGTTTTAGGAGCTATTTTTGATAGTGTAGATGGACGAATTGCACGAATGACCAATACCCAATCATCATTTGGTGAACAGTTCGACTCAATGAGTGATCTTGTTTCTTTTGGTGTATCGCCTGCGATTGTTTATTATTTTAGATTTTTAGCTGATGCTGGAAGACCAGGAATGGTAGCAGCTTTTTTCTTTATGCTTTGTGGTGCTTTAAGATTGGCACGATTTAATGCAAATATTGATAAGGTAAAGTCAGATTATTTCCAAGGTTTACCAATTCCAGGTGGGGCCACAGCCGTAGTCAGCATGATTTTGATTTCTATTAATTTGCCTGAGATCGTCCACTATAAACCACTAACAATTGGTTATTTGGCTTTTTATGCTGCTCTTATGATTTCTAACATCCCTTTTCCAAGTTTTAAAAATTCTGACTGGGTAAGAAAACACAAAAAACAAGTTCTTATGATCATCTTTCTTATCATAGCTTCCTTGTTTATTTATGAAGAAGTTATGATCCCATTTATCATTACTCTTTATGTTGTCGCTTCTCTTTTATATTTTCTTACTCATCGTAAGAAGTTTGAAGGCATCTTTGAATGGAAAGAAGAAGAGAATGATGTAGAAGCTTCTCCAAAGTGATTCAGCATTACCGACTTATCGTTCAGTATAAAGGTACTCGGTATTTGGGTTGGCAGGTTCAGCCGGAGTCGGCGGGACTTACAGTGCAAGGTGAGATCAATAAAGCCTTAAGCGTGATTTCAAAATCCCAGAGTGTGAAAAGTATGGGGGCCGGTAGAACTGATTCTGGAGTCCATGCTTTAGGCCAGGTAGCAAAAGTATCAATTCCTCTAACTATTGCTCCAGAAAATCTTGTAAAGGCTTTAAACGTAAATTTACCTAATGATATTCGAGTTCTTCAAGGTGAGATTTCTACAGAAGAATTTTTCCCTACAGTTCATGCCAACTCCAAAGAATACCACTATCGTTTCACTTGCAAGCGTACGTTTACAGCGTTTCAAAATGATTTAATTGTAAATCATCCTTTTGAACTAAATATCGAAAAAATGCGGGAGGCATGTTTGCTTCTTAAAGGTCAGCACGACTTTATTAATTATTTTTGTGAAGGAACTGAGGTGAGTTCAAACATTCGAACGATTTTTGATTGTGAGATCTTGGAAGTTTCTCAAGGTAACTGGGGAATGTTGCCTGAGCATTACGTTTTTAGAATTATCGGAAATGGATTTCTGAAGCAGATGGTTCGTTTACTTATGGGTGCTTTATGGAATGTGGGGCGCGGGAAAGTTTCAATACAAGAGTTTGGTGCATCGCTTAGCGCGCCTAAGACACATAGAATAGGCCCAGTAGCGCCTCCTGAGGGCCTATATATGGTTCGCGTTAATTATTAAAAAAGATCTCTATAAATTGACTTCTGACGCTATTGTGTTAGAAAACTTTATTCAATTTTTCACTCGAGAAAAGAGAGATTTTTATGTCTTATACGATTCAAAATGTTAACGGCTGTACAAAAAAATTAGTTTTTAATTTCGACAAAGTAGATCTTAGCAAAGAAATTAAAGCATCCCTTGTTGCAAAACAACAGACTTCAAACCTAAAAGGGTTTCGTAAAGGGAAAGCGCCCCTAGAGATGGTACAAAAAATGTTTGGACCACAGGTTGAAAACGATGCTTTATATCGTTTTGTTTCTGAGCAGTATTTTAATGCTATTAAAAAAGAAAATATCCGTACTGTTGGTCACCCCCAATTCGGTAATACAAAATATGAATCTGATAAATCTGTTGCTTTCGAAGCTACAGTAGAAATCATTCCTGATTTTGAACTCAAAGATTTTTCAAAACTAACCTTTAAAAAAGATTCAGAGAAAGTTTCTGAAGAAGATTTCGAAACTTTGAAGAAAAACTATCTTTCTTCGAAGGCAGAAGTTGTGGAAGTAAAAGATGAAACAGCTGTTCTTAAAAAAGGTGATAGTGCAGTTTTCAACTTTGCAGGCGAAAAAGCTGATGGAACAAAACCTGAAAACATGAAGGCAGAAGAATACATGCTTGAAATGGGCTCTGGTCAATTTATCCCAGGATTCGAAGACGGGATGATTGGAATGAAAAAAGGTGAAAAGAAAGATATTAAAGTGACTTTCCCTGCGGACTATCATGAAGCAGATCTTAAAAATGCGCCAGTCGTTTTCCATGTTGAACTTCTTGAGATCAAACAAAAAAACTTTCCAGAGCTTACTGACGAGTTAGCAAAAGAATTTGGTTTTGAATCTGTTGCCGATTTCGGTGAGAAAAATAAAAAACGTATGGCGACACAGAAAAAACGTGAAGTGACATCAAAACTTCAACAACAAATTCTTGAGAAGCTTATAGAAGAAAACACATTCGAAGTTCCTAAGGCTCTTGTTGATGATCAAAAAGAAAGCGTTAGACAAGAGCTTGGTCGCACTTTAAAGCAACAAGGTTTTAATGACCAAATGATCAGTCTTTACTTTGAGCGTTGGGATGAAGATGTTACTAAAAAAGCTCTTTTTCAAGTTCGTTCAGGTCTGATCCTTGATAAATTGGCAAAAAAATACAACGTTGAATCTACTGATGCTGATCTTGATGTCAAAATCGAAGAGATGGTTGCTGAATCAGGAATGGCGAAGGAAGAGATTATAAAGTTTTATAAGAGTAACGAAAATGTTAAGCGTAACTTGATGTATTCTATCCGCGAAGAGAAAACATTTCAAAATTTGCTTAAAGATGTAAAAGTTTCTTAATTTTTTTTCGATATGTGCTCCTCTTCTTAGGGGAGCACTTTTCCCACCAAAATCCTCGAATCAATTTTCTTTCACACTTCCCATCACTATAATAAATCAAATCACTTTCGGTTTTACTCACAAATTTAATAATTGATCCTTGTGGCTTAAATTCATAACTTGTTAGACCAGGGGCTTTGTTGAGGTCCAGGTTTAGTGAATTGGACAGAAAGAGCATCAGGAGAAGAAAAATTTTAAAATGTTTAAATAAAAAAAGTGACGTGAGAATAAGCATGCCAAAATGAATTTCCCAGAAGGGTATGTAGTTAACCACTTGGGCAGAGAGATCCACACAGTATTGTAGAAATGTTAAGATTTTAAGTCCCCAGAGAACCTGCCATGAGGCGAGAGGAATCGCCAAAATAAAAAGTGCTGGCATCATGATGGCAAAAATGAAATTGAGAATGGGTGAAACTAAAATTAATAGAGGTGAAACGAGATTTCCTTGGAATAAAGCGAGGATCATCTGAGCGATAAAAAACCAAAAAACCAGCCCAATACCTTTGACGCCGGAATAGATTATTCCAAGAAAAAGAAAACTGTAACTGAAGCTCAGTGGTGATTCTTGAAAGTTGCCAAAAAGAACATCAATTACGAGGGCCAAGGCAAAACCTGTTTTTAGTCCAAATATTTTTTGCTGAACTTTTATTAATAACATTCTTTTTAGCGCCATAAATCCTGGCAAAAACAAAATCCCGCAACTGACAAGGGCAAGTATGATGAATTGGGTGCGTGAAGTTTGGAACACCTTCATTAGTGGCCATAAGACAGCACTTAAATGAAATCCTGATGGAGTAAAAATATGGTTGAGGCCTAAAACTTGATAACGATTTTTCATCCATCTTGATAAAGGGGCAGATCTGCCTGTGAGCATGGATTCCCAGAGTTCGAGTAGTTCCTGATCCTTTAGTGATTTACCTACTTTCGCTTCGTTGAATTTTTGTAATTTAATCAGGCGTGAGGACTTAAAATAAGTCCGCAATGAACTCACTTCCTTGTGTTTAAGGACGGCCAAAAGGAAAAAGGAGATCATTAAAATTCCAATAAGCCATAAACGATTCATACGGAAAGAGGTTCATGATGAGTGCCAAGGTCTGAAGTTGTAAACACTAGAAATAACTAAGTTAGCGACTGAGGGCGCCAACTGGATTCTCTTGCCCTATCGGTCAAAAAGTTATATCTACCAGTCATGATGGATCTGGCACTAATGAGTCTTATTCCGCAAATAAAAACCTGGTTGGATGAAGACGACATCCAAAGAAATTTTCATTATACGAAGAGCTTACCGACTCATGCCGTGAGCCTAGAGCTTAAAATAAAGTCTCCGCTTGTTTTGGCCGGGGTTGATTATTTTATTGCTACATTTAATTCCTTGGGAATAGATGTAGAAGACCTTCTTTTTTTAAGACAGTTTGAAGGCAAGTCCTTTGCTTCTGGAGAAGTCATCACATTTAAAAAAGCACTTCCTTTTGCTCATGCTGTAACAGGTGAGAGATTGGCCCTTAATTTATTACAACATGGTAGTTCTGTGGCCACTTATACAAGGGCCCATGTGGAGCTTGCCAAGAAATATCAAATCAAAATTCTTGATACAAGAAAAACCACTCCGGGGCTTCGAGCTTTAGAAAAATACTCTGTTAGAGTTGGTGGTGGATTTAATCATCGTCTGGGTCAAACCGATGTATGGATGATTAAAGATAATCATAAATCTTCATTAGGTGGTTTAAAGGGTGCTTTAGACTTTTTTAAAGGTCAGGGAGCTTTTTACAATAACATCATTGCCGAAATACATGATCTCAAAGAATTAGACGAGGCCATTGAATTAGGTGTGACTCACGTAATGTTGGATAACTTTACACCGGCCAAAATTGAAGAAGCTGTGAAGTTAAAAAAAGCTGGAATGGTTTACGAAGTTTCTGGAGGTCTTAAGCTTTCAACTCTTCAGGATTATTTTATCCTTGGTGTGGATGCCTTGAGTATTGGAGCACTCACACACTCAGCGCCTCGAGTTGACCTGTCACTAAAATACAAGGCAATATGAAAGATTTTAATACAGATGTACTTATTATTGGATCCGGAATATCTGGATTATCTGCCGCTATTAAACTTGCTGAAAAAAATCTTAAGATCACTATTGTGACTAGAGAAAAAAGACCTGAACTTACAAATACATTTTGGGCCCAGGGCGGAATCATTTACAGTCCAAAAGATCTTAATGATCAAGAAGATCTGGTTCGTGATATTTCTAAAGCTTCTGCATTTACATCAAACATGGAAGCAGCAAAAATTCTTTCCTCACGTTCAGCCGATATTATTGATGAGATTCTTATACATAAGTCGAATACGGATTTTGCAAAAGATGCTGAAGGTGAACTATTGTTCACCAAAGAAGCTGCACATTCTCGTGACCGTATTATTTATAATGGGGACATGACTGGTAAAGCGATTCAGATTTCACTTCTAAACTATCTCTCCGATACAAATAAGTTTCCTACTGTTACTTTTTTAACTTCACATACGGCAATTGATTTAATTACTCCAAACCATCATGGGATAGAGATTGTTCAACGATATGAGGAGAGTCAGGTTCTTGGGGCTTATGTTTTAGATCAGAATAAAAATGAAGTGAGAAAAATTATTTCAAATATAACCATCCTTGCGACTGGTGGAATTGGTGCTCTTTATCTTCACCATTCAAATGCTGAAGGCGCTCGTGGAGACGGTCATGCCATGGCGCACAGAGCGGGTGCCTATTCGACGAATATGGAATTTATCCAGTTTCATCCTACAACCTTTTACAACCGTTCTTCTCATAGACGATTTTTAATTTCCGAAGCAGTCAGAGGCGAAGGTGGACGATTAATTAATTCTAAGGGACAAGCTTTCATGAAAAAATATCATGAAGATGAAGAGCTTGCTCCACGTGACGTTGTTTCACGGGCCATTCTTGAAGAGATGATTGCCGAAAAAGAAGACTGTGTTTATTTAGACATTACTCATAAAAATGCGGATTACTTAAAAACTCGTTTTCCTACGATTAATGCTTATTGCTTAGAAAATAAAGTCGATATGACCAAAGAGTCAATCCCTGTGGTTCCTGCTGCACATTATACATGTGGGGGAGTGAAAACGGATCTTAAAGGCAGAACAAATCTTAAGGGTCTTTATGCTGTAGGAGAAGTGGCCTGTACTGGTCTTCATGGTGCCAACCGTTTGGCCTCCACCTCTTTACTTGAAGGTTTGACCTGGGGATATATTGCTGCTGAGGATATTCTCGGTTATGTCCATGAGATGAAGGCCTATCAACTGGACAAAATTAAAGATTGGACTTTAGGAGAAGAAGAAATTGATTTGGCCTTGGTTGCTCAAGATCAGATGACTTTAAAACAAACTATGTGGAACTATGTTGGGTTGTCTCGTTCGCAAAACAGACTTAACCGAGCACGTGCCATGTTTATTGAGCTTCAAGATGAGATTTCTAAATTCTATAAACATGCTCAGCTGCATGATGAACTTATTGGCCTTCGCAACGGAGTTGAAGTTGCCTTCATGGTTCTCAATGCCTCACTTCGTAATAAACAATCTGTGGGCTGTTTTTACTTAAAAGACTAGAGTTGAGTGATCAGTAAAGGTTTGAAGTAAGAGCTTCCCAATAGAATCAAATTTCGTTGAATAAAATTTCTTCGTCGTAAAACAAAGTTTGTAGGCTTTTTTGGATTCCACTTCCTTGGATTAGGAAGAATCGCAGCAAAAAGCTGTGCTTCCCCGGCCGTCATTTTTTCAGCTGTTTTTTTCCAATAATATTGGGAAGCAGCTTCAGCGCCATAAATCCCTGGGCCAAGTTCAATTACATTCAGATATATTTCTAAGATTCTTTTTTTATCCCAGAACGTTTCGATCAAAACAGTGAAATAAGCTTCAAGGCCCTTACGAATGTAAGTTCGTGAAGGATAGAGAAAAACATTTTTTGCAGTTTGTTGTGTGATTGTAGATGCACCCATCTTCACTTTTCGTTTTTTGTTTGCATCAAGGGCCTTCGCGATAGCGCCAAAATCAAAACCATTATGAGACAGGAATTTGGGATCCTCTGAAGCAATAACAGCTTTTTGTAAATGGACAGAGATATTTTCGAGGGGTACCCAGTCTTTATGAATGGAAACCCATCTCCCTTCCATCGCATATTCGGCAGATCTAAGAATTACGAGAGGAGTTGAGATGACAGGGAACCATTTTAGTAGAATCACAGTTCCAATGGTTGATCCAAAAAAAAAGACTAGGCCCCAAAAAACAATTTTTTGTAGGTTCCCAAGTGTTGGTTTAACTTTGCTGAAGCCTTTTCTAATGTAACCCATTTTTAAAACTCTTTAAAAAACACGTGAGTTCTTATTATATTACAAACTCAACCCCAAAGAGGTTAAATCTCTTAATTATTTGAATACCCATGGGAACTTAATCTAATACACTATTTTTCGTATGTAATATTAAGTGTTTGAATCCTCACCTTTTTACAGGAATGGCGTATCTTAATGACTTTTCTGGTGTAATCCTCTAAAACAGCCCAACATAACACGCTAAAAACAGGTGACTTCATGAATCTAGAGCCTAAAAAATTTCAGGAGAAATCCATCTTCTTCACATCGCTTGGATGTTCAAAAAACTTAGTAGACTCACAAGTCATGCTTGGCCATCTAAAATTAGATGGCTTCAGAATCGCACAGACTCCAGAAGATGCAGAAGTCATTATCGTTAATACTTGCTCATTTGTTGAAGCTGCAAAAGTTGAATCTATTGAAACAGTATTAGGTTTAGCTGAGCATAAAGAAAATGGAAAATGCCAGGCACTAGTTATGTCTGGTTGCATGGCCCAACGTTATTCAAATGAACTTGAAAATGAAATGCCTGAAGTTGATATGTTTATCGGTACAGGTGAGTACAATAAAATTGTTCCTCTCCTTCGCGCAATGGAGGAAGGAAAACTTGAAAAAAAATCATTTGTAGAAATTCCCCGTTATATCCATACAGAATTTGATCCAAGACTTAATACATCCCCATACTATATGGCCTGGCTTAAAATTTCAGAAGGCTGTAATAGAAATTGTACTTTCTGTATTATTCCTACTCTTCGCGGAAAACTTCGTTCTCGTTCTGTTGACTCTCTGGTTGCTGAAGCCGAGCAGCTGGCCTCTACAGGGGTGCGTGAGTTAAACCTGATCTCACAAGACTTCTCTGACTACGCTGTTGATCTTGCCGGTGGAGGGAAACAAGAAGGTAAGAATCCGATGATATACGAGCTTCTTTCTCGTTTAGAAAAAGTCCAAGGAATTGATTGGATTAGAGTCTTTTATTTTTATCCTGATGACCTTACTGAAGATGTTATGGATCTTATGTCAAAATCAACCAAGATCACCAAGTATCTTGATATGCCTGTTCAGCATTTTGCAGACGGAGTTCTTAGACGTATGAATCGTCGTGTGACCGAAGAGGTCATTCATCAGAAAATTCAAACTCTGCGTGAGAAGATTCCAGGCATCGTTCTTAGAACTTCAATCATCGTCGGCTTTCCTGGTGAAACAGAAGAAGACTTTGAAGCACTTCTTCGTGGGATCACTACAGCTCGTTTTAATCACCTTGGAGTCTTTAAATATTCAGATGAAGAAGGTACACCTGCCGTTCGTCTTAAGAATAAAGTTTCTCAAGAAGTTATTGATGAACGTTTCGAAAAACTTTATGAAGCTCAAAGAGAAATTGCACGTGAACTTAATCAAGACTATTTAGGTAAAGTGATCGACGTTTTGGTTGAGGGACACCACGAAGAAACAGATCTTCTTCTTCAGGGGCGTCATGCTGGTCAAGCTCCAGATATCGATGGGAAAGTTATTATCAACGACGGTGTCGCTAAGGCCGGAGACATTGTTAAAGTTGAGATCACTGAAGTTCTTGATTATGATCTTGTTGGAAGAATCGTTACTATCTCTTAATTATGAAAAGATACATTTTTATTTTAATCGCTGCAGTGGCCGTGGGAGTTTTCTTTTTTACAAATAAAGAAACTCCTAGAGCCACTGTGAAAACTCTTAATTCTAAAAAACTATTTTTAGGTCCTCGGCAGAAGATTGTTTTGGACAGCGTCTCCTCTGGACAGGCGGCTTTAGATAAAAGATGTTCAAACCTTTTAAACATTTTAGATGAATTGGATTTTTCACGATCTGATTTAGTTTTACAAGATGAAGTTTCCCTTGCAGAAGTGGACAGTTGTAATAACGTGGCCTTCTCATCAAGATTAGAACAACTTAAAAAAGCATGTTTTGGCAAAGAGTTTTCAAAGCCCATGTGTGAGATGAATCTAGTGATGTTGAGATCCCTTATTCGTTCACAGGGCATCTTGGATCCTGCAAATCAAGAAGAACTGGCCGATATGATCATAAGTGAATTCAGTAAACCTGAACCAGATTTTAAAAAACTTCAAGAACTCGCAAGTAAACTGATGGATATGAATGACTCAAAAGCTATTCAACGATTGTGGGTCATGACTAAAGTGATCGCCGAAGTTGAGAGGGTGAAAAAAAATCCAGACGCAGTGGCTGAAGAAGTTTTGGCACGTATTGATGCAGGAATCCTAGACGAAAAAAATTCTCATGATTTAAGAATGGTGCTTAAAACTGGTCTAAAACCAGAGCGCATCAGTAACTACATGAAAGAGATGATAGCTAAAGATCCCAATGATTATTACTCCCATGAAATGTTAGGCTGGGCTTACTGGAAGAGCGGCAATAAAAGTGGTGCTATTGCGGAATTAAAAAGGGCCATAGAACTTAATCCTCAAGATCCCTGGCTCAAATCAATGTACAGCGAAGTCATAGGTCCTCATGCGAATAAGGATACCTATCAGGGCAGAATCCGTTTTGGTTTAAAGTACGATGATTTGTTCTAGTGATCTTTGAGATCCATCTTGTTTTTGGTGAGTGCTTTTTTTAAATCTTTAATTTCATCTTGCAGCGTCTGATTTTTAGTTTCATGAAGTTTGTAGTGAAGAAGACCGTAGGCCTGTTTGTCTTTTAAATCCTTTGTCAGAAGTTTTGTTTCCATCTGGGCCAGTCCCAGTTCCACTTCTTTTATCTGTGCTGAAACTTCTTTGAAACGAAGATCCATCTGTTGATGGAGATTGATGATGAGGTCTTCGACGGTATTTTTTCTTTTAAATAAGTTTTTAAACATAGAGGCTCCTGAGATCAATTTTAAATTAATTTAGTGGATGTACCTACCGTGGTAAGAAACTCCAGTGTAAGATGTTAAATATCCATCTTAATTTGATTTCAGGGAGTTGGTTGTGAAAATCTTGATAGTTATACTCGGTCTTGTTTTCGTTTTTAATGCTTCGGCGGCCGAACCATCTTGGAAAACGACTATCAGAAGTTTTTTAGGGCAAGACTGGGGAAACAAACTATTAGGGCCTGCACCTGAAGAGAATAATGCTCCTGAAGTCACGATGCCTGATATTCCTATTCAAACAAAAAAAGCGACTGATATTGGAACTTATACAAAAAAAGTAAAAGATCCAACAGAGTATGATCGTTTACCAAATGATAAAAAAAGACAGTTTGATTATAAATTCATTCAAGAATTATTTGAGGTGACTCGTAAAACTCAAGTTAAAGATGAGGATCTTTCTAATTGGCTTAACACTTTGGACCAAGGTGGATCAAGAGAAGGAATTTATCAGGCCCTTGTGCTTGATGAGGTGTATTCGGCCTTAGAAGGGATGGCAGAAAAGCCATCAGCGAAGTTGGTCGATTTTTCTCTTACGATCAGTCAGAAGATATTTAATGAGACTTTTAAGAAAGAATCTCTTGATGGTCTTAATCTTTATTCTTTAAAAAGAATTTTTGCAGAGAAAGGTTTGGATCTTATGGAATATTTTGAGACCAAAGATTTGGATCTTCTTTATCGCTGGTATGCCGTGTTTTCAGAAGAAATGGCAACGAAGTACCCTGATTTTTTAAGTGATGATGTCAGAAAAAATACATCAAGTTTATTTCATTATCAGTGGGCCAAAAATATGCCCATTCAGCAAATCAAGTCTGAATTTATTATTAAACTTCACGCAGTGATGAACGGACTTCAGCAGATTCAATAAAAAAATGGATTTTCTACATCAAACAGGGAGTAGAGAAGTCTTTCTACTCCTAAAGCGATGCCTGCAGACGGGGGGAGTCCTTTGTCGATTGTGTCGTAGAATTTGTGAGGTGTTGGTAAAGTGTAGTGATAAAGTTTTTGTTTGAGTCGGTTTTGTTCCTCAAATCGCTTTTTTTGTTCTTTCGCGTCGGTTAATTCATTAAAGCAGTTACAGAGTTCTACTCCATTTATGTAAACTTCAAAACGTTCACACACACGCGAATCATTTTTTTTGAGAGTGGAGAGTGCACTAAGTGGGGCAGGGAACTCATACAAAAGAAGGAGTGGGTACTTTGTGAGATGAGGTTCAATCATATTTAAGTATAAAAGGAAAAAATAATCGTCCCATTCAAGCTGAGCTTCAGGAACCGGAACATCGGGAAAGTTTTTAAGCAGTTCTTTAATTGATAGAACATCAAGATAATTTAAAATATCGATACCTAGCTCTTCTTGGAAAAGTTCCTGCATGGTCATTTTGTGGAAAACAACTTGTTTTATTTTCGACGGAAGAGAAAAGTTTTTTATACAGTGGTTAATGAGACCCTGAACATCTTCCATAATCTTTTCGTAACGTTCATGCTTACGATACCATTCAAGCATTATAAATTGTGACCGGTGAATAGGGGAGTTTGGTTCATCTCTGAAGCAATAGGAGAGAGAAAATATTTTATCTAGATCTTCTTCGGGAGAAGCGAGAAGTTCTTTTAAACAGAACTCTGGGGAAGTGTGAAGATATAATAATTCATTTTTTTTCTTATTAACCGAGTGAAGTTGGTAGGGATGGATATGAACTTCCATGCCAGGGTTTTCAACCGCTGGAGGAGTAAGAACATCTAAAAAACCTTGTTCTGTGAAATAGTTCCGGATATTCTGAATTAATTCAAACTGGTAACGTCTACGCATGGAATTTCACCGCATAAAAAATATTCTTCAAACTGAGCATACTCTTCTCCCTGATGAGTGGAAAGGTGCCGTGCTTTTTTTATGTAACAAAGAACATGTTTTTCTTATTAAACGCTCAGAACTCATGCCCACTCACGCTGGGCAAATGGCATTTGTAGGTGGACATAAAAAAGAAATCGAGCTTAATGCCTGGGAAGTCGTTCAGCGTGAGTACGAAGAAGAAACTTCTTTCTCACGAAATAGTATTGCTTTTTTAGGTTATTTGCCGGTCGTTTTGACGGCGAGGTTTCAACCCATTATTCCAGTTATGGCCGAACTTAAAATTTCTACTGCGCAGTTTCTTCATGAAGCAAAAAGTAATGGCGAGTGGGATGAGATTCTTGCATATCCTTGGCAAGAGTTGACACAGGAAGGAAATTGGGAATTTGCTTGGCGTAACGGATATGAAAAATCTCCCGTGATGTTTCATACTATCCGGTCTGGATTTTATTTTCCTTTAGAAACAAATCAAAAAACCCATCTATTATGGGGAGCCACAGCATCTATGATTTGGGAGTTCTTGAGACTTTACTTTAAGGCTTAAGAATTGGTATGAGAGAGTCATGGATTTACAAACTTATACGTTAGAAAATATTGAAGTTTTTGTTAGCGGCATTATCGTCGTAGCTGTCGTTTCAGCTTTATTTTTCCTTTTTAAAAAGAAAAAATTACTTTCTCCTATTCAAAAACCAGAATTAAAACCTGTTGAGAAAAAAACTGAAATTTCTGTTCCGAAAACTACCTGGTCAGATAGACTTTCGTTAGGTTTGGAAAAATCACGCTCAGAGGTTTGGGGAAAAATTGGGCAGCTGTTTGCAGGACCAGCTCCAGACTTAGATGAAATTGAAGAAGTTCTTTATACTGCTGATATCCCAACTGGCCTAGTTCAAGAACTTTTGATGAAGCTTGAAAAGGATGGAAAGGGAAAGTCTGCAGATGAAATTTCAAAACTTGTTTTTGGCTTCATGAAAGACAAGATGGAATCAGTTCAAGAGCATATTCGTAAAGATGTCTTTGATTTTAATCCCGTGGAAAAGAAAACTCGTGTTTTCATGATCGTGGGAGTCAATGGTGCAGGTAAAACAACGACGATTGGAAAATTGGCCACAAAACTTAAATCCCAAGGGGCCAAAGTTATTGTAGGGGCCTGTGATACTTTTCGAGCGGCAGCCGTTGATCAATTACAAGTTTGGTGTGAGAGGGCCGGGGTGGATATGGTTCGAGCTAAAGATGGTGCTGATCCGAGCGGTGTGGCATATGACACAGTCGCCAAGGCATTTAGTGAGAATTATGATTATTGTTTGATTGACACGGCAGGTCGACTTCATACCAATCAGAATTTAATGGATGAACTTATAAAAACCAAAAGAGTCATGTCTAAAATCAATACAGAAGCTCCTCAAGAAGTGCTACTCGTTCTTGATGCAATTACTGGCCAGAATGCGCTTAAACAGGCCCAGGAATTTCATAAAGCTCTTCAACTCACTGGAATCATTTTCACAAAATGTGATGGATCTGCCAAAGCTGGAAGTGCTGTAGGAATCGTTGATCAACTTCGAGTGCCAATAACCTATATCGGAGTTGGTGAAACAGTAGATGATTTACAGCTCTTTGATCTTGATTTGTATCTCAAAACCTTAGTGGGTTTACCGAGCACATAAACACTCGGCTTCATTGACTTTTTTCACTCTTAAGCCTACCTTATTATCATGACCCAAACGAGTCAGGAAACCGAGTTTAATGTTTTAGGTTGTAAGGTAAAGTACCGGCCGGAACAAAACGATAGTCACATTGCGAAGGCAGTGCTGGATCTTATTTGTGCTGAAGTTGAAGCACTTAAGACTAGCCGTCCGTCGCTTAGAGATACTGATGTTGCCGTTCTTGTAGCACTCAAGATGGCGACGGAAAAAATGCAGATTGAAGATGAGTATAAAAAAAACATCCTCAAACTTGAAGAATCTCTTGAGACGGCCCTGCAAGCTGTGAGTTTTGAAGCGAATTGATGTGAATAAAGAAACTTTTCGAAAGAATATTCTTGAGAAGCTTTCGTTACTCGCTCAGATCGATATCCAGTCGTTGAACCGCTCCCTTACGGATCAAATCGTTAACGTCTTCAGCGTATTTCCTGAATTACAAGGTCAAGTTGGTGCCGCTTATTTGCCGTTTAAGGTTGAAATAGCACCAGTTTACCAGGAACTTTTACACAAGGTTCCGGTGAACCTGGCCTATCCAATTTTGATTGACGGTAATATGGAGTTTGCCATACCGGAAGGTTTGCCTAAAGGATCAACTTGGTTGAGTCGGCCTTATCATCAGGTGGAGCCGCAGTGGGCACTGATTCCAGGAATTGGTTTTGATCTTCAGGGATCAAGACTGGGGAGAGGGAAAGGTTTTTATGATCGGTATTTGTGCGATCGTAAAATACTGAAGATAGGACTCGCGTGGAGTGAACAAATTGTAGATAAAATTCCGGTTGAAGAACATGACTGCCGGATGGATTTGATAATAACAGAAAAGTTTTGTTGGGATGTGACTCAACAAAAGAGATTTTAAAAGGAATAACCTATGAACCCAATAATGATGGCCGTAATTGGCGTGATTGCAGGTGTGGCGATTACTTACCTCTTGGTAAGTATGAAGAACTCAGCTGCAGACAAAGCTAAGGAAGGGGCTGCTCAAGATATTCTTAAAAAGGCTCAGGCAGAAGCTGAAGAGCTTCGTAGAAAAGCTCAGAACGATGCTAAACAAATCGTACGTGATGAAAGAAACCAACTTGATCACGATATGGAAAAAAAGAAAAAACATCTGACTGATTTTGAACGCGGACTGACTAAAAAAGAAGTGGCCCTTGAGCAAAAGACTGAACAGACTCAAAGAGATGCCGATCGTGTAAAACTGAAAGAATCTGAAATCGACACACGTGTTCAAAAGTTAGATGGTGAGCTTAAAAAGAATCATGATATTCAAGAAGAACTTGCTAACAAGCTCACTCAAGTTGCTGGCCTAACAAAAGATCAGGCCAAAGCTGAACTTATCGCTCAGGTTGAAGAAGAAGCGAGGCTTGATGCTGCAAAAAGAGTGAAACGTATTGAAGAAGAGGCTAATGAAGAAGCTGAAAAAAGAGCAAAACGTGTTGTAGGAATTGCAATCCAACGTTTTGCTGGTGAATATGTGGCCGAACAAACGATATCATCAGTAGAAATTGCTGATGATGGAGTGAAAGGTCGATTGATTGGTCGTGAAGGACGTAACATCCGTGCATTTGAACAAATATGTGGTGTGGACTTAATTATTGACGATACTCCTGGGATTGTGACGATTTCATCTTTCAACGTTGTGAGAAAAGAAATTTCTCGTATGACAATTGAACGTTTGATTGCAGACGGACGTATCCACCCAGCGAAAATCGAAGAATTTTATGAAAAATGTAAACATGAATTTGAATCTCGCCTTCGTGAGCTTGGTGAAAAAGCTCAGATGGAAATCGGAGTTCATGGTATTCATCCTGAAATTTTAAAACTTATTGGTGCCCTTAACTGGCGTACTTCTTATACTCAAAACCAATATCAACATGCTCTTGAAACTGCTTTTTTAGCAGGGAATATGGCCGCTGAGCTTGGTCTTAATGTTAAACAGGCCCGTCGTGCAGGACTTATGCATGATATTGGTAAAGTTCTTGATGCTTCGGCTGAAGGTTCCCATGCAGTAATTGGTGCCGACTTTGCTAAAAAGTATGGAGAGTCTCCAGACATAGTACACGCCATCCGTGCGCATCATGATGATGAAAAACCAGAATCGGTTCTTGCTCACTTAGTGGCCGCAGGGGATGCTCTTTCAGGAGCTCGTCCAGGTGCCCGCAAGGCCCTTAAAGAATCGTATGTCTCTCGTCTTTCGGACATTGAAAAAATTGTTAACGGCTTTGAAGGAGTGCACAGAAGTTATGCTATCTCTGCTGGGCGTGAAGTTCGTGTGTTAGTGGAAAATGAGAAAGTAAGTGATGAGCAAACGATCATGCTTTCACGTGATATCGCTCGTAAAATTGAGCAGGAAATGTCGTACCCTGGAACAATTAAAGTTTCTGTCATTCGTGAAACCCGTGCCGTGGGTATTGCTAAATAATAATTCAAGACCAGGGGAGAAATCATGCAAAGATTTGCTATCGTTACAGGATCCTCCTCCGGTCTTGGTCTAGAAGTTGCGAAGTTTCTTTTAAGTAATGGTTATACGGTTTTTGGCGGGTCTCGTTCGGGCACAGACATTGAAAATGAAAATTTTTATGATGTTGAATTAGATATCTCTTCCGAAGAATCAGTGGAGGAGTTTTATGAAACAGTCAGAGAGTACACGGATAAGATTCATCTGGTTGTGAACAACGCTGGAATTTGTGAAATGGTTTCAGTTGCAGACATGACAGCAGAGTCTTTTGAAGAACATCTAGCAATCAATACATTAGGGCCATTTTTATTATTTAAGAATTTAGAATCGTTTTTAGTTAAAGAACAAACTCATATTATCTCTGTGCTCTCGACTGCTGCTCATTATGGTTATCCCAACGTGAGTGCCTATAATGCTTCAAAGTTTGGACAGTTGGGTTTTATGGAGAGTCTTAAAAAAGAATGGAAGGATCACAAGGTCCGTTTCACTAATCTTTTCCCTGGTGCCATTGATACTCCGCTTTGGAATAAGATGGGGGCCAAGTTCTCACGGGAAAAGATGCTTAAGGTTCAAGATTTCATGTCAGTCTTCACTTATATAGTGCATGCCCCAACTACGATACAGTTTCCAGAGATTACTTTCCTTCATCGTGAAGGTTATTTGGAATGAAGCCGTTTCTTACTACAAAAAGAAAATTAATTGATCTAGCCGTTCTTTTTATTCTTAATATTGTTTTTTATCTTTTATGGATGAGTGTAGAATTTAATGTGCTTTTTTCATTAGGCTTTGTATGGAACTGGGTGGCCAGTCAGGACATGAGTCTTGTACTAGAGAACAAACGATATAGATTTTCCACCCTTAAAATGGTTTTTAATTTACAGCTTTTGATCTTAAAACCTTTAGGTCAAATGCCACATTGGGTGCAATGGGTTGCTCGATTGTTACCGGCCGGAATTTTATGGAGCATGATTATCTATTTTAATGATAGTCAGATGCCTTGGTGGGCCACTTTTATAGGCAGTTTAGCTTTTGAATTAAGTCAGATAGATATGAGCTTTTGGAAAAATCAAAAGGAAAATCTTTCTTGAAAATTCTACTTGTTTCTTTGGCCCTTTTCTATCGCCAGCTTCCCGATAACAATTTAGAAGTTTGGGTACAGGTTCGTGAAGACGATGGTCCTTATCAAGGTTTATTAGAGTTTCCTGGCGGCCATATTGAGCCTGATGAGATCCCGCTTGAAGCAGCAATTCGAGAAGTGGCCGAAGAAGTGGGAATTATGATTAACGCTTCGGATGCAACATTCATGGGGATATATTCTAACGATGTCCCTGACAAGAGCATCCTCTTATATGTGTTTTTATTTCCGGATTATCCAGCACTTCAAGGCAAAGGTGAGTGGCTCAAGATCAATAAAGCAGATTTGAGTCTTCCTTATGAAGGAAAAATTCCAAAACCGAATCATCAGATGATTGATGATCTTTATCGCACCCTATATGATGGCCAGATATGAATAATAGCACGACACAGATCATTACCCATTTTTTTCTTCTGGCATTGGCCTTTGGCACACAACTTTTTTCACCCATTGTAAGTACTAAACTCACAGGTGTAGGTTTTTATAAACTTGGTACGTCTATTGTTCTAAGTTGTTTGGTGTTTGCAATTGGTGTGGATTTTTTTATGTCTCCGACATTAAGTGGTGCAGACTATCTTTGTTACGGTATTTTAATTCTTAGCAATGTGATTACTTCTGTTTTTCATCGTGATCAAAAATCATCGTTTATGTGGATGATCTATGTTTTACAGATTATTACTTTTTTCTATTTTACCTACCATACTTTTTTAGGTGATGCTCCCTGGATTGTGTTATTTCTCTCCTCTATGACGATTTTAGGTATGAGTAATTTCTCAATGATTCTTGGGCACTATTACCTTGTTGTCCCAAAACTTTCTGAAAGACCCTTGATTATCTGTTTGTATTTATTCTGGATATTTATGGTGATGAAGATCGTTTTATCTTTGCGGGTACTATTCACGATGGGAATGCCCTATTTTGAAGAAGGTACAATGCTTGGCGATGGATACATGTTTAACTGGTTATTCATTTCGATGAGGTATCTATGGGGTTATCTGGCACCTCTTGTACTCAGTGGTTTTACCTATAAACTTTGTCGTCTTCGTTCCATTCAAAGTGCAACGGGTGTGCTTTATATCATAGAGTTTTTTGTTATTGTGGGCGAACTTATTTCAGTTTATTTAATGTCTAAACATGGATTGGCGCTATGATGGAAGTTCAAATTACATGTACTAGTTGTGGTTCAAGTGTAGAAGTTTATCCTCGGGTTAATGCAGAAAAAGTTGAATGCGGAATATGTAAACATGTTTCAGACGTTCACTTCACCCATGATCATGAAAAGGGAGTTCTCAAAGAATGCCCTGTGTGTTCTCGCCAGGATTTTTATAAGCAGAAAGATTTTAATCGCAAGATTGGCGTGGCACTTTTTATTTTGACTGCCATTTTATCTATTTGGACCTATGGCCTAAGTTTTTTAGTCCTTTATTTAATAGATCATTATTTATTCAGAAAACTTTTAATGGTGGTTATTTGTTATAAATGCCAAACGAATTTCAGGAAAGTGTCAAACCTGACTGAAATTCCTGACTATGATCATGAAATGAACGACCGCATTATTTACTCAGATCATGATTTTAAGGGAAAACCTCTATCTCATTAAATAGATGAAATTTTGCAAAGCTTAATTGGCCACTTTGGTCTTTGTGTCTTCGTTATGATATACTTAAAAGGACTTTTTTATTAACAAAACAGGAGCCGGTCCATAGAACCTCCCTCAGAAAACGTTCTTTCTTTTGCCCTAATTATTTACGGTTATATTCAGGTTAGGTTCCCATGAGTACAGATCAAGAGATCTTGTTTCTTGTTATTTCCTTAGTTCTGTCCGCATTCTTTTCAGGCTCAGAAGCAGCATTATTGTCTCTCCCTCATGAAAAAGCTAAACAGATTGCTGAAGAACATGGCCTTGATTCCGCTGCCATGAAACATTGGATTGAAAGACCAAATGACATTCTTACAACAATCCTTGTAGGAAATAACTTTGTTAACATCTTTATTGCCTCCTTATCTACGGCGATTACTCAAAGAATTTTTTCTAATGATGCACTCGCCATCAGTGTAGGAGTAACGACGGTCATAATTCTTTTGTTCGGAGAAATTGCTCCTAAAACTTTTGGACGGGGAAAGTCAGAAAGGATTGCTCCTTTTTGTGTCATGATCCTTATCGGTTTTTATTATGCCCTTTACCCTGTTGTAAAAATTTTTATGAAAATCATTGAAATGGTTTTAGGTAAAAATGCTCACGTAAGAAGTCGTCTCGTTACAAAAGATGATATTGAAGTCATGGTAGAGATGGCCGAAGAAGAAAAGACGATGGATTCAAAACAGCTTGATCTTCTAACCTCTATCTTGGAATTTCCATCGATCAAGGTTAAGGACATTATGGTTCCAAGAACAAGCATTGAAGCTATTTCGAAGAAGAGTAGCTTTGACGATCTTATCAAAAGAGTAAGAGAAATCGCCCATAGCCGCTATCCTGTTTATCAAGAAGATCTGGATGATGTTTTAGGATTCCTGCATGTTAAGGATTTAGCTTTTACTGGGCCAGAAGATAGAGAAAGCTTTGATGTGACTAAATATCTAAAACCCCCATTTTTTGTATATGAGCATATGAAAATTCAAGCTGTCTTTGACCATATGAATCGTAAAAAAGTTCATTTGGCTTTGGTTAAGGATGAGAATGGAATTGTTGTGGGTATGCTTACCTTGGAAGATATTATGGAAGAAATTTTTGGAGAGATCCAAGATGAACATGATAATGAAGAGGATGGAATTCCGGGAGTTGAGAGCGAAGAGGGGATTCTTGTACCATCGACCATCTCGCTTCGTGATCTTTATAATGAATTTGATATTAAAATCCCACTAAATGATAACTACTCAACTCTCAATGGTTTTTTGATGGAGATGTTGGGTAATAGTTTTCCTAAAAAAGGTCATATGATCATTTGGGAAGGTTATTCTTTTGAGCTTACGCGTGTTAAGAATTCTGAAATAAAAGATGTTAAAATTAAGTCGGTTTCAGGGGAACATTTGAGAGAGCGAGAACAAACTAAAAATCATGTTGAAGAGATAAATGAGAATCATTATAAATCTTCTGGCGCAAAATAATGAAGAAGATTTATCCTGTGTGTGTGATCGGTGGAGGCTCTGCAGGAGTTATGGCCACTCATCGCACTATCCTTAATAATGATGAATGCCTTTTTTTTTCTGGTTCGTTAAAAGATAAAAAACGTTCGCGTGCTCTATGGGTAAAAAAGGTTGAGAATATACCGGCCCACTTCAATTATCAAAAAGGTATTGAAGAGCCGAATGCAGAGGTTCTTAAATGGATCAATGAGTCTCCTTTTGCTAAAAATCTTCATTATAAAAACAATATTGGTGTTCACTCAATTATTAAAAAAGATAATCTTTTTGAAATCACAGATTCAAAGGGCGAAGTCTATTGGGCCCAATACGTAATTATGTGTACTGGAGTGATGGATGTACAACCGTATATTCAAGGTTCGATGGTACCGATTTTTAATTATGCCAATGCTCAAACCATTGATTATTGTCTTCTCTGTGACGGGCATCATGTTTTAGGTAAAAAGGTTGCAGTTATTGGTCATGGTAATGGAGCTGCTTGGGTGTCGATTCTCCTCCAGGAAAGATATAATCCAACTGAGTTTTTCATTCTCACGAATGGTGAAAAACCACAATTCCAAGAAGACACACTAAAAATTATGAAACTTTATAATATGAAAGTGATGGAATCACCGATTAAAGAAATTTTAGGTGAGGGAAAAGGCAAGATGCTTAAAGGGTTTGTGTTGGAGAACGGTGAAACAGCGAATGTGGATATCAGTTTTGTGGCCCTTGGGATGATTGTGTATAACGAACTGGCTAATGAATTAGGTGCGGCGTTAGATGAAAGAGGGTTTGTAAAAGCAGATGAAGCTGGACTCACATCTGTTCCAGGTCTTTATGTAGCAGGTGACTTAAAAGCAAATACAAAAAAACAGATCTATACTGCTTGGGACTCTGCCGTGAACGCAGCAAATGCGATTAATATGAAATTAAGAGTAGAACGTAGAGCAAAATTTATTTCACCATAAATTCAAAGTGATGTTGTAAGTTGCGGCCAATCCAAAACCGGTCAAACTTCTTTCTTCACCACTCGTCATATTTTCAAAAAAACCGGCCAATGTGATATTTTCTTTTTGAGAAATAGGGAGTCGCACGCCTGATTCGGCCCGAAAACCAGAAAAAGACAGTGAAATGTAGGCCACTGATAAATCAATTTGTTGGAAGTTAAGTCCGATAAACCAACTTTTTGATGCTACTGAACTTAAAGAAATCCCATCTTTGTACGTACTGTCCACAGATATTGGCTTAAAGGGTGCCCATACACCACCGATTGAATATCCACTGAGACGAGAAGCCGTTGTCATTGCGAAGCCAGTAACCACACTGCCTTTGACGGCAAAACGATTAGAAAATGAATACTGAACACCACCCCTTAAATTAAGAAAATTGAACTGGGCACTTGCTGAATTCGTACTTTCTGATGCTTTTGTATTTACATTCGTTGAAAGTAACTCTGGTCCAATTAAAAACTCAGGGCCTTGTTTTCCAAAACATACTAAAGGCACAAATAGAAACAATAAAATAAGCTTAAGCTGCTTCATGCTTCTGATTTTTAGAAACAACGAGAGTTTTTCTCCACGAAGCTTTTAATTTAAGTCCCAATTCAGTGAATTGTTCTTGGTTCATATTCATGAGACGACTTTGTTTAAGTTCTGGCATGTCAAAAACAATGGCTTCCCAGTTTTCTTTAGGAAAGGTGAGTAAAAACTCTTTACCTTCTTGAAGAGTGAGTTGATTAATAAATTCTCCCGCACTCTTAAAGATATCTTCCAGTGGAAGAGTATTTAAATCATCGGAAACTTCATACTCTAGCTCCCAGGGTAGATAATAAGAAAAATCATTGTATGTTTGTGCGATAAATTCAGGTTTAACTCTTAATCCCAATTTTTGTGAAAAAGTTTGAGCATCTTTGACTTCATGCTTTTTATCTTTTGCATTAAGTGTTTTTTTAAGGATGTCCTCGTTTAAGGAGGCGATAAAGGCCACCTTTTCGGGTTTCATTGAACTCATGGCAAATGATAGTTCACCAAGTGATAGAGTTCTTAAAAATGTTTCAATCTCCTGGATACTCCATTTAAGAAGTGATGATTCCCATTTTCGAAGAAGATTGTATGTTGGATTCCAATTACTAAATTTTGCATGCTGGTACGCTTCTTGTAGACCACTGCTGAGCATATCACTCATAGAGTCTTTTTGAGAGTTCATGAGTCCAAATAAAGTTGCCCGCTCACTATCATTTAGTTGATCAACGCATTTTTTTGATGTGGCCAAATCAAGGCAGTTAAGAAGAGACAAAACCTTTGGCCAGTCACCATCAGATGCATTGGTTTTGATCATCTCAAGCGTGTAGGCCTCGTTATGGTTAAAAAAGTCGATAATAGATTTTTCATCTTTATTTATTCCTGGGCCTGAAGATGAGTGGGCCTTTGACTCAGCAGCAGTATGTTCATTAAACGCTGGAGTGACACCCATGGATTCTGGTTGAATATTTTCAATTTTTTGAGAAATGTCTTTAACCCATGATTTAGCGTTGTTAATAAAATGAAAATATAAAAAAGTGAATGTTAAAACACCAAAAGCGATTGAGAGAAGTGCCTGCCAGTCTTTAAAAATAGAATACTCTTCTTCTTTTAAGTTAGACTTTTCTTTAAGCTCTAATTTTTTAAGAAGTTCCATCATAAGACTTGTGTCTTTGGATTTTTCGTCCTTGGTTTTACTGGCAACGACAGGAGAAGGAACAAGTTTTGAATCTAGTTTGATGTGCTTAAGATGGGTGAAAAAATGTTTTACTTCATCTTGCAAAAGTTTCAGTTCTGATTCTTGAAGTTGTGGTCCGTGACGTAATGTGACGACAGCTTTTTCAATGAAAGCAAGTGTGAGAGTGCGATCAAAAGGTTTTTTAGTGCCAGTATCAACCAAGTCAAAAGAACTGTCAGATAATCCAGGAACGAGATCAAGAACTTCTTTGCTTGAGACTGAAGTTTGGGCCATGAGTTTTTTAAATTTTTCTCGATCAAATGTCAGATCAACTTGAGCTGCCAATTGTGTATCTTGAACAATGGGGCGAAGTCTCTGCATTAATTTTTCTTCTAGATCCTGCTGGACCTTAAAGATCTGTGTGTCCAACACTTCGTTAGTTGTATCCATGACCTGTGCTAATGCCATGAGACTTAAAAATAAACTAAAGATAACAAAAGTTATTTTTTTCATTTTAGGTGTAACCTTATGGCTATGTTTCTCAGACTAGAAAAATCATTAACATCAATGTTTTCAACAGGATTTTTTTTAATATCTACAGCACCGTTAAATTCTGCGAAAGCTTTGTTGTCAGGAACGATACCTGTGGCATAAACGTTTTCTTTTCGAATGCCTTTTTCCTGAAGAAAACTGGCCGCACGTAGGGATCGCAGAACGGCCAACTCATCATTGCTTTTCCAAAGTTTCGTGTGATTTGCCTTAATCGGGCGCGGATCGGAGAAGGCAATGATATTAATATAAAAATCGTCTTGAAGGTGGGTGAGAAGTTTAGCGACTTCGACCAATCGATCCTTTCCGTTTTGGTTGACATCAAGGGAGCTGGAATCAAAAAAGTTACCTTCTTTGAATTTAATAGTCAGGGTATTTACGTCCTCAGAGACTTGGATTAATCCAGTCATCTCAAGTGATTTAAGTGAGAGTTTGGCATTTTTCTTTGCAGGAGCTTCTTCTATTGTAGACGAGGTTGCAGATGTAGATGTTGCGACCGTCGCAGCTTCAGATTTTGATGTTGCAGGTGTTGCAACAGATTTAGTCGTAAAAGTGCCATCCTTATTTTTAATGTTTTCAAAATAAACACTCAAACTTGGCATGACCTTACTTTTATCGATATTGAAAAAGAGAATAAAAAAACATAATAAAAGTGTCATAATATCAGAATACGTATAGATCCAATCCGAGCCTTCGGATGCTTTTGGAGATTCTTCCAGTAGAAGGTTCTTTCTATGCAACTGCTTTGAGTTTTTTAGCAAGGAACGCCTCCTTTTGTCCTGGAAGTAAATGGGCCATGACCTGTTCTTTAATCATCATGGGATCTTCATTTTTTCTTATTAAAATCATCACTTCAAAAATAATTGTTCTAAGTTGTAAATCTTGGTTTAAACGAGCGGACAAGTTATCTCCAAGGGGAATCAGTATTAACTGAGAAATAAGTAATCCATAAAGAGTTGTTAGAAGAGCGGTCGCCATCGAGGGACCAATGGTTGTAGATGCATTGTCTGTACCAATTGAGGTAAGGAGTGCTACGAGCCCAATGACCGTACCAATCATACCAAAAGCTGGGGGATATTTTGATAATGTTCGGATGACATCAATGGATGCCAGTTGTGAGAGATTTCTTTTTTGAAGTGCGGTCATAAGAAGATCTTCCATACGATCAGCTTCCACTTCATTGTTGATAAGTCGCAATCCGTCTCTAATAAAAGGATGAAATTCGTCATCCTTAGACGCGGCACTTACAGCATGTGGGTTTTTTTGTATTTTTTCTAATAATTGGTAAAGGCTTTGAACAACTTGATCTTGTGGATAAGAATGATTTTTAAAAACATTGATCGTAAATGTGAAGACTCCAATCAATTTCGTCACACCATAGGTAAGAATGCCTGAACAAAGAGTTCCGCCAAAAACGATAAGAACACCGAGATTATCGATGTATGAAATGTTACCTTGAGAAGATTGAGTAATGGAGTACCAAACGAGGAAGATTCCCCCCATGATTCCAATAATTGTAGTTCTCATTGTTTAATTTGCTCCATTTTTTTAAGCAGTGCTTGAGCTTCCCGATTTTCCGAGTTGAATTCAGTGGCGAGCTTGAGTTCACTTTTTGCTCTGACCATGTCATTTTTAAAGTAGTAGACCACTCCTAAAAGAGAATGGAAGTGGGAAATCTTTGGATAACTCTCAAGAAGATTCCTAAGGCTCGCTTCAGCCTCATCAAATTTTTTAACCTTAATCAATCTTTGTACGGCCATCGTTTGTCCGGTGACATGTTCAATGATGTCACGCGCCTCTGTTGAGAGCCTGTCTGACCACCATTTCATTGGTACAAGTTTTACCTTGATATGATGTCGATCACGATCCTTAGTAGAAAGAAGTATTCTTTGTTCAACAAAACCCGGTCTCGTGAAGCTTAGAAGAACATGATTGTCATTAGTGATTTCTATAATTTTTTGTGGCTCTATCTTGAGGGGAGTCTGACCTAGGATTTTTTCTTGATTACCCTGAAGTGACTTGACCGTAAATGGGGAGTCTTCAGACTCAACATCAATACGAGAGTATGTCTCTCTCCAAAGAGAGCATGAGGATAAAACAATGAGACTACTGACTAATATAAGTTTCATCATTCTTAAGATGGTAGGACCAATTTGAGATCTGCGAAAGTTTGAAGATTTAAGGAAAATTATGCTCAATCCTGACTGACCTTCTCGGTCAAATTCTGGGCCTACTAACGAGAATTATTTCAATTCCGATAATGAGACTGGAGCATATGGGTTGCTCCCATTTGATAAGGCGAAATGAAGGACTATAAAGCCGTCGTATTCTTATTTATACTTACGTTGATCTCTTCTTGTGTTTCACAACAGGAAGCGGATGAAATGTTGGGTACTCGTAGTGCTGCTGATACTTCCGGTGCAGGCAGTGGTGCGGGAGTCGGTAGTGGAATCATTGATCCCAAAATTTTAAAATTAGTAGATGCAACCAACAATCCCATCGATGGTGTTTATCTTAATGTTGGTGTTCCTCTTGTTATTCGAGCGGCCACCTTCGATTTTAATGACCAGTTCATAGGGTATGTTCCAGTCAGCTGGAGTATTATTGGTACAACTGTAACAAATGCAAACTTTCCGGCCTCGAATCTCATTGTGGATCCAATGGATGCAAGTAAAGCAACCTTAACCCCTACGACCGTAGGGACGTTAGCAATTGATGGAGTTTACACGGGTACAGATAACACTGTTGTTGTTGGATCCCACAGAACTGGAACAATTTATGCGACCTCTTCTCAAACGGTAGATTCTCTTGCCATTGTTGCAGGTGATAACCAATCGATTATTGTCGACACTAATCTTTCAACTGACATTAAAGTGCGAGCTTTGGATCAATTCGCTCAGCCTATAGCGGGTGCACTTTTAGAAATCGATGTCGTTCAGGGTGGAGGTGCTATTGTTGGGGCTAACCAAGTGGTGACTGATGCAACAGGGGATGCGATTTTTTCGGCCAAGACTGGAACTGTCATTGGCGCTGGAATCAATATTTATCGAGTAAGAAGTGTTCCTCTACCGGCGATTTTTGTCTACATTACAGCTACGGGTTTGCCGGGAGTGCAGCACCACTTGGCCTTTACCACCCAGCCTGGTCTTGCTAATCAGAATACCTCGTTTGGAACTCAGCCAGTTGTTGAAGTGCAAGATGTGTTTAACAATAAATTAACAGTGGCCGGAAACATGGTCATGTCGAAAATTGCCGGTGCGGGTTTGCTTTCAGGTACTTCAACCTTGGCCTTCACCAATGGCCTTGCTACTTATACAAATCTCTCTTGGGATACCCAAGAAAACAACGTACAACTTAGAGCAAGTTATAATGGGCTTACGATTGATAGCTCTCTATTTAATGTTGGCCAATCTATTCCTGGATCCTGTATTGCAACCAACGCTCAATTCAGGACTCAAGAAGGTGGATGTAAAGATTTGGTCTCGGGCATTGTTTGGAGCTCTCTTTCAAGTGGTACTATGATTTGGGATGATGCAATTTGGGATCCGGTCACGAATGTGGGTTCCGTAGCCGCAGATGTTAACGATTTTGGTCGAACTAACGATTACGACGAAGGTGTTCCTTTCACAACCACTGATGGATCCATCGTGAGTTATTGTAAATCCCTTAATGAAGGTGGATATAATGATTGGCGTATGCCAACGTTTGCAGAAATGCAGGACGTATCTTCGAGAAGTGGTAAAGATTATTTAAGAACAGTAGCAAATTCTTTTTATCACTCAGGAAGTTCTTCAACAACAGCTCTTCAGACCTATTCGGTAAATATTGTTACAGGAGTCCTTCTACTTGCTACCAAAGCAACGGCCCGAAACGTGTTCTGTGTGAGGAGTGGAACAAGAAGTGCAACTGCTCCTACTAAGATCGTAGTCGTTTCTGGTCCAACCAATTATTCTCGCAACGTGGCCAACACAACTTCATTGGTCGTTCAAATTCAAAATGCTTCTAATAACAATGTTCATTTGGGTGGAATCACTCTCACTCTTACTAGTAGCATCGGTAACGTTACTGTAGGATCAACGGCCGTGACAACAATCAAAGGAACCGCTACTTTTACTAATGTCACTTTAGATACGGCGGGAGCTTCCACCCTTACAATAAGCTATAATGGTGGTGGTTTGTATTCACTAACTGCGGCCACTAGAAACGTTACGGTGAATCCTTATAAACAATATTGTTTAATCAATGATGCATTTACATCGACCGCTGATGGGGGATGTAAAGATCTTGGAACAGGTCTTATTTGGGCCGCAGTATCTACAGTGACTATGAATTGGTATAATGCGGTTTGGGATTCTCTTAAAACGGGTTCTCCTGTTCAGGATGCTGATGATAATGGAAGAACAAATGATTATGGAGAGGACTGTACGCCAACGACTTCATGTGATGATAATGCTAATGGTGCTTCTCAGGTCGCAGCATATTGTAAAAATTTAAATGAGGGTGGATTTACAGACTGGCGTCTTCCAAGCCTTGCAGAATTAACTACTCTGCTTAACAACACCAACTATCTAAGACTGCCCGACTCTTCATTGGGGTGGGTTTGGTCTGGAGATGTCGATACGACTGTGAGAAAGATGATATTCCATCTCCCCACAGGTGCTATAGCACATGGTATATCTGTTTCCTCATATTATACGATGTGTGTTCGAGGAGGTTTTGGAGCTGCCGCTAGCATTAATGTTATCGCTCAACCTCGCTTCATTAAACCTTTGGTCACTGATTATCCTTTGTTATCAATCCAACTAAAAGATAGTTTGGGTAATAATATGACAGCTGAAAAAACGATCACGATATCATCTGGAACACTGACTATTGGTGGGACTACCACCTTTACAACAGACAAAATGGGTTATGGGACAACAAACGCTTTTACAATAAATAACGTTGCTGGCACTCATACCATTACATTATCGACTCCTGGTTTTCCTTCCACTAATATCACCGTCACAACCCGAGCAACGGCGGGTAAGTCTAACTGTTATCCTGAAACAGTGAGGTTTATTTCACAGAATGGTGGATGTCATGACGTGGTGACTGGTCTTGTATGGGGTGCTCCAACGACAACAGCTCGTACCTGGTATCAGGCCATTTGGGATAGTGCTCTTGGAGGAAACGTGGCACCTGATGGCGATGATGGCGCTGAAGTTAATGATTATGACAATGCTGCTGGAGCGAATCCTGATAGTTCTACAGTCAATTATTGTCACGACCTTGTTGAAGGTGGTTTTACAAATTGGAGAGTGCCAACGAGTTCGGAATTGATGGATCTCCTTTTAAATGCCAGTGCTAACATCATACTTCCTAAACCTATAAATTCTTATTTTCATACTTCTACAACCACCGGTAACGATTTTGTAGCTATTCATGCATATACGTGGGCGACCGCGAATGGTGGAAAAGGTGTGAATTATTATACAATGTGTGTACGGAATAATTAATCCCAGGTTCAGATCAAATTCAGCAATGTTTATAATCCGTCGATTCTTCTCCTGTATTTTTATTCAAAAAGATATAACTCTTAAAACCACATCTGACCTTTTTACTTTTAATTAATCTTCGATTCCCATAAGTCGATAAATACAATGTGATGAATAGATTTATTCCATTCTTATTCCTTTTAATTTCAGCGTGGGCCTGTACCCCGTCTGATTCAGTTAATGAAGATCTTGGGATCAAGCCAAGCTCAATTACAAATACGACAGATGGAACTTCAGGTAGTAGTACTCCAACAGCTGGACCTGACCTCATTAAATATTCTGGGGATCTGCAAGTCATTAATGTAGGAGAGGTTGCTCCCGTTCCTATTGGGGTTTTAGCAGTTGGTCTTGATGGCGCACCTCTGGCCAATATTCCAGTTTCATTTTCGGTGATTGGGGGAGTGCCTAATGGAAATCTTTCTGCCATCAGTGCTACGACTGATGTGTTTGGTATTGCTCAGGTTACATTTACTGCTGCTACGTTTATTGGTTCTGTTTCAATCAGTGCGATTTCTGTTTATGGATCTCAAACATTTACAATTACGACGGCGGGCCTTACGGGTTATGCGCTTAATTTAGATCCGGTTGTTTCAGGTGACGGCCAGATTGCCGTAATTAATTCAACTCTTGCAATACCATTCAAAGTCATTCTCACAAATGGCAATGGTGATCCTGTACCTAACACAGTCGTTCGGTTTCAGTCGGGAGGTGGTAACGTTGGTAATTTTTCTGGACAGAGTTTTGCTGATGTTACAACTGATGCTCTTGGCGTGGCCATCGCTCCGAGCTTTACACTCTCTTCTTCCCAGGGAGTTCACACTATCAGAGCAAGAGTTTTAAGTGATGTCACTGTATTTAGAGACATTACTGCGACATCTACTGTTTCTTCAGCGTCGGTCATTAATGCAAGTACTTCGACATTAACTCTTTCCTCAACTTCAGCAGAAGCAGATGGACTTAATGTTGTAACTTTTACTTTAATTATTAAAGATATTTATGGAAATTTGATTCCGAATAATACATATGGGAATGCCATTACTCTCACTCCTTCACCGAGTTGGTTGGGAGGAAGTTTAAATGCGGCAACATGGTCTTATTCAGGCACCGGAACATATACAAATTCTTTGACGGTTGGAAATGGAACAGGAATTATTACGATAGGTGCTACAGTGAATGCCGTTGTACTCACCTCATCCATTGATAGTTTAACGCTTACTCCAAATATTGCTATTGATCTAACGACCACAACGATTTCGGCACTCACGGACCCAATCGTAGCTGATGGATCGAGCCCTTCAACAATTGTTATTACGTTAAGAAATTCTTTAGGTCAAAACGTTCAGCAATCAGGTCACACGGTCGTTATTACCACATCTGCAGGAACACTTTTGGGATCGATGGTTTATCATTCCGCGACGAGTACCTATAGACAAGTTTTAAGGGCCCCTGTCTCAACAGGTGGAGGAACACTCACTGTGACATTGAGCACTGTTAACGGAACGGCGGTTGTTGGTAAGTCTGTTAATATTACTCTACTCCCTGGAGCCGTTTCTCTTTCTCAATCTTCAGTGAGTATACCTAGTCGAATGGTAAGTGCTGTGAGTACCGCTCAAACCGTGACAGTATACTTACGAGATAGTTCGAACAACTTAGTTGATCTGGCCCCCGCACCAACTTTACAAGCAACAGTTACAGCTGTTGCAGGAGCTAATCGTGGAACGTTGTCAAACGCTGGTGTGCTAACTTATGTTTCACCTGGAACTTACAACATCACTCTGACTTCTCCGGCCTCGGTCGCGGGATGTACCGTTGCTCCTTATTGCGTTGACTCTATTGATGTTAAACTCACGCATGCAAGTGTGAATAGTGGAGTTGCCATTTCTATTGGAATAGCAAAAAAAGTTCAGTGGGGAATGGTTGCAACTTTGGCAGCAACTCCTGGAGTATTAACGATGCCAGTGACTAAAGCTGCTGCGGGTATTGGAGCATCTAATCTTACGGCCACACTTCAACTTGTAAATTCAAGCTCACAACTTATTCAAGTGGGTGGACGTCTTACTGATATTACGGCCGTTCCAGGTTTTTCTACTCCAACTATTACAATCGTTGATAATGATAATGGAACCTATAATATTACTGTTCCGTCTCCCGCTTCTGGATCTACTGGTACATTAACTGTTAGAGTCACTGGGCTTAATACTACTAATGGAAGTCCAACGATTTCATTTTACGGAAATCCATCAGCAGCACAATCAACATTATCATTGAGTTCAAATACTTTAAGTGGACCTGGTACTGTAGATGTGAGTTTAAGCCTACGAGATGATAATGGAATTACTATTCCGACATTATCTTTAGCGAATACGGAAGTGAGATTTTCGGAGAATGGGAATACTGTTCTGGTAGGTGCAAATCCTGTTGGAGGTATTATTAGTGATATTGCAGTTTATTCTCAACAGGTCTCTCGAACAGCACCACCTGCGATTGGTTATGAAAATATTAATTTATCTGCAGAAATTTTTATAGGTGGCATTTGGACTTCAGTTTCATCAACAGTGAACTTAAGTATTACTCCTCCTAACTTAGCGGGAGTAACAATTAATTGTACAAATATTGGCACTTATCACAGTACTGATTTATATGTTGATGGTGGAACACTGACTATCAACTCTTCGTTAAATGGTTCAATTGATACTTCGGGTTCATGCTCTTCTTATGGAGCACACCCGTTTAGATTTGCGACTCTTAAAATTACGTCAACAGGAACTGTTACTCATACGGCCGGAACTACAACTATTGGTTATGGTCTAGACATTGATGTGGATGGATTTGTTGACATCGCTGCTGGTGGAAAAATCGATGCTATGGGGAAAGGCTATATGGGGATTCTGGGCCAGGGCCTGGGTTACACAGTTGGACCAAGTAATGCTCCAGGAACAGGTAGCAGTGTTGGTGGTTCATATGGTTTTTTAACTGCCTCAAATTCAAATCCTATTTATGGTTCAGTTTCTAATCCTTTGTATCCTGGTAGTGGAGGTGGACAACCTTCAGGAACTTGTACAGCGACGTACCAATCAGGAATTGGTGGCGGACTTATAAGAATAAAGGCCGGTTCAATTAACAATGATGGTGTGATCCGTGTTGATGGTCTTGCACCACCGACAATTGTTCCCATTAGTTGTATTAGTGGAGGTGGTTCTGGTGGTGGGATGAAATTAGAGCTTACTGGCTCCGGACAATTAACTGGAACTGGAACGATCAGTGCCAAGGGATCTCTTGGTTACAGCCGTTTTACTCCTGCAGCTCCAGGTTCTGGTGGAAGGATTGCTCTTCTTGGAGATATTGCGAGTTTTCCATTTGAGAATATTTCAGTGAGTGGTGGCCTAGATACTTCTTATCATTTCCCTGGAACGATCTATATCGATGATGTGTTACCTACCAATGTTATACTTGGTGGCTCGTTAAATATTGATAACACTTCAAATACAAGTGTTATTGGACTTAACAATACTCATGACCTCACAATCTCACCTACATCGACGGTCTCTCTTGGCACTCCTGGAATTTCAGTTAAAAATCTTAATCTTCAAGGAACTTTAACTGGAGGGAGTGGAAATATTGAAGTAGATGAGGATTTTACAATGTCTGGGTCCTTAACAACTTCTTCTGGGAAAATTGTTGTTCAGGGTGATTTTACCCAAACAGCTGGAACGATCACTCATATTGAACCAACGTTAACAAATTATTCTCTTTATCCAAGAGTTGAAATTTCGGCCGCAAATATAACGATTACTAGTATAAATGCGTATGCTAAAGGATTATTTGGAACTTTCTCTGCTTCTGCCTGTGGGGGGGCCAATAGAGCGGGTTATATTTCAGCTGCAGATTTAACAGTCATATGTATTCCAAATACGATTACAGGAGCTAACCATTATACTCTTGGGGGGGCGGGAGGAACGAGTGTGACTTTTGGTAATGTGGACAATCCTTTTACTTATGGGATTGGAGGACATTATTTTGCAGGTGTGTCCGCACTTGTTAATGGAGGAGGGATCGTTCGCCTCATTACGCCAGGTCAACTTGATGTCAAGGGACCTATCACTGTAGCTGGTGGAAATTCTGCCGGTACAGCTAATAGTGGTGGCTCAGGAGGATCACTATACATAAATGCAGGCACAGTTGTTTCTACAAATAATGCTGGATCACTTTCCGCTCGTGCGGGAACAACGACTGGTATTTACGGAAGTGCTGGTGGTCTTATTCGAGTATATACTCCAGCTGCAAGTTTTTCAGGGACCATCACGACAGATGTAGGCCTAAGTACTGGGACTACGGCAAATGGTAATGACGGTGTTTACACCATTTCTGCGTGTGCAGCTCCTAATCTAGGTCTGGGTTACTGTCAATATTAGTCAGTCTTTGTTCGGGAACAAATTACCCTTATTCTGAGTATTTCACCTTCCATATATAATCTTTGGGAGTGGGGTATTAGATGTTGGGTTATACAAAGTTCATATCACGCCTTAAGGATAAAAATAAAACTGATTCGCCATCAGCTATTCTTCGTAAGAATATAGATGGGGAGATCTTTGAGTGGAAAAAAGCCTTAAGGGTTTCTCCTGTCTCTCCCGCAATGGAGTTGGGGCAATTGCGAGCGAACAATCAATTTACTGAAGATGCACGACAGCTTTGTGAAAAACAAACAATCATTTCTAGTTTTATTCATGAAAAAATTTCTCCATCGAGTATTAGAAGTCTTAAGAAGTCTTTCAAAGAAAAATCAAAAATGTGGAAAGCCATTTTTAGAGAGTGTTCAATTATCCATTTTGATCTGCATGGTGAAGAAGTTGCCATTGAACTCACCTACAAACAAACAGAAATAAATAAAGTTCAAAAATTAAACCATATGCTTTTAGAAAATCTTACTTTTAAAAAGGCTAAGGTTGAAGAGTTCGAAGACCGTTATTGCTTGTTGGTAACGTTTGTGGACGAATCTCCGCTTAAAATCAGGGAACACCTATTATGAAAAATCTGATTATTGTTTTTATTATGACTTCTATCGGATTTACTGGACTTCACTGGCTTGAAAAGCAGGAGTCGGCTCAGAGTGATAGAACAATAACAAGTTATGGTATTGATAAAAGAGTGGCCCGTGATTTACGAGAAGTTTTTTCTAAAAAAGAGAAAGAATTGACGACGGCCAGAATAGATTCATTTAGGGTTGAAGGCAAAGAAAGGCTTATACAAAACATTTCTAATATTTCTTCGTTCTTAAAAGAGAAAAAAATAAACTACCGTTCTGAATTTGATCAAGCCTTCCAAGGGATCACTAATAATGTTAAACAAGTTGAGCCAGATAAAGTAAACGAGTTTCATACTCGAATCGACATGATCATTCAGGTTCAGTTGATAAAACTTCGTTCTGTAAAAATGTCTGAAAATGTAAAATATGATCTGATTAGAAAAATGAATAATCTTAAAGACATTCTTGTAATAAAAAAACATTCTGAAAAAGTGACAGCAGGAAATACAACTTTTTATCTTAAACAGGTTCAAACGTTAGTTAAAAACCTGTATTCGCCAAGACAAATTACTGTGAACTTTGAAAGGCCAAGAAGCTTTTTATTGGAAAAAACATTTGTTGTATTTGTTTGTACTGCGATTCTTGTGGTGTATTTCACTTTTTTTTCTACGAGCAATTCTGTGCAGACAGCTGCTTCTAAAGAAAGTGTTAATCCATCTCAATTAACTGTGAGAAAGTCCTATGACCATTTAGTCGATTCTCATCAAGTAGAAGCTTTTGTGACGGCACAAAAAAACAGCAAACACGATTTTAAGGAACTTAACCAGGTCGTTGCGGACTCTGCACTTAAGCTCGGTCATTTATTTAAAGTCACAGGAAAAGTTTTAGATATCGATTTTAATGAGAATGTGGCCGACTGTTTTGTGGAGGCTTCAAAATTAGAAGTCATGATTCAAGAGTTTGTGATTTCTTGTCATCATATCATTCAAAATAGATTCGAAGTTTCTACTTTGTTTCTGCGTACTGACGAGCAGGGACAGAAGATGATTGTGAGCTGTTTTATACCTGAAGTGAGTGCTCAAGACTTTGAAGGCATGGATGCTGCAAGAAAGTTCCTGTCGAGATTCTCAATCTTAGAGGCCAAGTTTTCTATGTGCTCACCAGTCGTTGATTTTAGAACCGTTAATATTAATGGCCTAAAAGGAATGGATATCACGCTGAGTTTTGATAATAGAAGTGAGATTGAAGGCCTACTTATTCATGAACACAGTCTGTCTGTTTAACTTATTTTAGAGGCTTGATCGTACAATCGCCCAAAACTTTTGCACGACAGGCCAGTCTCACGGTTTTGCCATTTAAAAACTCTTCACCACGAGTTTTATTAAACTCATCAACTACGGCATCAACGGTATTTTTCTCAATAACCCCTAAAGTCGAGAGCTTGTCTGCTCCCATCGAAACTTCAATTCTGCAGGCCCCGCACGATCCAGATAGGCATCCGTGAGGTAATTCTTCGCCACGATCAGCAAGTGCGTCATAGAGAATTTCATTCTCATTTACGTCGAAAAACTTCTCTGTGTCCAAAATTGACACTCTGGGCATAAATTCTTCCTTGTCAAAACAAACAGAGTTTAAGAAACTCTGCGCTACTTTTTTATAACTAAGTTTAACCTAAGTCTGAATTTTAATCATCGATTAAAGAGACGTGAGGAGATGCGTATGCCAACTCTAGAAAAAATGTATTCAATGGGTCACGAAGAAGTGGTTTTCTTTCAGGATAGGTCTTGTGGTCTTAAGGCCATCATCGCTATCCATGATACAACTCTGGGCCCTGCTCTCGGTGGAACTCGCATGTGGCCTTACAATAATGAAGAAGAGGCCTTGGTTGACGTATTACGTCTATCAAGAGGGATGACTTATAAAGCTGCCGTTTCAGGATTGAATCTTGGTGGTGGTAAAGCGGTTATCATCGGAAATCCAAAAACTGATAAATCTGAAGCGCTTTTCCGTTCATTTGGCCGTTTTGTTGAATCTCTTAACGGTCGATATATCACGGCCGAAGATGTGAATACGAGTGTTGAAGATATTGAACATATTTTCACGGAAACAAATTATGTGACGGGTGTGGCCCAGCAGTACGGTGGATCTGGTAACCCAGCTCCTTATACGGCCCTTGGAACTTTTCGTGGGATCGAAGCCAGTGTGACAAAAGTTTTTGGATCTCGCAGTCTTGCCGGTAAAACGGTTGCCATCCAAGGTGTTGGAGCCGTTGGTTTTGAATTAGCAAAACTTCTCACTGAGGCCGGTGCCAACATCGTTTACACAGACATCAATGAGCGCGGCATTCAGAAGATGAAAGAGTCTTTCACGAATGCTAAGTACGTTAATCCAAATGAAATTTTTTCTACTGCTTGTGACATCTATTCGCCATGTGCTTTAGGTGCTTCACTCAATGATGAAACAATTCCTCAGCTTAAATGTAAAATCGTTGCAGGTGCGGCCAATAATCAACTTAAAGAAGACCGTCACGGGCTTGTGCTTAAACAAAAAAACATCGTATACGCCCCAGATTATTTAATCAATGCTGGCGGACTCATGAACGTATCAATCGAGTTCGAAGGTTGGGCGGATTCTAAGTCTCGTCGTATGGTTGATACTATCTATGATAAGACTCTTGAAGTTTTCCGCATTTCTGAAGAACAAGAGATTCCAGTAAACAAAGCGGCCGATGTGATGGCAGAGAAGAGATTAGAGTCGATGAAAAACATCAAGAACTCTTATCTTGGTAAAGTGAATCACCGTATGCCGGGCCAAAAGAGAAGATTCTAATTAGTTAAAAGATACCGACAATTTTGCTCACCTCAACTGGGTGGGCAAAATTTTTTCTGCAATCCCGATGCTCTGCTTGTGAATGCCGTACATAACACTTTCTTGCAAAAAATTTCGTTTAAATCAATGTGTTCAGCGACTGGATGATATTTCGGCTCAAGATCTCGAGCACTAACTGTATTATTTTTTGCCCCGTAATTGGCCGCAGGCAATGTTTAAATATTTCTCAATCGCATCTCAGGCTCTTTCAATTCTTCCTTTTGTTTGTGGGGAACTGGAAAAAACAACTCTCATTCCAAGTTCTTCACAGGCCCGCTTGAAGTCACTAAATTGCCGATGTTTAATTCCTCCAAACCATTATCCGTGCTAATAATGCAGGAGCTGGAGCAACAGGATTGAGCATTTCTATCGAAAAAGAAAATCGGTGTTACTCATTTTTGAAAAATCTTATTAAATTTAAAATTGTTTATTTTGATTGAATTTAAGTCGTTTTTTTTTATTTACTTTTTTTATTGTCTAGTTGAGAGCTTGTTCTGGTATGGCCTAGGATTGCTAGTGTTATCGTTTTGAAATGATTTGTGTTGCCGGATCTGTATTAAGAATTAAAACTCCAGGTAAGCTCATCGCATGCCTCACTTTCTCCTCTTAAAAGTCATGTTATAAAGTTTTATCTTTTAGGGAGGATCTTATGTTTGAAAAATTATCTAATTATGTTTTGCATTCTGAAACAATGAAGGCGGCGAAGTCGGAGAAAATGGCGACTGTGCTTTTGCTAGATCATCTGCATGAAATTAATCGCCGTAAACTGTTTGTGGATTTCGGTCATTCGACATTGCAGAAATATGTCATGAAAGAGCTGGGATATTCTGAAGGAGAGAGTTGGACCAGGATTCAGGCGATGAGGCTTATTGAAAAAGCACCTGAGGCAAAATTGCTCATTGAGACTGGAGAGTTGCCCATTACAAATGCGGCGATTATTAATCAACAAGCAAATAATGAAGGTGTCTCACATACTCAGAAGCTTAAGGAATCTCTTGGAAAATCATCGCGGGATTTAAAAGAAGAAGCGAAACCTCAGATGGAAAAGAAGATTGTTTTAAATGAGAGGCTTTTGAATAAAATGAAAAAACTTGGCTGGGATCAAACGGAACTTGAAATTATCGAAGCTCTCTTAGATGAGAAACTCAAACAAGTTGAAACTTCAAAACCTGAAAGAAGCTCTGCCGATGAATCAAAGGTAAGTAGGTATATTCCGCTACAGACTAAACGTGAAGTTTTAAAAAGATCTGGGCATAAGTGTGAGTTCAAAGGTTGCAACGAGAGAAGAAATCTTCAGTATGATCACATTCAACCTTTTGCATTGGGTGGAGATAGATCACCGGAGAATATTAGGATGCTGTGTTTTGCTCACAACCAAAGGCGTGCCATCCAGACTTTTTCTAGGGCGCCCTAGAATTTAGCGCACAGTAGATAGTGTCACGTACCTTTTGCACAACATTGGGACAAAAATGTCCCAATGTTGAGTATTAGGACAAAAAATGATAAAGTAAAAGCTTAAAAACAGGTCATTGGGACAAAAAATGTCCCAATAGGTATATTCTAGGGGCTTTATGAAAAATAGAGGAAAAGTTGATTTTAAAGCCCATATTGTTAATCTTCTTGAGAGAAAAAACGAAATAAATTTGCAGGATGTTGCAGAGGCCACAGGATTATCAAAAGATTCCGATGCCGATCGTAAGGCCATAAATAGAATATTAAACTCTCTTGTAGAACAAGGTTTGTTAGAAAAAAGAGGGAATACTCGTGGACGTGTATATATTCAGGCCATTCAAAAATTATCTGAGATAGATCTGCAGTCAGATGATTCTTTTAAAGGAATTGAGCTTTCTAAAAATTCAAAAAAATTATTAAAATACATATCGGGACCTTTGCAGTCAAGAAAGCCGGTGGGATACAACCAAGATTTTTTAAGATCTTATAAGCCAAATGAAACATTTTATTTAGATAAGACTCAACGTTTAGAACTGATCAAAATAGGATGTGTTGAGAATCAAATTCTGCCTGCAGGCACTTACGCCCGCAATATTTTAAATAGGCTTTTGATTGAATTGTCATGGAACTCAAGTCGGCTTGAAGGGAATACCTATTCTATCTTAGAAACAAAACGTCTTATTGAACTAGGTGAGAGTGCTGTAGGCAAAGATGCGACTGAGACGCAGATGATTTTAAATCATAAAGGTGCGATAGAATATATAATTGAATCTGCCGGAGAAAAGCATATTAGTTCCCGAGAAGTTTGTAGTATCCATGCACTGCTGTCTGAAAACCTTTTGGGTGATCCAGGTGCTTCGGGTAGGATAAGGCAAAGTGCTGTCGGTGTTAATGGAACGACATATATACCTTTAGACAATCCCCATGTGTTAAAAGAATGTTTTGATCTTTTTATTAAAAAATTAAATCAAATCAAAGATCCATTTGAACAGTCATTTTTCTCGATAGCTCATTTGTCATATATGCAAGCTTTTGAAGATGTTAATAAAAGGACGGCCCGTCTAGTGGCAAATATTTCTTTAATAAAAGAGAATCTTAAACCACTTTCTTTTGCGGATGTGGATCAAGACGTTTATGTAAAAGCACTCCTTGGGATTTATGAAAAAAACGACATAGATCTTTTGAGAGATTTATATATGTGGGCCTATCAAAGATCTTCAGATAAGTACTCAGCTCTTCAGCAATCCATGGGTGAGCCAAATCTGTTAAAGATGAAGTATCGAAATGTGATTCATGAAATAATCCAAAAAGTTATTATTGATAGGATTGGCGGCCAACAATTGGTCGGAGTCATACAAAAATTATTAGAAGTTAAAGAAGTCCCAAAGACAGACCTTCAAGAATTATTTAAACAAATAGAAACTGAAATAATGAGTCTTCATGACGGAAATATTGCTCGTTTTAAAGTTCGACCAAGTGAATTTGAAGAATGGAAAAAGATGTTTTAGTGCTAGAATTTACCCGAGAGATAATTCCTTATCTGAGTTTTTTGAGGAGCACTGAGAGAACCATTGAACATGATCACTTCGCCGATTCTTCCTGCAAACATTAAAGGGATGAGAGCGCCTATGCCGAAGTTTTGAGATGTCGCAAAATCCACTTGTAGAATTTGCATGGAGGATGTGGCGATATTTACATCGTGAAGAACAGAGGCGCTGTGAGGAGTACCGTTTAAGTTTAGTGATCCATCTGCGGTTAAATCAAAAACAGCACCATCATTTTCGAGGACAATATCAGGAGAGATGAGGTCTTGAGTCACGACACCAGCGGGAGCTTCAAAAACAATGAAGACCGTTTCTACACCAGCAAGAGCTGATCCTAACATTAAGGCATCGTCGCCATCAAAAGGTCGGCATAATGCAGAGGCCCCTCCGCAAGCGGTTGGTATGGCAGAACCTGCACTTGAAATGCTTGGGCCACTTGGCATATTGTTCACAAAATTACTTGCAACCCACACTTGAGTGTTTGGGTAAGCGATAAAAAGATTAGAGAGATTTTGTGTGGACGTTAGGGAAGTAGGAGCAGGGTTGTTTCCTACGTCCCTGATATTTCCCCCATTAAGATCAATAGACGTAACAGCAGAAGAGAGACCGTCAAAATCAAAATCAGAACTGGTAAGTGTTCGGCTAAATGTTAATGTGTTCGTTCCATTTCCGGCCGTGACTAAAAAATCTAGAACACCCGTTTGAGTTAATGGTACTTGAATGCGTGGAGATCCTGTTACAGTAACTGGTTCAGAATATTGTACCGAAAAAGAAAGAACATCACCGGACGTGTAAACACCGTTTGACGGTCGAGTCACTGAAATCATTGTTGGAGCTGTTCCATCAACCAAAACGCTTGCCATGGCCGTAGGAGAAAAAGTTCCGGAAACAACGTTTTGACCAGCATCTCTTACATATCCAGATGGATCACTTGTTACGGCGTTGCCCATAACGATGCCATCAGCGTCAGTTTCATTCGTTGTAATTGTGTATCTAAACGTGTGAGTTAAAGCAGTCATGTTTGATGTCGGAACAAGATATCGGGTTGTGCTACCAATAGTGAGAGGTATACGAGGATATCCACTGGCCACGTTTGTGGTTACGAATTCTGAAAATGTAATACTAAAATCTAAATTAGCTCCATCTCCATAAGTTCCTGCGGCAGGAACACTGGCCACTGATGTCACAGTGGGAACAGTGGTGTCAACCAAGATGGAAGCAGTGTTGGGAAGTGTATAAGTTAAAACGGTGGCAGTATTTCCTGCGAGATCTTTGATCACCGCTGTTCCGGCAAATGGAGAAGACATGACAATTCCATTTGTGTCGTTATATGTCGCAAGGGATGCTACGTTATGGAGCATGATCGCCGTATTATTTCCACTTGTATATTCGGCATTAACTGGCGTGGCCCCGATGGTGAGACCAAGATATCCTGAACCAGCACCAGAACTACTAAGATTCACAGGCTCAGACCAGTTCACGGTAAATGTCATGTTAAGATGATTATTTCCAGTCAGAGTTGAATAGGTTTTGTCTGACGGGGCAACAACGGAAGAAATAGTGGGGTTCACACCATCTACTGAAGTTGTTGTGAGGGCAGGAATCGGAAGAGTGAGAAGAGAATTGGTATTTGATACATCTGCAATGATCCCACCATTTAGATCGATATTACTTAAGGTGATATTTGTATCAGCATCTAAATCACCCGCCTGAATCAAATACCTAAAGATAAGAGAGCTTTGACCATCACCTCCAGATAGGTAATCTGCATAACGAGTGGTTGCACCGATTGTTAATGGAATACGAGGTGTCCCACTTGTTTGAGTGACATACATGTTGGTATTAAAGGCCACCGTGATGGTAAGATTTTGCCCTGTGATCCATACATTATCGGCTACGGCCGCACCCCAGGTGGGAAGAGTTGTGTCTACAGATCTTGACAGTGAAATGGCCATAGGTTGAATAGAGTTAATAATAATGCCAGAGGTGTTAGGTGCGGAGAAATCATTATTGGCCGCAACTAAAAAATAACTTTGAATAGGTGCAGAAGTCCCGATGATCGTTCCTGCATTGGCCGTAATTAATGCAGCTACTGTTATGCCTGTAGGGGCCACATCTCCTGGCACGGTGGTATAACGGAATACAAGATTTGCACTTCCACTACCTGAAATATAAGTGGCCTGACGAGAAGAACCACCTACAGTAAGTTCCAAGTAAGGAGAGCCAGTAACAGTGACAGCTCGATCAAATTGCACTGTAAAATTTAAATTCTGTGCTGAGACATAGGTTCCATTGGCCGGAGCAGTTACGCTTATCACATAAGGAAGTTGGCCATCAAAGTCTATCGTGGAACTATAAGTATTGGCCGCAGCAGTATAAGAGCTGTAATCCAGGGAGGAATTGTTACCAGCAAGATCTTTAATGGTTCCTGAGTTTAAGTCCATAGGAGAAGTAAAAATATAGCCATCAGTATCAGCGACAGTATTTTGAATGGCATAAGAGAAAACTAATGTTTTTGTTCCACTTCCTCCAACATAATTTGCAAAAATGGATCCACCTGTGGAAAATGCCATCGCAAATCGAGGAGTGCCCGTGACAAAAACTTTTTCACTGAAGCCCATTGTGAAACTAAGAGTCTCTCCTACATTATAAAATCGGGGAAGATTGCTTTGGGCAAAGGAAGATATTGCAGGAGCAGTGTTATCAATGAGAACACTTGAAAATGTTTTTTCTGTAACTGAGGAGGTATCACAGTTAAGTGTATTACCACTCGTTGTAAAATTTAAAACACCACCATTTAATTCTAGACTTAACAACTGCACACCATCGGTATCGTTATCAGCAGCAACGATCACATAACTGAAAGTTAAGTTTTTAGTGCCAGTTCCAGTTGCATAATAGGCGTGTCTTAACACTGAGCCAACTGTAAGCGCTAAACGAGGAGAGCCAGAGACATTGACATTAAAAGGAAAATTTAAAACAACACTGATTGTTAATCCAGCTGCATAACTCCCAGCTGCTGGAGCGTTAATAGAAAAAGCATTTGACACTGAAGTATGGTTCGCCACCAGACCTGTATCGTCAGCAACTTTTTCCTTCATTTGGCATGAGGCCAATATGAGGAGAAAAAAAATAGAAAATGATAAAAAAACAGTTTTCATCAGAACACTTATCGACCTGTAAAGGTTCTGGTTTAAAACTCAAGGAATGAGGCAAAATTTTCCCTACGCGATAGGCAAAAAGTATCTCTACCACTTAAGACGCTCAAAATAAGTAAAATTAGAAGATGAGGTTTTTCCTTCAATTGTTTTTATTCATGATCACAAGTTGTGCCACTAAGTACATCCTTCCTGGAAATAGATTTATGACTCCTGAAACTCAGGGTGGATTTTTAGGTGGCCAGATTGAAATCCAAAAATCTACTTCTTCAGTTCTAAAAATAGATGATTCCGAAAATGATCCGGTAAATGGTGTGCTTTACGAGGATCTAGATCGTATGGGTGTTTTGATTTCAACATCACTTTTTGACAGCTTTGATATCTTGGTTACTCATAGTGGTTCAGGGCCAACTCTTTATGGAGGAAAATTTCAAATCATAGGAGATCCTCGTTCGACAAACAGTGAAGGCCATAAAATGGCTGCCGCTTTTGTTATAGGAGGAAATGAATACGAAGATAAAGAAGATGGCATCATGGATTTTGAGTTAAACGGAAATGAGCTCTTATTGTTATATGGTTATAGGCTCAATAACATGTTTATGCCTTATACCAGCTTTTCTCAGGCGAACTATGATTTTGAAGGCACCGTTTATCAAGGGAATTTGACTGGAGATCAGCCCAAGTTTAAATCCAGTATAATGTCTTTAAACCTGGGGGGAGAGTTTTCCTATGAAATGTTTTTTATAAAAGTAGAGTCGACTTATCAGAGAATCATAACGAGTAAAACCAAGGACACTGATCGTCTAGTTTATGGATTATCCGTGGGTCTTAGTTGGTAATGGGGCGAGCTTTGCCCCTCGCTTGAGTCAAATCCCTAGGCAAATTACAATATAAAGATAGGGGGTCTTAACTATTGAATAAAGCCTTTTTACTCCTCATTTTATTGATGCCTATGCAGGCCTTTGCGAAGCTTGATTTCGAAGATCATGCGTTTCCAGAATTTGTAACGTCTGCTCGTGCCCTTGCCTTAGGAAATGCTTATCTTTCTAAGGTCGATGACTCATGGTCTGCTTTTTATAATCCTGCAGGTCTTGGGTCAGTCAGAAAATTTCAATTTCATCTTTTTAATCTGCATGCTGAAGCGAGTAATGGATTTATTCAATCGTCCACTGATGGTGAATATACAATAAATGATAAATTTGATCCTACGGTGAATCGTGCTTCATTGGTGGAGCATCAAGGCAAACTTTCCCATGGACGTGTGAATGCTTTTCCTAATATGACTTTTCGAGGTTTAACTTTGGGTTATATGTATTCACACCGCTTGCGTTCAATAATCAATGACGATGTGGCCAATACATATGAGATTGCTGAAAGAAAGGATCATGGGCCAGTGGCGGCTTTTAATCTTGCATTGTTTGGTGGAATAATAAAGTTTGGGGTCTCTGGAGTTTATCTTTATCGTCGTGAAATTTATAAATCATTTGATCCAGATGAAACGGTCTCAGTGGAAGGATCTGATTACCGTGAAGGACGCTCATTACAGGTCACAGGTGGAACAAGACTCACTCTGCCTATCACGTTTCTTCCTACATTCTCAGCTGTTTTAAGAAATGCTACTCAAAATGATTTTGAAGGTGCTTCTGATTATGGTGCACCCACAGAAATTCAACAAACCATAGATTATGGTTTTTCATTAACACCCCAATTCGGAAAGAAATTCCGCATTCATATGGAAGCTAATTTTAAAGATGCTAATAACGCCTATGAAAGTAATCCCAAACGTCGTTTGGCCGCAGGGATAGAGCTTGATTTTAATCGCCGTATTTTTATCCGTGGTGGTTATGGCGATGGATGGGGGTCTGGGGGTATTGGTATTCGTTCCCGCAAGATCATCCTCGACCTTTCTTCCTATGCTGTGGACCAATCCAGAGCTGGTTTTCGAGAGAAGGAAGATCGTCGTTTTGTTTTCTCGCTTTCCTCAGGTTTTTAATCCTTTAGGGTCTGTTTTTGTCTTTCCAAGCACCTTTGTTTTTGCTAACTAACAACATCTTTAAGAACGCGAAGGTTCGAATCCTTCCTCTCATTTGAGAGTTACAAACCTTAGGAGCTTATCATGGCATCTCACAATCCATACGCATCATTTTTAGAAAAAGTTGAAAAGCCTGCCCGCTATATTGGTGGCGAACACTTTGTTGTAAAAAAAAATTGGGACGAGACTATAAGTCGTGTGGCCCTGTGTTTTCCAGATACCTATGAAATTGGTATGTCACATCTTGGAATGAAAATTCTATATGATGAAATAAACCAACATCCAGGCATGTTAGCTGAAAGATGTTTTTCTCCATGGATCGATATGGAGAAACAAATTAGATCTCGTGATCTTAAACTTGTGACACTCGAAAATTTTAAACCCCTCAAAGATTTTCATATCGTTGGATTTTCCCTGCAATATGAGATGAGTTATTCAAATATTTTAAACATGCTTGATCTTGGTGGTGTGACAATTTGGACGAAAGATCGCGGTGAGGATGAGCCGTTTGTTATCTGTGGTGGACCTTGTGCCACCCATCCAGAACCCCTTGCTCCTTTTATGGATTTTGTTGTGGTCGGTGATGGTGAGAAATTATTCTCTCGTATCGTTCATTTTGTTGGTGAGGCCAGGGCCCAGGGCCTAAAACGTGATGAGATTTTGTTTGAATTAGCAAAATGGAAAGGCATTTATGTACCTAAGTTTTATGATACCGCAATTGATGAGATGACTCTGATGGAAGTGGTGACTGGACCGAAAGCTGAATTTGCGGGTGCCATTCCCAATCGAGTGGAAAGATATTTTGTGGATAACCTCGCAAATTATCCGTTTCCAACTAAATCTCCTATTCCGCACATGACTGCAATCTTTGATCGTTTTTCTGTGGAGCTTGCGCGGGGTTGCACTGAAGGTTGTCGTTTTTGTCAGGCGGGTATGATTTATCGTCCTGTTCGTGAAAGGAATCCTGAAAACGTTGTGAAGATGATGATGGATGGACTCAAAAATGGAGGATTTGATGAGGCGTCTTTAACCTGCTTATCAACTGCTGATTATTCAGCAGTCACTCCACTTGTCATCGAGCTTTTAGAAAAACTTCATAAAGAAAATGCGACACTTGGAATTTCTTCTTTGAGAGCTTACGGACTCGATGAAAGGATTTTGGATAAGCTAGCCGAAGTGAAAAACACCTCTCTGACATTTGCTCCAGAAGCAGGATCTCAACGTATGAGAGATGTGATCAATAAAAATATTTCAGAAGAAGATCTTATGAAAACAGCGGAGAATGTTTTCTCTCGTGGTTGGAGTAAGATGAAACTTTATTTTATGATTGGTCTTCCAACTGAAGATGATGAAGATGTTGTCGCTATTATGGAGACTTCTGCCAAGGCCCGGAAAAAGGCCATTGACTGTGGAGTACGTAATCCAACAGTTACAGTTTCAGTTTCTTCATTTGTTCCTAAACCTCACACTCCATTTCAGTGGTCGAGCATGATTACCTTGCCGGAGATTGATCGTAAGCAGAACATGCTTAAGGATCTGGCCGAGAGACATCGCCTTAACTTTCGTAAACATTACTCACGTATTTCTGCTCTAGAGGGAATTGTGGCCCGTGGAGATAGACGAGTAGCGAACATTATTTACAATGCTTGGAACCAAGGTGCCCGCTTTGATGGATGGGATGAAACATTTAATTATAATCTTTGGGTTAAATGCGTAGAAGACTCAGGCCTTGATACTCAAGTTTTTTTAGGTACCATTCCTATGAATGGAAAATTGGCCTGGGATCATATAGATGTAGGTTTGACTGAAAGATTTTTAGAGATTGAATGGAAGAAGGCAACCCATAACAGGCTTTCTCCTCCTTGTGGAAAAGTGTATGGGATGGTCGTGCATCATTCGAATTTGGAATCCCTAGAGAAAACATTTGATATCGATAAGAAAAAACTCGTTTGTTACCATTGTGGAGTTGCCTGTGATCTTAAAGGTATGGTCGAAGAGCGGCGTGATTTTTTAAGAGGCATGAATTCAGTCACCGATGAAGCATATGTGCCTCCTGAGGTTTTGAAAAAAGATATTGTTGAGCTTCGTGATAAACGTAACCAATTTTTAGGTTCAAAATATAGAATTGAATTTTCTAAATTGGGACCCATTTCTTTTATTTCGCATCTTGATCTTCAAAAAGTTATGGCGCGAATTTTTAAACGTGCGGGACTTGAGACTCTACATTCGGAGGGCTATAACATTCGTCCACTTCTTTCATTTGGACCTGCCCTGACCTTAGGGATTAGTTCTTTATCCGAGTATTTTGATATCAGAGTTCCTACTGAGTGGACTAACTTTGACGAAGTTCTTACGGCCATACAAAAACATTCTGAGCCAGGTATCGTATTTAAGGGCATTAATGCCATCAACTCAAAAACGCCTTCCATCCAGGATTCAGCGAAATCATTTACGTATTTCATTCCCGTAAAAGATGGAACAACTCTCGATCGAGTGGTGAGCTCCCTTTCTTCTCAAGAGAAAATCTTGATTCAGTCTTATTCGAAAAAAGATGAAACCATGATTGAAAAGGACATCCGTCCTATGCTTCTTGAAATAAAAACTGGAAAGTTAGAGTTGAATGAGCGTTTGATGGAGATTATTGACGAGGTTTCTCCTTGCCGCTTACCGGGTGTCTTTGTGACTTCGCAGGTAAAACAAGGTACGGGAATCAGGCCATCTGAATTGATCGAACTTTTGACAAGTTCTGGTCTTCAAATTGAGCGCCCCATCAAAGTAGGCATTGAGATTCATCAATAGATGAAGGTGCAAGAAAATACTTTTTTTTACTGAAGAATTTTTTATCCGCTTAAATATTTTAGTTTATAATTAAAGTATTAAGCGGAGGATTTATGCGCCTTAAGTATCTTATTCATTTGAGTCTAATAGCCATTTGTGGACTTCTTGCAACTTTTTTACCCGAGGTTCCTCAAACAAAAGTGGGTGGTCCTATCAATACAGGAGACACTGCCTGGCTTTTAACAGCTTCGGGCCTTGTTCTTCTTATGACTCCAGGCCTTTCATTTTTTTATGGTGGGATGGTACGCAAAAAAAATATTATTTCAACCATGCTTCAGTCCATGGTGGCCTTGGGTGTAATTTCCGTCTTATGGGTTGCGGTGGGATTTAGTCTTTGTTTTGGTGATTCCATTGGAGGAATCATTGGAAATCCAGCGACTTTTTTTATGTATAGAGGAGTTGGGATGTTCACTCATCCAGATTTTGCCCCTACTATACCATTTGCGCTTTTTTCTCTTTTTCAATTAAAGTTTGCAATCATCACTCCTGCCCTTGTAACAGGTGCTTTTGCTGAGAGAGTTAAATTTTCTTCTTATCTTTTATTTATGGCGCTTTTTTGTCTTTTTATTTATGCCCCATTAGCACACATGACTTGGCACCCAGATGGTCTTCTCAGAAACTGGGGAGTTTTAGATTTTGCAGGTGGAACAGTTGTGCATATCTCTGCAGGTATGGCGGCCCTGGCCGGTTCAATTTATCTAGGACCTCGTAAAGATATTAAACATGATGCTTGCCACATTCCTTATGTGATTTTAGGAACTGGTCTTTTATGGTTTGGTTGGTTTGGATTTAATGCTGGATCATCCCTTGCTGCCAACGAAACGGCTACACTCGCATTTATGAATACCAATACAGCTTCAGCGGTTGCCATGCTTACCTGGATGTTTCTAGAGCGCCTTCGTGGCAATAAAGCTTCTGCTCTTGGTGCTTGTATCGGAGCAGTGGTAGGTCTTGTGGCGATTACTCCCGGTGCAGGCTTTGTGAGTATTGGGGCCGCGATTTTAATTGGATTTATCACTTCAATTGTTTCTAACTGTGCTTTAGCCTTAAAGGCCAAAACAGAAATTGATGACACATTAGATGTTTTTCCGTGTCACGGATTAGGTGGAATTGTGGGAATGATTTTGACAGCTGTTTTTGCTAAAGACGTAGGTCTGATTTACGGAGAAACCAAAACTTTTATCTATCACATCCTCGCTCTGGTTTTAGTGATGGTTTTTGGTTTCGTCATGTCTTACGGTTTGTATGTGATCTGTAATTTTATTCAACCTATGCGAGTAACTCAAGAAGAAGAAGATCTGGGACTTGATCAATCTCAACACGGCGAAAGAGTTTAATTAGAATGTTTGGTGCTATTTAAAAGTAGGACGATTATATAAGTTCGATACCACGAGAACCCAGTTTCGCAGGGTTCTCGATGAGGTCTTTTTTTTTAATTCAGATATCGATGTGATAACGACTAGGCTATTGATCTCTTATCTGAACATCACTTAGATCCAGCATTCGTAGATCAGGCGAGTTACTTATGTTTTTAATTTTTAAAATTCGAGAGCCATTTTTATCATCAATTTGGGCTTCTAAAATCATTCCATAATAATTATATCCAAATAAATAATTAGGAAATAACAGACTTGGAAATGTCTCATCTCTCAAGAGACCAATGAGATACTTAAAAGGAAATATGTGATTGTGTTTTAAGGTCTTAGCAATCCAGGCCCGACCTTTAATATTATTAATACTGAAATGATAAAGAAGAGTTTCATATCCTAAGATCGTTTTTGTTTCGTTAGTCTTTGTCCATTGTATCGTTGGCTCAATTTCCCAACTTAGTATGTATTCAGAGTTTTTTCGAAAGCCTGTTTTTACGTCATTGTTTAGTTTAATAGTCGTCATCTTGTTGGTTATATAGTCAGTAACCACTCTGTTTTGAGCAACCCCATCAAATCTATACTCAAGTGCAGAATCATCCATTCGCGTTGATAGGTTTAGATTACCAACGGATGTTTCACCGTTTTGTTTTATGACTTTAAACTCTAGTTCGTAATACCCATTAAAACCGAATCCAAAATTATTCTGTCTGAAAAATTGTTCGGGTTTATTTATAATTTTTTGTGCCATGATAGCAGATTCAATAAAAGTATTATCTCCCGATGCGACGACGTCTTGCGTGCAATCATCTAGGAAAGGTTCCTGCTTAATCTCTTTACTTACGCATATTTTTTTTGCCTGGAGTAATTGTTCATCATTGGCAGGAGGTAGGTTTAAGTTAAGCGGAAAGACCCTGTCGAATCCATTATAATGAGATAATATGGATTCACAGAATAAACTTTCTTTTTCTTCAACTCTGTAACTTTCTCCGAAATCGGTATATATTTTTGGATTTTTATTTCTAGTTTCAATGTCTATCATAATCCCCTCTGTCGAAGTGAGATCATTTTTTTTACTCAAATCATAATCGCCAAGGAGTCCACCTTTTATTGTCCCTATTCTCATTGGTGATAGTTTCATGTGTATATCTAAAAAGGTTCTGTGCATAACGACAGTGATTTGATCATTTTGTATGGTTCTTATTTCAAGTCGATTTAACTTTTTAGAGATTGTTGTTCCATCATTAAGTACAATTGTACTAAGGAAATTCTGTGACAAACCATTCACAAATAGAAAAGGAGCATGAACGGAAACATTGATAATATATCCCCCCAACTTAAAAGCGAATCCTTCGGCATAAGTGGCAATTGCTCTTTTACTTAGCTTCTTATAAAGTCCTTGCACAACCAAGTCACTTTTTTCATTTATAAGATTAGTGAAAATCCCTTCCGCTTGAAAATTATAATTCAGGCCATCTAGTGTTGAGAGATGTGGATCACCCACGACTCGGCCTGGATTCGAAGCTCCGGCCAGTACAGCATCAATGTCGCCCCACATATCCCCTAGGCATGAGCTCCCACCAAATGTCGTTGAGTTAACATCATTTATTTCACCTACACTCGAAATAAATCTTGCTGCGGCAGCATTTGCACCTGGAGCGGCGGGATAACAAGAAATAAATCCAGCTGAAATTTGATTTACCAAGTTGGCCTCTGTTCGGCTTCCATCACGAGGGATCCTTGACAGTGCTCTAAGTTGGGTTGCAAGTGTTAGTGCACAACCTCCAACAGGGGAAACACTGCCCACCTGTCTTCCGATCATCTCTCTGGCACAATCTGCAGCGGTCTCAGGAGTTGGCTGCGAATAGCAATTTATTGATAGAAAGAGAAAAAGGAAGAAAGAAAATCGTTTCATTATTTGGTCCCGACTTGAGGTGTGAGGGCTAATTACCAGTTAATTTTGTAAATTTAAATATAATTTCAGTATTTATGGTTTGCGTAGAATTTTAACTTAGACTTCTAAGTTGCTGAAATAGCTGGCTCTGTCTGGAGTAATATCTAAAGATGATTAAATAAGTTAAAGCTGCAAGACCCTCGGACCGATATGGTCAGGTATGAAGTCGACTGTTTTACTTGTCCTATTCTTTCTTATGTCCTGCTCGCATAGACCAGCGGGAAGTCCTGATCGTGAAGTTGCTGCCGTTACTGAACTAAGTCTTAATTATGGTGATATCGACCACAAAAAAAGTAGCGTTAAACTTTTTCCTCCTGAATTTGAAGGTGGGTATTACAAATATTATTTTTATGTGGAATTAAAAGATCAACAGAACAAGTTTGTGGACTGTGATCCTGGAGAAATCGTTCTAAAAAATGATAAAGGTGCCCTCGTTAACTTTGAATTAGAACGTTTATTTACAGGACGTTATTATGTGATTGTTGAAGCTCCTAAACAGATTGTGCCAAAAAATATACATTTTTCTGTACGCGATAAACCAATCCAAGAAAAGTTTCGTCTTGTTTTGCAAGGGCCACCTGTGTTGGAGAAATCAGGCATTAGAATGTTGGTCAAAGAAAATCATCAAGTGACAATGCAGCTGATCCTTAAAGATGCTAACGGCAGGCCAGCTACTTTGGGAGCTGGACCGGAAGTTATTCTGGAAGGGGATGGTTTTCTGGGGGATGTTGTTCAAATGAAGGACGGAATCTGGGAATTTACTATCAACTATTCGGAGCAGAACCATATTATGTATATTTCCGTGCGGGCCCAAGGGGTGTACTTCCATAACCTTTATCGATTTCAACACGTTGAGAAATAAACCATGAGGATACAAACTAGATTTTTTGCTTCCCCTTCGGGTAAGATAACCCCATTCTTTTCAAGGAAGCTAGTATGCGCGTCAATATCTCTGAAACCAAGGCCAGTGCAGTGAATTCAAAACCAAATGCTTTGTACGATAAAAAAATCGAACTCATTCGTAAGAACAATCTTTCTAAGGCTGATTTAAAGTGGCTTTTAAAGAACATTTTTATTTCTCGTAAAACCGATGATGCTGAAATTCTGATGAAAAAACAGAACAAAGCATTCTTCCAGATTTCTGGAGCGGGCCACGAAGGAATTCTTTCGGCAGTAGCAAAAGTTCTAAAACCAAAACACGATTATTTTATTCCATACTATCGGGACCGAGCTCTTTGTTTAGGTCTGGGTGTGACTCCATTTGAAATGCTTTGTCAGGCAAATGGTAACATTGGTGATACAGCTTCTCACGGTCGTCAGATGCCGGCACACTGGGGAAATGTAAAACTTAACATCGTTTCTAAATCATCATGTACAGGGACTCAGTTTTTACAAGCGTGTGGTATAGCAGAAGCAGGTCTTCATTTAAGAAAAATGAAACTTAAAGATTCTCCTGTCTATCATGAACACGAAATAACTTATGTATCATGTGGTGATGGTACAACTTCACAGGGTGAGTTTTGGGAAGGATTAACAACTGCATGTGTGAATAAACTTCCAGTGTTATTTATGGTGGAGGATAATGGTTATGCCATTTCTGTTCCTGTTTCTGTGCAAACGCCTGGGGCGTCGATTTCAATTGCATTAGCAAATTTTCCCGGTCTAAAGATTTTCAATTGTGATGGAAGTTGCCCAATTGAATCATTGGATACGATGATTCAAGTTGAAGCGTTCATGCGTAAAGGTCTAGGACCAGTTTTAGTTCATGCAACAGTGACTCGTCCTTACTCACACTCTCTTTCAGATGATCACTCATTTTATAGAACAAAAGAAGATTTAGCGGATGAATCAACCCGTGATGTGTTTAATTCATTTCCTAAGTTTTTAATTGATACAGGTTTAATGACTTCAGAAGAAATCAAGACGACTCTTGACGAATCTGCAAAAGAAGTCAGGGAATCGATGACTCGTTCTATGGAAGTAGCTTGGCCTGCAAAAAGCACATATATGGATCATCTTTATTCTCCTGATGTTGATCCAACTTCTTCAGAGTTTGAAACGTCTGCTAAGTTCTCAGGTAAAGAAGATATTCCTTTGGCCACTGCCATTAATATGACTTTAAAATCAGAAATTAAAAAAAATCCATTAATGATGGTATTTGGAGAGGACGTTGCTGATTTCACGGAAGTGGAGAAATATGAAAATCCAGATCTTAAAGGTAAGGGAGGAGTATTTAAAGTTACTCACGGAGTACAGAAAGCAGCAAAAAGTGGTCAAGTGTTTAACTCCCCATTAGCTGAGGCCAATATCATTGGACGTGCCATCGGCATGGCCATGAGAGGACTCAAGCCTGTTGTTGAAATTCAGTTTTTTGATTATATCTGGACTGCATACATGCAACTTAAAAACGAGATGGCGACAACCCGCTACCGCTCGGGTGGAGATTTTAAATGCCCTATGGTTGTAAGAGTTCCAATTGGTGGTTACCTTCGCGGGGGGGCCATGTATCACTCTCAATCTGGAGAGTCTCTTTTTACTCATAATCCAGGTATCCGTGTTGTTTATCCGTCAAACGCTTTAGATGCTATTGGTTTACTTCGAACGGCCATCAGAAGTGATGACCCTGTTTTGTTTCTAGAACACAAACATCTTTATTACCAAGGCTACAACCGTTCAGCTGATCCAGGTGAAGAATATATGATTCCATTTGGTAAAGCTCGTGTTGTGAGAGAAGGAAAAGATGCAACCATCGTTTGTTGGGGAGCTCTTGTGCAAAAGTCTGTGGAGGCCGCAAAAGAACTTGAAAAAGAGGGTTACACAATAGAAGTTTTAGATGCTCGAACAATCGCACCTTTTGACTTTGATGCAGTAAAAAAATCTCTTGCAAAAACTCATCGTCTTCTTATTTGTCACGAAGAACACAAAACATCTGGTTATGCCGGAGAGATTGCTGCTCTTGTAAATGAGCAGTGTTTTGAATCATTAGATGCTCCGATTCTTCGTGTTGCTTCTCAAGATGTTCATGTGGCCTACTGTCCTGACTTGGAAGAAGTGATTCTTCCTCAGACAAGTGATGTGATCACTTGTCTGAGAAAACTTTTAAATTATTAAATTCAAAAAGATGAACGATCTCATGAGGTCGTTTTGACGGACTAGCTCGACTTATGTGCACCAATAAAACCTCGTTCTCAATGAACGAGGTTTTATTTTGCCTCAGAATTTGATGCCTTTAAATAGCTTTTTCCCTTTGGCCTTAAGATCATCTACAGCTTTTTTGTTATCACCATTTTTTAACTTTTCGATTTCTTCTTTGATGCGAACTTCATTTTTTTTATAAAGATCTTCCACCTGATTTAACTGGGTGAGATTGTTTTTATTTCCACCAAGTTTGGCCATAAGCTCTTCTTTTGGTTTATTGATTTTTTCATCCACTAAAGCTTGGAGTTTGCCTTGAGCTTCGGTGATTTTTGCTCCAATCTCACGCTTAAATCCCGTGGAAAGTTCGTCACCTAAATTCGAAGTAATTTTCATATCAAGGTTTGTGAAGCTTCCTGTGGCGGAACCGTTGATGTTAATTACGGGGATCGTATTTAAGATATTATTGAGCATCTCTTTAGCTATTTTATTTGATGTTTCAACAACAAACTGAGGTTTTGAAAGGGACGAAGTCCAATTGATACTGAGATTTTTTTCTAGTAAAATGGCAGTGATGCTAGAAGTACCAATAGCGTTCTTAAAACCAAACTTCATTTTTGTATCATTCACAAAAAGTTTTTCCGGAACTAAAAATGATGCAACCTTGATCGCAGCTGTTTGTTTGGCCACAGCTTTTGTATGATCGATTGTGATCGTGGCCTTCACTCCCATTACTTGGGCCATAGGGAAGTCGCCGTTCATATCAAGCACAAGAGGTTTTCCAATTTGTTTGGGGTTTGTGGTGACGTTGGTAAGTGCTCCCGAAACATTTCCGGCGTAAGAATCTTTAGTCCCGGTAGAGCTAATGGCGGCACGTTTTAACCAAAATAGAGGGTAACCTGCAGTGACTGGAAACTCGTAATTTTTTCCTTCAGATCTTTTTGGAGGAAGGACTACATCTTGTTCATCTTCGGCTTTTTTTTCAGGAATGTATTGTTTTGCTAGTGCTTGATACTTTCTCGCCTTTGCAATGTATTCTGCAAATTCTCCGGCGAAGAGATGCATGGCCATGTCCTTAAAATCAATTTGTGGGATAGAAAAACGATTTTTTAAAGACGCAACATCTTCATTCACTAGCAACTCAAGTTCTTTAGGGTATTGAGCGATGGCATTAACTTCAGCTTGAAGTTGTTTTGATGCTGTCTGAACTTCTTTATATTGCTTCTCAACATCTTTAAGAATATCCGTGAGTTTTTTAACTCCTTGGGCCTGTTCTAGGAAGTTTTTTTCTTTTGTGATTGTTTGAACTTGAGCTTCAACTTCTTTTAGTTTTTTAGTATCTGAAAGTTCTTTTATTTTACTATCCCAGAATGTTTTTTTACCTTCAACCTCAGCTATCATCGCTTTTACGCGAGTTTCACTCTTAAGAGTTTCACGAATCTTTTGAATCTGATCCTGATAGTCTCCGCCCTCAAGTATAGAGAGGACGTCTCCCAACATATTGGCGCCATACTTATTCTTAACTTGCGCCATGACTTCATTTTGAAGTTCATTAAGTTTACTTGGTCTAGCAGGTTCAGGAGGAAGAACTTTACCAGGAAATAATCTAGGTTTTGACACTTGAATATTATTAATACTGGCATCTTCAACTACAAATTTCATTCGTAAAAGTGCATTCCAAAGATATTGGAAGTGCATGTTCCCAATCTCTAGAAGGTTATGGGTAGGTTTGTTTTTGTCAGTCACTTGTAAACGATTCATATCAAATGAACCCCGAATGAAACTGGTGTTTACAGAGTCAACATTCACTTCGGCACCATTGGCCTGAGTCCCCACATATTCAACGATTGACTTTAAATGACGGTCAAAATAATAGCTGAAATAAATAAAAGTGATAAGACAAAGAACGAACACAGGAATGATCGCTTCGAATCGAATAGGACCTTTATTCTTAACTTTTTTTTCTGTTTGTTTAGTTTCGGTCATAATAATCTCCGCTTAGTTCCACTTGTATTGATCGTACTTGTAATACCATTGATAAAACTTTGTTGCTTGCAGGGCCTTCCAAAGTTTTGTCTCTTTAAAACGAGCGACAACAATCTCACGGTATTTGACGATAAAGTACTGACTGAGCAGAAATACAATTGGGGCCAATAAAAAAGTAATCACTGCAGATCCCATAACAATTGAATTATTAAAACGAGTATAGGGAATCAAAGGAATATTATAGAGAGTCGTAAAAAGACCCTTAAGAGATTCCATTTCTAAAACTTGTTTTCCTACAGAATGAAAAATGGGATCAAGAAGAAATGCTGTGAATTTGAAAAAGAACGCCATAATAAGGGCCGCTCCAATTTGAATTCTGAAAAAGAAAAGTATTAAGAAGATCAGTAAACTGTGTAAGGACAAGACCGGAGTCATGCCTAAAATGAATCCACACGTCATCCCGGCGGCGAGGGAAATGTTCCCAGTATCTGAGTTTAGTAACTTAATGAAGGCAAAGAGCTGTTTAAGAATCAAGCCCATGATCACTCCCTATGTTTTTAAATAACAAAATTTTAAAATTACAGAGGGCATTTGACCATAAGAAAGCACTAAGCCATCGTAAATTCATGCTTTTGGTATTTCAGGCACAAGTCATTTTTTCAGGACCTAAGGTCCAGTTCAGCTTTTTAGACTAAGATACATAAAATTTTAGGAGTTCCCATGAAGAGCTTAATTCTAGGTATATTAGTCCTTATTTTGTTAATTAGTGCCGTAAGATCTGAAGAGCTTGCTGATAGGCATAAAGTTCTTTGTGATATTCCAGAAATTAAGTCACTCATGGCCGGACCTGATTCTTGTCAAGTTTTAGTAACCCCGGTGTCAGAAAATGAGAGCAAACATATCTGCACTGGTGTTTCTCCAGCGGAAGCAAATTGTGAATTTGATATTGTGATTAAAAACCAGTCGGCAAATATTAAGATGAAGTGTATGAAAACGGCTGAAGCACCTTATGAGGCAGAATTCAAGGCAGAGGTCATCGTTTATAATGTTTCGGTTCTTATTACGGATGCTAATGATCAGACTTACTTTATAAATAATCCGAGAACTTTCAAACTTTTTACGAACCTAACGATAGATATCGATATCATTGAGAATATTGATGGATCAACGCCATTAGGGGCGATTAACTTTGCGGGAATGAATTTTGAACATGTTGAGTGCCACTAGTTATTTTTGGATTTGGCTTTTAGTCAGCCGCTCAAGCTGAAAGCGGCCGTCAGTTTTAAACCAATCGTTTCCTGTTCCGCGTCCTACAGGTTTAAAAAGATCTGTAACTATTTTTCCATCTTTCATGATTGATTCATCAATGTGCACGAGCTTAACTTCTCCTGTAATAAGAGAGCCACTCCCAGGCGTTTTTCCGTAACAAAGCATGTCTCGGAAGACACATTCAAAATGAATAGGGGACTCTTTGAGGCGTTTGCTTTTTATTAATTGTGAATCAATCGGAGTGAGTCCTGAAAATTTAAACTCATCCTCACCATACGAAAGCTCGGTAGATGTAAGATTAATTTTTTCATAATTATCTTCAGTGCAAAAATTAAGAACAAACTCTTTTTCGCGAAGAATGTTTTTAACTGTGTCTTTCATTTCACCATCGGAGCTTCTAATCATAGGACAGAAGGCGATGATCATAGGCTGTGCTGAGATGGCAGTAAAAAAAGAGAAAGGTGCCAGATTATTACTACCATCGATATTGAGAGTCGAGATGACTGCTATGGGACGAGGAAGGATCGAGCCAATGAGAAACTTATAATTATCAGCAAAATCACCATCAGTTTTGTATGTTTTCATGGATTGATCATAGAATAAAAAAAGGAGACCTGAAAGGTCCCCATTTGGTAAAAATAAAAGATTAAAAATCTACAGAAAGCTTACCGCTGATCTTATTCACACCAATTGTGCGTGAGAATTCAAGACCTAAACGCATAAAGAATAATTGCGCGTTTGCACCAAGGACCATATAGGCACCAGTACTATCCACTGTCTCTGTTTGATTGTTTGAGAAGGCAAAGATGTCTATGCCCCCAGCTGCTTTTACTTTAACTTTTGATTCAGTCCGGGCAAACCCAGCTTTCACATATGGAGTAAAAAATGCAAATCTCTTACTGGCCGCTATCCAAAGAAGACGAGACTGACCTTCAAGAGTAATATTAGAGTCAACGCTCACTCCAGCACTAGTAATTGCTTGATCAAAACTTACTTCAGCATTTGAAGCACTTAAACCAATGGCAAGATCTAGTGGAAGACCAAAAAATCCGCCGGCATTCCAACCGATGCTTCCTGATTTACTCTCAACATCAACATCACTGATTTCTCTGGATGGAAGAACAGCAATTTCAGCAAAAAGATCAAAAGGGAAATGAACACGACTCATAAGGCCTGCATGATAAATGCTTCTGAAGTTTCCACCGTCTTCGCCTGCTTCATCAACGACATCAGAAAGTGCAGGAGAATTAGTTCTCCCTGCAACTAAACCAACTTCAACTCCCCAAACACCTTCAGTCTCTGGGGCTGCAACAACTGTATGAGAAAAGTTGACGGCAAATTCATTTGCCACTCTTTCAAGATTTCCTTTACTTACGTTTTGAATCTCTGGACCAGCGGCAAAAGTGGATAAAGACATGACCGATAAAAGTCCAAGTGTCTTAGCCCAGCGATTATGTCCTAGTCTTATTTCCCGGCGATTATGTCCTATTCAACAAAAACTGCTTAGTATTTCCTTAAACATTTTAAAGGGATGGCAGTTTTATGAAGGGAGTTTTCAT
>Ga0247843_1000730_pt1 | contig 74672 bp, 68 predicted proteins | sample LaCruzMarch2017__FD_192420 | JGI IMG/M metagenome (GOLD analysis project Ga0247843, IMG submission 192420) | Freshwater microbial communities from meromictic Lake La Cruz, Castile-La Mancha, Spain - LaCruzMarch2017_8m | ecosystem: Environmental > Aquatic > Freshwater > Lake | place: Spain...
GTGCTACAGAACGAACGATGCGAAAATCAGCGGGCTGCAGGCCGAATCAAAACCCCTTTTCTGCGTTCGGGACGAGGCACTCAGTCCCGCCCAATCCGCCCGGGATAGTCGGTAATCAAACCATCCACGCCCAGTTCGATCAGCCTTTGGGCTTCTTCGGGCTCATTCACCGTCCAGGGAATCAACTGGATCTCTTTGTCGCGGCAGAATTGAACCAATTCCGGGTTCACCAACTCAAAAGAAGGGCTGTAGATGTCGGGGACAAAACCCAAAGCCTCGACTCGGGCCGAGAAATCCGCATCTCCCTCCACCAACAGCGCCAAACGAGGCTTGGGAACGAGCCGATTCGCAGCCTGCAAAGCGCGCTCGTCAAACGACTGTAGAATGAGTTTTTCGAACAAACCGGCCTCTTGAACCACAGCACAAACCGCTCGAACGTATGCTTCGGGCGCCGGGTGAAACACCCCATCGCCCTCCGGTGTCGATTTGATCTCGATATTGACATCAGGCATAGGCCGCGCACGAAGCTGCGCATGCTCGGCCACCGCCTCCAACACTTCTTTGAGCGCCGGCTTGAAGGCCGGGATTTTGGCTTGTTCGGGAAAGCGCGGATGCGGCCGCATACCGCAATCGCATTGCCGAATCAAACGATAGTCCATCTGATAGAGATTCCATTCGCGTTCGTTTCCTTCCGCAACCGGTTTGCCATCAGGCGTTAAACAGATTTCCGCGCTCAGCCAAGGCTCGTGCGAGAGCAAAACCACCCCATCGGCACTGATGACCACGTCCATTTCGAGCGTAGTTGCCCCCGAATCGAGGGCCACCAGCATGGCGGGAAGGCTGTTTTCGGGCATCCAACCCCGGCAACCGCGATGGCCTTGAAGGTCCAAATTCGATGGGCGATCGTCCGTACAGCCGCTGAGCACCAGCATGCCCGAGAGTAACACCGAAACCGCCAGAACCTTCACGACCTCCGAGCGCCCTTGATCTGCTGCTCCATCCAATCCCACTCTTCGGAGGTCAGTTTGTCGAGAAAACTCAGTTGACCCGCGTCTTGCAGCCATTCACCTCCATCGATGGTCACCACCTCTCCATTCATAAACGCGCTGAAATCCGAGACCATATAGGCCGCCAAGTTGGCCAGCTCCTGATGCTCGCCCGAGCGGCGGAGCGGAATCTGTTCAATCACATTGAGCCGCTGCGGAATGTCGCCGGGCATCAACCGATCCCAGGCACCGGCCGTCGGGAAAGGACCCGGGGCAATCGCATTGTGCCGCATTCCGTATTTGGCCCATTCCACCGCCAATGAGCGCGTCATGGCCAAAACGCCCGCCTTCGCCATGGCCGAGGGCACCACAAAGGGCGAACCCGTCCAAGCATAGGTCGTTACAATATTCAGGACCACCCGATCGCGCTCCTTATTTTGAATCCAGCGCTTGCCCAAGGCCAGCGTACAATTGCGGGTCCCCTTGAGCACGATGTCAATTACGGCATCAAATGCATTGACCGACAGTCGCTCGGTCGGTGACACAAAATTGCCCGCGGCGTTGTTGACCAGGGCATCGACAGTGCCAAAGGCTTGATAGCCGGCCTCCATCAAGGCTTCGACCTGCTCGTAGACACGGATATCACACGCCAAAGGGAGCACCGAACCGCCATGAGCGGTCATCATTTCTTCGGCCGCCTTTTCGAGTGCTTCTTTGCGACGGCTCGCAATAATCACTTTGGCACCCAGAGAGAGGAAATATTCGGCCATGGATCGCCCCAGACCCGTTCCCCCTCCCGTAACCAACACCACCTTGTCTGCCAATGCGCCGGGCACCAACATCGGGTCTTTGTATCCCATTAATTCTCAATTTAGCCGCATAACTCGGCATGATGGCCAAATCTACGACAGGGCGCAACGCCTCCCGAAGTTTGCTCCCCACCCACGCACTTTGGGCGCTTTCTTTGCCCCTCCTTGTTCAATGCACTCAGCCCAAGTCCCGAATGACCGAACCCATAGCGCCTCAGAAGCCCCACCTCCACACCGAACACGGACAAGAGCGACCCGATCCCTATTTCTGGCTGAAAGAGCGCGAAAACCCCGAGGTGCTCGACTATCTGCGGGCCGAAAACGAATATCGGGCCTTTGTGATGAAGGCCACCGAGCCCCTGCAAAAGCACCTTTTTGAAGAAATCAAAGGGCGGATCAAAGAAGACGATGCCTCGGTGCCCTATGTCCTCGACGGCTATCATTATTATACCCGCTACGAAACCGGGGGCGAGCATCCCATTTACTGTCGCAAAAAGGGCAGTATGGACGCCGAGGAAGAAATTATGCTCAACGCCAACGAGTTGGCCCAAGGGCATTCCTATTATCAAATTGGAGGAATGAGCGTTTCCTCTGATGGGCGCTGGTTGGCTTATGGGGAAGATACCGTAGGTCGGCGAATTTATATCCTCAAGTTCAAAGACTTAATCGAGGGAACGACCGTCGAAGAAGAAATCCCGAACACCACGGGCGGGCTCACTTGGGCCAACGACAACAAGACGGGATTCTATACTGTCCGAGACGAAAGTCTCCGCTCCTACAAGGTGTTCAGACACGTCTTGGGCACCGCGGCCAGCGCGGATGTGGAAGTATACCACGAAAAGGACGATACGTATAACACCTTCGTCTACAAGACCAAATCGCGCAAATACCTCGTGATCGGTTCGGGCAGCACCCTGAGCGACGAATACCGAATTTGCCTCGCGGACCGACCCAACGGAACGTTTGAGGTCTTTCAAGAGCGCGAGCGGGGCCTCGAATACGATATTGCCCATTTTGAAGACCGTTGGTACATCCGCACCAATCTCGGGGGCGCAACCAACTTCAAATTGATGCAATGTCTTGAGGGCCAAACACAAAAGCACGCTTGGGACGAGTTTATTCCCCATCGGCCCGAAGTGTTTTTTGAGGGCTTTCAAATCTTCAAAGACTATTTGGTGCTCGACGAGCGCGAAAACGGTTTGACCCGGCTGCGGATTCGGCCTTGGTCTGGACCCGAACACGAAGTGGCCTTTCCCGACGAAACCTATACGGCGGGTATTGCGGGCAATCCCGAGTTCGATACGCCCTGGTTGCGCTACAGTTACTCTTCACTGACCCAACCTTCGTCGGTCATCGATTATCATATGGAAAACCGCACCCAAGAAGTGCGCAAGGTCCAAGAAGTGGTCGGGGGCTACGACGCCTCGTTGTACGAAAGTCGGCGGATTTGGGCTACGGCTGCAGACGGGGTTCGGGTTCCGATCTCGCTCGTATATCGAAAAGACCGGTTCAAAGGCGATTCGAGCAATCCGCTTTTGTTGTATGGGTATGGCAGTTATGGCATTACCGTAGAGCCCCGCTTTAGCTCGGCCCGGCTCAGCCTGCTCGATCGGGGGTTTGTGTTTGCCATCGCCCATATTCGCGGGGGCCAATACCTCGGCCGGTCGTGGTACGAAGACGGGAAACTCCTCAAAAAGAAAAATACGTTTACCGACTTTATCGCCTGCGCCGAACATCTGATTGCCGAACGGTATACGTCCGCAGCGCATTTGTATGCCGAAGGGGGCAGTGCCGGAGGACTGCTGATGGGCGCCGTGGCCAATATGCGACCCGATTTGTTCAACGGGCTGTTGGTCAGTGTTCCCTTTGTCGACGTGGTAACCACCATGTTGGACGAGAGCATCCCACTCACCACCGGCGAATACGACGAGTGGGGGAATCCGAACGAGAAAGAATACTACGATTATATGCGATCGTATAGCCCCTACGACAACGTCACAGCCCAAGACTACCCCGCCATGTTGGTGACCACCGGACTGCACGACAGCCAGGTGCAGTACTGGGAACCCGCCAAGTGGGTGGCGCGTCTGCGGGCCTTGCGCACCAACCAACGGCCGCTACTCCTCGAAACCAATATGGAAACCGGTCATTCCGGGGCCTCGGGTCGTTTCGAATCGATTGCGGAAATGGCGATGGAATATGCCTTTCTGCTCGACTTGGAGGGGATATCGAAATAGCACAACATTCGCGTTTTGGGGTTTCTCGGAAAATGGAATGAAGATGATTTGAGTGACCTTATCCAAAAGTAACCTTCGACTTAAACCTATCCTCGAATGCCGCTATTCATCTGAACGTGAGGGTCATTTGACTTGATCCGTTCGATAAATCCACGAATTTCAAACAACTTCTGCGCTAGGCTGTCCAATTTGCTTTCTGTCGATCGTCATAGAAGAGGAAATAAACCACCGCATTATGACAAAGACTGCGCTTTTCTTGAGTTTTGGCCTACTCTTCCTAATTTTCGCCGGAGTGATTCTTTCGTTCTTAGCACCCGAAAAAATCTCGTTGACGAACTCCATTTGGATTCGTGCCTCTGCACCCGAAGTGTACGATCAGCTTCGCTTCATGAAGAATTTTCCAAACTGGTCCCCGTTCAAGGCAACAGACCCTGAACAAACGTACACGCTGTCCGGAAAAGACGGCGACATCGGAGCAACCTACAGTTGGGTGGGCGTCAAAGAAAAGAGTCGGGGTTCGCAAAGCATCGTCTCGCTCAAAGACGGCGAACAAATAACCCTTCAATGTCACATCATAGAACCCTTTGTTTCATCCCCAACCTTTACCTACCAATTGGTTGAAAAGGACGGAGGGATCGAAGTCCATCAAAATTTTGAAGTGAAAATGTCCGTCACTACACGCGTATTGGCGTTAATTTTCGGTGTAAAAAGTACAATACACAAGACGAATCAGCACGGACTCGTCTTGCTCAAAAGTGTATGTGAGAAGATCAACCCAAATGTGCCCTTAACCAAACCTCAAGAACCATGAACGAGTTTATGATGATTTTCAGAATGTCTCCGATGGGAGATTATCAGCCAACACCCTCCCAAATACAGGAGAGTATCAAGCATTGGCAAGATTGGATTGGTGGAATCGCCGCACAAGGCAAATTTGTCAGTACCAATCAACTTGGATTTACTGGGAAAACGCTTCTTCCAGGAGGAGTTGTAACAGATGGTCCCTATGCCGAAGTCAAAGAAATCGTAGGTGGCTATATTATTGTAAAGGCTGCTGCGATAGATGAAGCGCTTTTGCTCGCCGCGGGATGTCCGGTGCTCGCGATGGGGGGGAACGTGGAAGTGCGAGACATCATGCGACTCAACGCGTAAACCAGAATACCGAGCCCCACTTCCTGTGGGGCTTTTCTTTATGAACCACACATCCCTACTCCCCACACTATTTCGAACCGAGTATGGAAAAATTGTGGCCGTAATAACCCGGCATTTTGGTCTAGAGCACATTGAAATTGCCGAAGACATAACCAGTGAAACCTTTCTGCTCGCTGCAGAAACTTGGGGGAAGAAAGGAATCCCTGAAAATCCAAGTGCATGGCTCTATACTGTAGCCAAAAATAAGGCAAAAGATTATTTAAAGCATCACCAAATATTTTCTGAAAAAGTCGCCATTGAGATTCAGAATACACACAGAAATATTCAGACATACGAACCCGATTTATCAAATGAAAACATCAAAGACAGTGAATTGAGAATGCTGTTCGCCATCTGTCATCCCTGCCTAACCATTGAATCGCAAATTGGTCTTGCTTTAAGAATACTATTTGGCTTGGGTATTGAGGAAATCGCAGAAGCCTTTCTTTCAAACAAAGAAGCGATTAACAAAAGACTACATAGGGCCAAGGACAAACTAAAAAAGGAAAATGTCAGTCTGGAAATACCGAATGACACTGAAATCAACCACCGATTGTCTGCGGTTCATGCTACCTTGTATCTTTTGTTCAATGAAGGATACCATTCGACTACACACAATAGACCCCTTCGAAAAGAGATTTGCTTCCATGCGCTCTATCTTGCTCATCACCTTGCGGAATACAAAAAGACAAACACACCTGATTTAAATGCGCTCATTTCTTTAATGTGTTTTCACGCTTCCAGATTTGAGGCTCGAATTCAAAATGGAGAGCCTATTTTATGGGAAGATCAAGAGCATTCACTGTGGAATCAGGAACTCATTAATACCGGCGAGATTTATTTGAACAGATCCGCTCGGGGAGATCAGTTATCCAAGTACCATCTTGAAGCTGCGATTGCATATTGGCATACTCAAACGCACGATGAGCCAGAAAAGTGGCAGAATATTCTTCAATACTATAATATTTTATTGCAGATTGAGTACTCTTCTATTGCTGCACTGAATCGTACATATGCCCTGTTTAAAGTAGAGGGCCCTCAAAAAGCCCTTGTTGAAATTCGAAAACTGGGCTTGGAAGAGAACCATCTATACCATGCGCTGCTCGGTCATCTTTTTCAGATCAACGATAGCAACTCAGCAATCACTTGCTTTGAAGAGAGTTACCGATTGGCAAAAACAGAGGCGGATAAAAAAATAATTCAAAACAAAATAGACATTCTTAAACTTCAGATGGCGAAGTTGAGCTCCAGGGCATAGTTCAATTCGTCCAAATAGGTGAAAGCCGAAATGGAAATCGATTCAATTGAAGGCGTCCACAAAATCCCTTCGCACGCAACACATCAACCCATCGCGGACGGGCAACAAGAGCGAATCGACGCGCGGATCGGAAGCCACTTTGGCGTTGAACGCATGGAGCGCCGCAGTTTCCGCATCGAAGGTGCTCGGATCGCCCAAGGTCTTTCCGCTCCACAACACATTGTCGGCAATCAGCAGCCCACCGGGATTCAGCGCCTCGACTACCGCATCAAAATAGACCGCATAGTTTTCTTTGTCCGCATCGATAAACACCAGATCCCAAGGACCGGGCAATTCGGGCACCACGCGGGTGGCGTCTCCGATGTGCAGGTGCAAACGCTCGGCAAAAGGGGACTGGTCGAAGTAACGGCGCACCAAGGCCTCGAGTTCGTCGTTGATGTCGATGGTGTGGAGTTCTCCCCCGTCCACGAGTCCCTCCGCCAAACACAATGCCGAATAACCCGTATACGTGCCGATTTCCAAAATTCGGCGGGGACGCTTCAATCGACTGAGCAGACTCAGAGTGCGCCCCTGGATGTGTCCGCTCAACATACGCGGCATGAGCACCTTGGCCCAGGTCTCTCGCTGCAATTCCGCCAGCAATGCCGATTCGGGGGCCGAAAACTGTTCGCTATACGCAATGATCTCAGGGCTTGGAAAATCCATATCGCGGTTTTATTGAGGGTTCGTCTGGTTGAATCCAGGGAGCGCGCGGCCGTTAAAATCGAACAAGGCCAAATTTTCCCAGGCCGAGCCGTCGGTGGCTTGGACCCCTTTCCACGGAGTCCACTCGGGAGCCCAATAATACCACCCCCGACATTCGGGCGCCTGCCGACACAATGCGTCAAGGGCCTCCAAAAAGGCTTTTTGCCCATCGGGGGTCGCAGGAAAATCGGGGTGCAGATCGGACGCGTTGCCGAACACATTCTGGGTCCAATCGCCCCATTGCAGGGTGTGGGGATAGGCCGTTTCGGCAATCAAGGTCGGTTTGTCGGTCAGGGCGTTGAGCCCGTCTAAAGCGGTCGCCAAGGCATCGAGGTCGTTTCCGTGCCACCAGGGATAATAGGACAAGGCCACCCCGTCGTAGTCGATGCGGTGGTATTCGAGGGTGCTGAAAAAATCGGCGGCACCCTGATGCCCAGCGTAGTGGATCCAAATTTCCGCCTCGGGGGCTCCTTTTCGGCAGCCCGCGGTGGCCGCCTTCAAGATTCCGAGGAATCCATTCTGACTATTGATGTGCCCTGTGGGCCACAACAAACCCGAATTGATCTCGTTGCCCGGCTGAACCCAATCGGGCTGTATGGCCCGGACGACGCGCTCGGTATAGGCTTCGACCGTATCCAACAACTCGGCATAGTCAAGCGACGCCCACCGGTTTGGCTTAGTTTGATGCCCGGGGTCGGCCCACCAATCGCTGTAGTGCAGATCGAGCCCAATCACAAACCCCGCGGCCCGATAGCGTTGCGTGGCGGCCAAGACCTCTTCAAAACCCGAGTGACTTCCGGCCGGATCGACCCACAGCCGAAAGCGGACCCCCTTCCACCCTGCTGAGGCCAAGAGATCTGGGAGGGGCATAGGGACCCCGGTCGAGTCGAGAAACGCATAACCCCCCGCCTCCATTTCGGGGGCAAACGACACATCGGCCCCAATGCCATACGGGTCTGGGGGAAGAGGGATAACGGTATCGTTCGTAGACGAATCGCAGCCCCACAATCCCGCAAAAACCCCCATCAGCCCGATCCAAAGACGCATGTTCATGGATTCTATCGGTTACATCGCGGCCAAGGCCCGAGAAATATCGTCGATCAGGTCTTCCGGAGCTTCTACCCCCACCGAGAGCCGCACCAAAGCTGGACTGATGCCAAAGGCGGCTCGGTCTTCGGGAGCCACATCCACATGCGTCATCGTGGCCGGGTGCTCTGCAAGGCTTTCGGTGCTTCCCAAACTCACGGCCAGGTGGATAAGGCGGAGCGCATTGAGGAATCGGAACGCTTCCAACTCGCCCCCTTCAACTTCAAAGGAAATCATGGCCCCGGCCGAACTGCACTGCGCTTGAAAAATGGGATAGGCTGGGCTGTCGGGACGGATAAAACCGAGATAGTACACCTTGCGCACTTTCGGATGATCGCGCAGAAACGCCGCCACCACCGCAGCGGTTTCGGCCTGTCGATCCATGCGCACCTTGAGGGTCTCCAAACTGCGGAGCAACAACCAACCGGTCCATGGACCCGCCATATTGCCCAAAAAAGTCCTGAGCGTTTTGATGCGGGTCATCACTTCCTTGGAACCCAAACAAGCCCCCGCGATAACATCGCTGTGTCCCCCGATGTATTTGGTTGCAGAATACAAGACCAAATCGGCTCCGTGCCGGAGCGGGTGCTGCCAAATGGGACCGAGATAGGTATTGTCAACGGCCACGGGCACGCGTACCTCGGGTCGAGAATAGCGGTCCGCAATGCGTCGGCACATGGCCAAATCGACGAGTGCATTGGTCGGATTGGCCGGGGTTTCGGCATAGACGAGCCCGAGTTGATGGGCCTTTCCGCTCGACTCGAGGAGTTCCACGACCTCCGCCTCGGTCGCGTGGGCGTTGAATCCCAACACCGAAATGCCCCACTGTGGCAGCACTTCCCGAATAAAGTGGTCGGTACCCCCGTAAATCGGCTTGCTGTAGAGCAGCAAACTGCCTGGGCGCAAGAATTCGAGCAACACGGTGGTAATGGCCGACATTCCACTCTCGAACACTGCGCAATCTTCGGCTCCATCCCACAAACACAGCCGATCTTCGAGAATTTCGAGATCGGGATTGTTCAAGCGGCTGTAGATCAGCCCGAGTTTTTCGCCCGGTTCTTGAGCGCGGTGCCCATAAGCGACTTCAAAAAAGGCCTTGCCCTCTTCGGCCGTGCGAAACACAAACGTCGAGGTTTGAAAAATGGGGCATTTGATGGCGCCCTCGCTCAGCTCCGGCCGATAGCCGTGGGACATCATCAGACTTTCGGGTCGGTAGGATCTCAGGGCGTCCGAATCATGGGGGGCACTCATAGTCGAGGGGTTTGGCGGTGGTCCCCGAAGGAACGCCAAAAGACCGCCACTGCCAAGTGGCGGTGCGGTTTTCTATAAAAAAAAGAAAAGGGCCGAAGCCCTTTCCAAACCAACCAACGAACACAAAGTTGGTTACTTGCGAACGATCTTCAAGAACGCCTTCGACGCGTCGTGCTCAAGGAACACACTGTTGTCGCTGCGGTTCAAAATCTGCCATTTCTTGTTGAGTTCCCCCAGCGGGCTGTTCTCGTCGAACTGGATGACCAGGTTGGACACTTCGTCCTTCCAAGAGACATTCCAATAGCCGCTCTGGGTCTTGAGCGCTTCGCTGGCGTACAAATTGCCGGTTTCTTCAAAGTCGAAACCATAGGTGCCGAACGATTCGGTGCGGTCGACGTCGCCGAGCCAGTAGTAGGATACGGTCCATTCTCCTTCGAGCAAGGTTTCGGTGGTCACTTCGGGGCCGAAGGTTTCCCAATCGTTTCCGTCGGTGCAGGCGGTGGCCATCAGGACAATGGCGAGGGCGGTGGTGTAGAGTGCTTTCATGTGTTGTTTCATTTGGTTTATGTAAAAGTATTACAAACTTTCACACACCACCAAATGTTTGTAAGAATAAAAAAGGCTTATTTTTCTAAAATTGGATTAATTGCCTCATTATCAAGGAAATTATTTTTCATCTTCACCCCACTCGAATTGAAGGGGATTTTCTTTTGTAGTCCCTGTGGAGTCCTTTTTACTCGGTTGAAACTGTTGTTTCCACTCTTTCCCGAGCTGATCGGCACTGGCTTCTTTGTCTAAACTGACCAAGGGTTGCTCCATCGTGCCCTGAATGCGAAAGCGCAGCACGGGTTTGGGCCGGGTAGAAGCTTCTTGGATATAGTCTTCCAATTCGGTGTTTTTCCGTTTGCCCTTGGTGAGCAAATCTTCCACTTTAAGCGCCGCCCGATAGTCGATGCGCTGATCGAAATAGTGGGTACCCCCCAACTGCAGCCCAAACGCGCTGGTGGCAATCTCGGCGGGTTCGAGGTCGATGCGTCGGTCTGCGATGCGCAAATGCGTGGTGTGTTTGGGGATGAGGACATCGTTGAGCGCTTCCTTTTGGGCAAACAGCGACAGCGCCTGCAAAGGGGCGAAGTCTTTGAGCCGGGTCTGGGTAAATTGAATGCGGGCTTGAGCGGTAACACTGCCCAAGTCGATGTCGAATCGATCGCTCATCGCAAAACCGGTCTCGAAGTCGATATCGGCCTTGCCCGACAATTGCTTTTCGGTGAGTTGATTTTGACCGAACCCATCGAACTGCCGAAACAGCTCTGACAAATCCAAGCCCATCCCCTTGCCCTGACAATACCATATATAAGAGGAAGCCTTTCGCTCCAGCCGGCCTTTGCCATCGAGGGTGCCCTGGCCCATGCCTTCGGCGTGAAAGCGTTGAATATCGATGGCGTTGGGATCGGCCTGTAGGTCGATGCGCAGTTGTTGCAATTTCAACTTGCCATAATAGAACCGATCGACTTCGAGCGAGAGCCGAACCGGAAACTCGGGCAGGGCCACGCCCAAGGCTCCCCCGCCCGTAGCGCCGCCCGAACTGCCTGCAGAACCGGCATCGGCAATCCGCAATTCGGCAGTGCGCACACGCAAATCGGCTTTGCGGTCTTCCGGATTCGAAAAAAAGCCCTCCATCGATCCATTGACAAACGCCTCCTGACCCTGAACCCGACACAACAAATTGTTGAGTTCCAGGCGCCCAGATTCGACCCGGATGGCCCCGGTGGCCCGATCGATCCGCAGAGCATCGGTCTGAAAACCGGCTTGTTCCAATTGAAAGGTTCCGTTCCACGCCAAGGGATCCATATCGGCACCCCATCCTCCACGATAGGACAAATGACCCGAAGCTTTCCCTTCGGCCGTGCGAATCGACTCGAGGGGAACATACCGTTTGGCCTCAGACAAATCGGCGGAAAAATCGCCGTCGAGCGACAGATTCCACCGCGGGCCTTCTTCGACCTGGAGCGTGCCCGAATAGTCCAAACCCTTTCCGGCCACCTTAATTCGTTCAAAATCAAATACCATTCGTCCTTGCCGCATCCGCCCCGCTACGGCATAATCGAGCGACAACTCCGGCATATCGGCCAACTGAATGCGTTGTTCCTCGCTTTGGGCTTGAAAATCAAAGTACTCCACCCCCTTGCGTCGACCCGCCGCGACTTCAAAATCGGCGGAGCCCACAATGGACTCGAGTTGCTTGGGCAGCGTGGCGCCCAACTGACGCGCCAAAAGAGCGATGTCGTAGACCTGGCCTTTCGCCATCCAAGACCCATCAGCGCCCAAGTCATAAGACCAATCCGCCCGAACGGCGCTGATCGAAACGGTGCCAGAGGCCTGTTGAGCGGTTCCCACAAACTGGCCCGAACCGCGCCCATCTTGAAAACGCAGTTGGGGGGTTTGAATGCGAACCCGGCTCCAGCGCGCCTCGGCCTCGACTTCGCCCTCGGCCAGATTTCCTTCGATCTCGAGCTCAGTAGTGCCCAGTTCCAAATCGAGGGGGTTGACTTCGTCCGTATAGCGGACAACCATATCCTTGAGCCGGAGCGAACGCAATTCGGTGGACCCCGACGAGGCGGTCGCGCTACTGTCTCGGAGCAAGAGATAATTGGGCCCCGTGTGTTTTCGAATCGCGAGCGCGAGCAGACCCGAACGCATTTCGAGGTGGTTGACCGGATAGCGACCTCTCAACCAATGACGAAAATCGCTGGTGGCCCAGACGCGCTCCGCATACAGCAGCGTATCGGTGGTGGCGCTCGGATCGGGGATATACACCTCCTTAAACACCACGCCCACTTCGGGAAAACGGTCGATGCTGAATTCGACCGAGGCTACTTGAACCGGGGCTTTGAGCTTTTGGTTGATTCCGGCCACGATTTGGTCGAGGACCTGATCTCGGCGCAGCCAAACAGCGGTTAGGGCGAGGGCTACAAGGGCGATCAACACCAGAACGATCCAGCGAAAAACCCGAACAAAACCCCGCACCTTATCGAGCCACGAAGTCTTCACGAAGCGAAGTTCAGCGGGTTTTCAGAAACTGAATTTCCTGGGGTTCGAGGTGTCTCCACTGCCCTCGGTTCAATTTTTTCTTGGTGAGTCCGGCAAACGAAGAACGATCGAGTTTGGTGACCTCGTATCCCAAGGCCTCAAACATGCGCCGAACCACGCGATTGCGACCGATGTGGATTTCGAGCCCCACATGCCGGCGGTCTTTGCCTTCGATAAACGATGCGGCATCGGCGGCCGCGGGACCATCTTCGAGTTCGATGCCCTCGGTAAGCCGCGCCAAATCGCCTTTCGACAGGGGCTTATCGAGCACGGCCTCGTAGATCTTGCGCGCCCCTCTGCTCGGATGCAGCAATTTGTCGGCCAATTCTCCGTCATTCGTAAACAGCAGCACACCGGTGGTGGCCCGATCGAGGCGACCCACGGGATAAATCCGTTCGCGGCAAGCGCCCTGAACCAGTTCCATCACTGTCTTCCGCGCCTTGGGGTCGTCGACGGTGGTGATGAACCCTTTGGGCTTGTTGAGCAGTACGTACATTTTCTTTTCGGAACGAATCAGGCTGCCGTTGAAGCGAACCTCGTCGGTGTTTTGCACCTGATGCCCCATTTCGGTGACCACTATCCCGTTGACACTGACCAGACCCGCCTTGATCAGTTCGTCGGCCTCCCGACGCGAACTGATGCCCGCGTGGGCAATAAAGCGGTTGAGCCGCATACCGGATTTGGCCGGACCGCCTTCGGAACGGTTTGCATTGCGCTTGGGATAGCGCGAACCCCCGGGTCCACCCCGTCTTTGGGGCGCGCCCCCACGACCGGCAGAAGACTCTTTGCGCCCGGCACCCCAAGGGGCCGCAGAGCGCTGTGTACCCCGATCGTCTCGGCGATCGCGATCGTCCCCGTCTCGGCGCGGAGGACGACCAGTGCGGTTGTCGTCGCGAACGGGACGAGAGCCAATGCCCTTGTTCAGCGCATCAAAGGGACGGCTTTTGGCCCCTTCCGAGCGGGTACCGCGTTCTTCAGTACGCTCGGTGCGAGGACCCCTGGCGGAATCGGGGCGCTGATTTCCGGAATCGTTGGATCGCGGACCGTCTTGTTTGGGCTTAAAGCGCGCGGGGCGAGCGCCTTGATTCCCTCCCCGGGCAGAATCGGGGCGAGTACGGGAATCCGGAGAGCGGTTCTCGTCTCGACTTGGACCTGTAGAACGAGGCCGGGTGTTGAAATCGCCGCTGCGGTTGTCGTCTTGACCGGGGCGGGGCGAATAAGGCTTGGAGCGAAAGTTCCCCGAGCGGTTCTCGTCTCGACCCGGACCTCCCGAACGGGGCTTGGCGTTGAAATCGCCGCTGCGGTTGTCGTCTTGACCAGGGCGGGGCGAATAAGGCTTGGAGCGAAAGTTGCCCGAGCGGTTCTCGTCTCGACCCGGACCCCCCGAACGGGGAGGCTTGGAACCGAAACTTCCCGAGCGGTTGTCGTCCCGACCCGGACCGCTGGTGCGGGGCTTGGAATTGAAATCGCCGCTGCGGTTCTCGTCTCGACCTGGACCGCCCGAACGGGGAGGCTTGGAACCGAAACTTCCCGAGCGGTTGTCGTCCCGACCCGGACCGCCCGAACGGGGAGGCTTGGAACCGAAACTTCCCGAGCGGTTGTCGTCGCGACCCGGACCGCTGGTGCGGGGCTTGGATCCGCTTCCTTCGGCACCCGGACCCGTTCGATTGGACGAAGAACCCGCTCCGCTGGGGCGCCCGGGGCGCCCAGGACTGCGAGGCCCCGAAGACTTAAACCCACTGCCGCCCTCAGACGAGCCGCTGCCCGCTTTCTTTCCGGGGGTTCGTCCGGAGCCCTGTCCGGCACTGCGTCCCGGTTTTTTGTCGTTGCGTTTTCCTCCGCCTGAAGCCCGCTTGGCCATGAATCTCGATGATGTTAAAACAGCCTGCAAAAGTACTCATTTTGAGGCATAAAACCGTTTAGAACCCCGGCTCGGGCAAAAAAGCATGTGGGAGGTGGAGGAGTTCTTCTTTCGGACCCGCGACCAGGGCGATTAAATCGAAGCGGATGTGCCCCTCAAAACAAATCTGATCGGCATAGACCTCGGCGGCTTCGACCAGGGCTCGTTGCTTGAGCGGACCCAGCGCATCTTCCAGCCGGAAACGGCTGCTGCGCGTTTTGACCTCGACAAAGACCAACCAGTCGCCATCGCGCGCAATCAAATCGATTTCCCAATGTCCGTGTCTCCAATTGCGCTCTAGGATCGCATAGCCGAGATCGCTCAGATAGCGCTCGGCTGCTTCTTCGCCCCGTTGACCCAATAAATGGCGCTGATCAGTCAACATAGCGCAAGCAATTGCCTTCGGGGCTGACCTCCAATTCGACCCTGGCCCCCAAGACCATAGGCCGATTCTCTGAGCGATGTCCCGAGGGATAGTCGAAGGCAAAGGGGATACCCAAAGGCATGAGCACCTCGCGGACCAAGGCTTCCGCCCCCCATCCGAACGGTATTTCGTGGTCTTTCATCTGGGTCAATCCCCCGATCAACACTGCCTTGACCTGGTGCAAGACGCCTGCCCTGAGCAAGGTGCGCATCATCCGATCGAGGTGGTAGAGGTATTCGTCAACATCCTCGATTAACAAAACGGCTTCGGTCAAGTCGGGAAAATCCCGGCTGCCCAAGACCGACAGCAACACGCTCAAATTGCCCCCGAGCAAACGCCCTCGGGCCGTTCCGGCGGAATCCCAGGGTGTAGCGGGAAATCTCTGGGCAGGGCGCTCGCCTTGCAGTACCGCAAAAGTCTGCTCCAAAACCCCCGCATTCAAAGATGAAAAGCCCACCGGCATGGCGCTGTGGAGACTCATCAGACCCAGCCGAGTTTGAATCGCGGCGTGGAGCGCCGTAACATCGCTGTAGCCGCAAATCCAAATGGGGCGCTGGGCCAAGGCGTCAAAATCGATCCGATCGATCATGCGCACGGTCCCATACCCCCCGCGCACCACAAACAGCGCCTTGATTTCGGGATCCCGGACCATCTCATTGAACGCCTCGGCGCGTTCGGCATCTCCGCCCCCAAATTGATGAAAGGGCCGACTGCACAGGGGGTGCACCCGAACCGAAAAATCGAGTGCTTCGACTTGGGCTTTGGCCGACTCGAGTTCGGGCAAAGGCAAAAAGCGGGCGGTGGCGACAAAACCAAGGGTATCTCCCGTTTGTAAGGACTCGGGGCAGTGCACAGCAGGCGTCATAGCGCGGTTACCTTTGCCCAATTATACGACCCTTGTTGCCGCCCATGAACTCGAACCGTTTCAAACGCCAGCTCGTTACAGCCGCCTTGCCCTATGCCAATGGTCCTCTGCACATTGGGCATTTGGCGGGCTGTTATTTGCCGGCCGATATCTACGTCCGCTATCTCCGTTCCAAGGGCGAAGAAGTGGCTTTTGTATGCGGTTCTGACGAACACGGCGTTGCCATCACCATCAAAGCGCGCAAAGAAGGCATCGAGCCACGTCAGGTCGTGGACCGCTACCACGCCCAAATGCGCGATTCGTTCGAGGCCTTTGGCATTGACTTCGACATATACGGACGCACTACCGATCCGCTGCACGAGGAGACCGCCCAGTCCTTTTTTAAGACGCTTTACGACAAGGGCGGATTTATCGAGAAAACATCCGAGCAGTATTTCGATCCGGAAGCCCAGCAGTTTTTGGCCGATCGCTATATCACCGGAACCTGTCCGGTGTGTTCGTTTGAACGCGCCTATGGCGACCAGTGCGAAAATTGCGGGAGTAGTTTGAGCCCCAGTGACTTAATAAGCCCGAAAAGCGCTTTGAGCGGAGCCACGCCCGAACTGCGCCCTACGTTGAATTGGTATTTGCCCCTCGATGCCATGGCGCCGAAAATTCGGTCGTACATCGAATCTCGAGTGGGTTGGAAGCCAACGGTGTTGGGGCAATGCCGTTCGTGGCTCGACAGCGGAGATGGACTCCAAGCCCGTTCGATGACCCGCGATATGGACTGGGGGGTGCCCGTGCCCCTGCCCGGAGCCGAGGGCAAGGTGTTGTACGTCTGGTTCGATGCGCCCATCGGATACATTTCGGCCACGCGGCGTCTGTTTCCAAACGATTGGGAGCGCTGGTGGAAAGACCCTGAAACGCGATTGGTCCATTTTATTGGAAAAGACAATATCGTATTCCACTGCATCATTTTTCCGGGTATGCTGATGGAGCATGGCGACTATATCGTACCCGATCAAGTACCGGCCAACGAGTTTTTGAACCTCGAGGGAGATAAGATTTCGACTTCGCGCAATTGGGCAGTTTGGTTGCATGAATACCTCGTAGAATTTCCCGATCAACAAGACGCTCTGCGCTACACTTTGTGCGCCTCTGCCCCCGAGTCGAAAGACAACGACTTTACGTGGAAGGATTTCCAAGCGCGCAACAACAACGAGTTGGTGGCCGTTTTCGGGAATTTTGTCAACCGGGTATCGGTCCTGATTCGGGCCAATTTCGATGGGGTGGTGCCCGACTTGCCGGTCAATCCGACCGAACGGGACAACGCTTTGTTCGGTGGGTTGGAAGCGGCCGGGGTCCAAATCGGGCTTTCGATCGAACAGTATCGGTTTCGCGAAGCCCTCGGGGTTTTGATGGACTTGGCGCGGGCGGGGAACAAATACCTGGCCGAAGAAGAGCCTTGGAAACAAATCAAAACCGATCCAGCCCGCGCCGCTGAGGTGTTGGGGGTGGGAGCCGTGATTGCGGCGGCCCTCGCCCAGTGGTCTGCTCCCTTTCTGCCCTTTGCCGCAGCGCGTTTGCGCAAGGCGTGGGGGCTCGAATCGTGGAACTGGACGGCTGTTGCGAACCGGGCTCGGAAGGAAGTTGGCGGCGTCCGTATCGACGACCCGGGATTGCTCTTTCAAAAAATCGACGACGCTGCGATCGAGGCGCAAAAAGCCAAGCTCGAACGGCGCAAAGCCGAAATTGAGGCCGCATCGGCAGCGTCCCAATCCATTTCTCAGGAGGAGGCTACGTCATTTGCCGCGCCCAAACCCCCGATTTCGTTCGACGATTTCGGCAAGATGGATTTGAGGGTCGGCCGGGTGCTTTCGGCCGAACGGGTGCCCAAAACCGACAAATTGCTCCGGCTCGAGGTCGATTTGGGCTACGAGCGGCGCACCGTGGTATCGGGCATTGCGCAGCACTTTGAACCCGAGCACCTCGTCGGGAAATCGGTGACGGTGCTCGCCAATTTGGCCCCCCGCACCATCAAGGGCATCGAGTCTCAGGGCATGTTGCTCTTTGCCGAAGATGCCTCGGGGCGATTGCATTTGCTCGAGGGCGACGGCGGGGCCGGGCCCGGTTCGGCCATTGGCTGAGTCGTTTGTTTTCGGATTTGATCGGGAAAAGCCCTGACGAGGCAATTTTTTCCCGAAATTTGCCGTCCGCTTTTTGAAAGGCCTCGTAGTTCAACGGATAGAACGAGAGATTCCGGTTCTCTAGATAGGGGTTCGATTCCCTTCGAGGTCACAGTTGTATTTGCCCCGGCCCCGTAGTTCAACGGATAGAATAGAAGTTTCCTAAACTTTAGATCCGCGTTCGATTCGCGGCGGGGCTACTGTGGGGAAGTTTTCAGTTTGGAGTTTTCAGTTCGCAGTTTTCAGTTCTCAGTTCGCAGTTTTCAGTGCACAGTGCTCAGTTTTCAGTGCACAGTTTTCAGTTTGGAGTTTTCAGTGTACAGTTGGTTGGGATAGGTTAGAGTTTGTTTTTTTTGCGGGAGATTGGGATGACGAGAACCAACTGTTGGCCACCAGCATCCAACTCGGGTCCACAGACACTGTGCGAAATCAGAATTTTCAGTTTTAACATAAAATAACCGATGAAACTTTTTCAACATACTGAACAAGAACTCCGACCCATTGGGCTATTTCCATATCAATATGAAAAAGAAATACAAATAACTATCGAAAAAAATGTCACCATTCTATTTGGTTTAGAATTGGTCAAGTCTGAATTCAGCATCCAAAATTTCCGTCTAGACAGTCTTTGTTTTGATAATGAGAAAAACTCATTTGTCATTATCGAATATAAAAAGGGAACGAATTATTCAGTCATTGATCAAGGTTATACCTATCTTTCTCTGCTTCTCAATAACAAAGCAGATTTTATTCTTGAATACAATGAATCATTGAAAAAAACTATTAAAAGAGACGAAATAGATTGGAGTCAATCTCGCGTTATTTTTATTTCACCTCAATTTTCGGAATATCAAAGAAATTCGATTAACTTCAAAAACATCCCCTTTGAACTTTGGGAAATTAATCGCTATCAAAACGATTTAATCGGTTTGAATAAAGTTCATATCCATTCTAAAGAGAATATCAACGCCACTCTGGGTGCAAATTCAAATGACAGCATAGTTCAACAGGTTTCAAATGAAATCGTACTCTATGACGAGAACTATCATCTCAATAAAAGTAAAAATCGTCCAGCTCACGTCATCGAATTATACTTTTTACTCAAAGAAGCGGTCCTCCAATTTGGAAACGACATAGAACAGAATTGTACAAAATTGACCATTGGTTTTAAACACAATCAAAAATTTGTGGATTTTATTATTTATAACAAAGGGATTGGGGTGGTATTGAACTTAAAGAAGGGAAATCTGAAAGATCCATTAAGCCTTACCGAAGACCTCAGCGATAAAGGGCATTGGGGAAATGGAGACTATCGGATATGGCTTCATTCTGCGGAGTATTTGAACTACACCATTGAATTAATGAGACAAGCATATCAATTTCAGCTTTAGAACTCTTGGAATGGAGATCATGAGCTTTTTGATGTCTTCTATCATGCCATAACGGCCAACGAACACTCCATCAGGCGTTAACTTGCGCAACTATTTTGTGTGATACGTTGTTGAGATTCCATGAACACCATCAAACCCTACAAAGACCGCAGCGACAGCAAAAAAGAGCAAGTGGCGGATATGTTCGATGGGATCGCGGGTCGCTACGACGCGCTCAACCGCATCCTTTCGCTCGGCATTGATGTAGGATGGCGCAAAAAGCTGGTTCGTATAGCGGCGCTTGAAAAACCCACCCAGATTCTGGACGTGGCAACGGGTACCGCCGATCTAGCGCTCGCATTGGCCAAGACCACCGGAGCCCAGGTTACGGGGGTCGATATTTCGAACGGAATGCTCGAAATCGGGCGTACCAAAATCGGCAAGGCCCAGTTGGACGACCGAATCGAGCTCTTGTATGGCGACAGCGAAGCCCTGCCCTTCGAAGACAACCGCTTCGATGTGGTCACCGCTTCGTTTGGGGTTCGGAATTTTCAAAATCTCGAAGTCGGTCTGCGCGAAATGACCCGGGTACTCAAACCGGGTGGGCTGTTGATGGTGTTGGAATTCTCTCAGCCTCAGAACAGTCCGTTCAAAGAGCTCTATCGCTTCTATTCGACGGCCATCCTCCCTCGGCTCGGCAAAGCCCTGTCTGGAGACGGTTCGGCCTATGCCTATCTGCCGGAATCGGTGAATGCCTTTCCCTACGGTGCGGAATTCAATCGAATCTTAGACCTTTGCGGCCTCCAATCCGCCCCCGATCTTCCCCTCACTTTTGGCATCGCAAGCTTGTATACCGCCCGGAAATAAGCGCCCTGTTCCCGCGTTCTTTGCAGGGATGGGAATGCGATTTGTGGGCTGGTTGATCGTAGGACTGCTCTGTGTGCACAGTGCGGAAGCGCAGCGCAAGAAGCTCCAAAACCAACCCAAGTACGACCGCAAACCCCTGCACTTTGGTTTTACTCTGGGAATCAACTACATGGATTTTCATATCCGCACCAAGGATTTGGTAAACTACCCCGAGGTATTCCGCGTGTTCAGCACCGTCAATTCAGGGTTCAACATCGGGATTGTCTCCGATGTGGCGTTTAACGAAAACCTCAATTTGCGCTTTATCCCAGCCTTTGCGACGACCAGCCGGACTTTGAATTTCGAAATTGAAGACTCGCTCACCAACCGCCGGGCCTTCGTGATTCGCGAAATTGAATCGGCCTTTATCGAACTCCCGCTCGAAGTCAAATTCAAGTCGGACCGCATCAACAACTATCGCTTTTACCTACTGGGCGGGGTTAAATACGCCCTTGATCTGGCCTCGAACGAAGACGTCCGCGACCCCGAAATCTTCAAGATTAAAAGCCGAGATTTTGGGTACGAACTCGGCTTCGGGATGGACATCTATTTCGAATTCTTCAAAATGTCGCCCCAAGTCAAAGCCACTTTCGGTCAGGCCAATCTGAATGTAGACGACGGCACCCTCTATTCCGAAATCATCGAACGCCTCGAGACGCGAAGCGTGCTCTTTCAAGTGACGTTCGAATAAGGTTTAGGAAAGGAATAGCAGAAATTTCTGGGGACTGCTATTCAGTGACTTCATTGTTATAAAAAGAAAATACATTCGGAGCGGGTGCTTCATAAGTAGACCGCTGATAACTATCGTATTTCGCCGAGACTTCAGATTTTAGCGACGAAAGCAACACTTCAGAAACCAACAAGGAGAAGGACCCCCAGGCGCGAAAGTCCTGTTGACCCTATGTCTGTTGATTGAGAAAACCCTAGGACAGCGAGACCGAGTCGCGCCCTGCCACTAAAACCCTGTTCAACTGCGATACTTTGGGTTTCAAGAAAAGTGTACCTAGAAAACATTGCTGCAGTGATTGTGACAGGACCTCGGCCGAAGGCCGTCAACCCATAAGTTCCGCTTAAAAAAAGCTCGTTTCTTTCCTTCTTTCTTTGGAGCAGCAAAGAAAGAAGCCCACCGCGGGAGCGGAGTGCACACTAGAGTCGTAGAGAGGGAATGAACAGCGCAGGGCAACTTTGAATGCTCATCGGCGTAGCCGGAAGGCTTCGTCCCGAAGACCCAGATACATCTCGTTGGCCTCTAGTTCAAACTTTCATTTGTACGCTTTACACGAAGAAAAGTTTGAATCTTGAATTGCCCGAAAAACATCACTTCCCAGAAATACCCAGTGACTACTTAAGACAGCAACCTCCGGGCCGTTTCGGAAAGCGTCTTTCCATCCGCCTGCCCCGCCAACGCCTTGCTCGCCAGCCCCATCAACTTGCCCAAATCGGCTGCTCCGCCGAAACCTTGGTCCGTAATGATCTGTCTCAGCGCCTGTTCTACCGCTTCGGCGCTCAGGGGTTCGGGCAGATAGCGGCCAATCACGTCCGCCTGAAAACGCTCCACCGATTCCAAATCGGGGCGATTTTGGGTGGCGTAGATCTCTGCGGCCTCCTTGCGCTGTTTGTGCAAGCGCTGCAAGAGCTTCAATTCCGCATCGGCATCGAGGACCTCCGAGGCCCCCTTCTCGGTCTTGGCGAGCAGCACCGCGCTCTTGATAGACCTCAATGCCTCGAGCACGGCTTGCTCACGGGCCTTCATGGCCTCTTTGATGTCTTGGTTGATGCGTTCTTCTAAGCCCATGGCAAATAGGGGGTTCAATCGACGTTGTCGTGTAAAAAACGGTTGTTCGAGCGCAGTTCGCCCTTGCCTTCCTCTCCGGAAACCCCCAATTGACCCAATACCGGGGTCTTGGAAACCGGCTCGTTGTCGAGTTGAATGCCGAGGCGCTGATAGGCAGGTACTTCGCTACCGAACAAGTCCTGGGTTTTCGACTTGGTAAAGCGATAGTTGTAGTGCTGCAAACGCGCCTTGCGCTCTTCGGTCTTGTGGTGCAAGCTTTGGGCGATGGGGCGATCGAACGCGGCAAAGGGAGCGTCTTCGGCGGTTTCTGGTTCGAACTCCGGTGCAATCGCCTCCTCGGCTTTGGCCTCGACAGGCCGTTGACGGAGTTCAAAACCCAGTTCTGGATCGCTTAAAGTAGCTGTAGTGGTTTCGCTTCCGGCCGGTGCGGGCTTTCGCAACCCCATTTGCTCCTCAAATGCCAGCAGATCCTCGAGTTCGTAGACCCTGCGTTGGGGCGTCTCTATCGGGGTTGATGCTTCGGAAATCGGTATTTCCGCACCGGCTTGTTCTGTTACTTCGGGGGTGGATTCCGAAAAAGGTTGCTCAAACCAATCGATCTCGGCCACCGTCGAAGTCGAGGCGAATTCCGACTCCAAGGTCTCTGCGGTCTCTGCCTCGTCGACATCGTCCACCGCTGCTTCCAAGCCCGACAGATCGTTTTGCCCAAAATCTCGGATCGTAAACGTAAAGCTGACGGGTTGTTCGACCGAGGATTCGACGGGATTCAAAACAGACGCCTCTGCGGTGGTCTCGATCTCGGCCAAGGGCGTTTGCGCGAAAATCGGCTCTGCGCAAACCTCCTGTTCCGCTTCAAAAGGCGCTTCCCAATTGGCTTCGGAGTCCTGGGCCACAAGGGAGTTCACCGGTTCGACTGCTGCTGTTGGAACCGTTTCGGGCTCTTCTTCTAAGGCAAAAATCCGAACGGGCTCCGCAGCGGTCACATCTTCTTGAACCGTGTCGGAAAGGGGGGTAAAAGCCAGATTGGGCTGGGTGTCGGGGATCGTTTCAAAACCGGCAGACGGAACCTCGACGGGTTGAACAAGGCTCTGAATCGGGCTGGGGACCGGGATAGGCTCGCCCTCGAGCGGAATCACGATCCGGGCGGGTTCGGCCCGGCGCAGCGTATTCAACTGACGGTCGACCGGAAAACCCGTGGCGATAATGGTGACCCCAATGGCCTCGCCCAAGGCTTCGTCTTCGCCGATACCCAAAATGATGTTGGCATCGCTTCCGCTCTGGTTTTGAATATGTTCGCTGATTTCACCAATTTCGTCGAAGGTGATTTCGCTCGTGCCTGAAACAATGAGCAACAGCACATTGCGCGCTCCAACGATCAAATTGTCGTTGAGCAGGGGCGAGTCGAGCGCATCGCGAATCACGCGGGCCGCCCGGTCCTCGCCTGTCGCCTGAGCCGACCCCATCACCGCCGTACCGCTGTCGGCCAACACCGTGCGCACGTCTTTCAAGTCGATGTTGGTCGTAAAGTGGTGCGTAATGACCTCGGCAATGCCGCGAGCGGCCGTGGCCAGCACTTCGTCGGCTTTGGCAAAACCGGCCTTAAAGCCGAGGTTGCCATAGATCTCGCGCAACTTGTTGTTGTTGATCACAATAAGCGAATCAACCTGCGCGCGCAGCCGATCGATCCCTTCTTGCGCTTGCCGCAACCGAATGCTGCCTTCAAAACTGAAGGGGCTCGTCACAATACCAACGGTCAAAATGCCGAGCGATCGAGCCGCTTGGGCAATAATCGGTGCCGCTCCGGTTCCCGTGCCACCGCCCATCCCCGCAGTGATAAACACCATCCGGGTGTTTTTTTCGAGGATCGAGACGATATCGGTTAGGCTTTCGCGCGCTGCTTGTTCTCCGACTTCGGGATTGGCGCCGGCCCCCAGTCCTTCGGTGATGCCGAGACCCAGCTGGACTTTGTTCGGCACAGGACTGGCCTGCAGGGCCTGGGCATCGGTATTGCACACCATAAAATCCACCCCCTTAATGCCTTGGTGGAACATATGATTGACGGCATTGCTGCCACCACCACCCACGCCAATCACCTTGATGACAGACGATTGATTTTTGGGTAAATCGAATTGAAGATCCATAGGAACGGGCTGAAGGGTTGGTTTTAGAGGTCGGTGTCGAGAAAGTTCTTGAACTTGTCTACCCAGCTTTCGAGGAAGTTCCTCTTGGCAGGATGGGGATCGGTTTCGGCCGGATCGGCTTCTGTTTCCACTGTGGGCGAGATCGGTGCCGGGGCTTCGGGCTCGGGTTCGGGCTCGGACTGGGCCGTTTGGGTCGGATCAATGACCCCGGGGCCCCGCAAATGCGCGTATTCGAGCCCTTTCATCACCAGCCCTACGGCGGTGGCATATTGAGGGCTGCTCAACTCGTCGTCTCCGTTGTTGGCAATGTGCTCGTTCGGCAGCCCGATGCGCGTATCCATTCCGGTAACGTATTCCACGAGTTGCTTGATGTGCTTGAGCTGGGCCCCGCCCCCCGTGAGCACGATGCCTGCAATGAGCTTTTTGCGCTGCTCCTGGTGTCCGTAGGCCTTGATTTCGGAATGCACCTGCTCGATGATTTCGACCACCCGAGCGTGGATGATGCGCGAGAGGTTTTTCAGCGAGATCTCCTTGGGTTCCCGACCCCGCAAACCCGGAATCGAGACAATTTCATTCTCTTTGTTTTCGCCGGGCCAGGCCGATCCAAACTTGATCTTAAGCAGTTCTGCCTGCTTTTCGATAATCGAACACCCTTCTTTGATGTCGTCGGTAATCACATTGCCACCAAACGGAATAACCGCGGTGTGCCGGATGATGCCGTCTTTGAAAATCGCCACATCGGTGGTTCCGCCTCCAATGTCGACCAAGACGACGCCGGCTTCTTTTTCCTCTTGACTCAAAACGGCTTCGGCACTCGCCAATGGTTCGAGGGTGATGTCGGCCACTTCGAGTCCCGCGCTCTTGACACAGCGACCGATGTTGCGAATCGACGAAACCTGCCCGACCACGATGTGGAAATTGGCTTCGAGCCGTCCACCGTACATCCCTTTCGGTTCGCGGATTTCGCTTTGCCCGTCAATTTTGAATTCCTGGGGCAAGACGTGGATGATTTCCTCTCCGGGCATCATCACCAACTTGTGCACATTCTCGACCAGCGATTCGATGTCGCTCTCGTCGATCACTTCGTCGCTTTGTTTGCGCGTGATGTAGTCCGAGTGTTGCAGGCTGCGAATGTGTTGACCCGCAATGCCCACCGTAACACTTTGAATCTGGTAGCCGCTGAGTTCTTCAGCCTCAGAAACCGCCGTTTTGATCGAGTCGATCGTCTGGACAATATTGGTCACCACCCCTCGGTGGACCCCCAGCGAACGGGCCTTGCCAAGCGCGAGGATTTCGAGTTTGCCATATTCGTTGCGGCGGCCCACCATGGCGACGATTTTGGTCGTTCCAATGTCGAGGCCTACTGCAATGGGGTTCGTTGTCATGGGTGGGTTGTCGTTCGGGCCACGATTTGCCCTTGAAAGCGCAAGTCGAGGCGGGTAAGGTGTTGTTGGGTGTCCGCGTTGGGATAGCTCAAATAGAAACGCTTGTATTTGTTCAGTTTGCGTTCATAATCATCGGTGGAACCGAGCCGCAATTCGCCTCCAAACGTCGAAAAGAGCCAGAGCTCTCCTTCGCGATAACGCCCCCCATCGATGAGCCGGCCCAGAACGCTGTCGGCAGCAATGGACTGAAAGACCTGAGCGAGGCGGAGATCGCTTTCGGCGGTGCGCTCTGCGGGCGTCCGGAGGTCTCCGTACAAGACGGGTACACGGGCACTGAAATGCGGGGTGGGTTGAATCGATTGGCCTTCGGCGTCCAAATAGCGACTGTTTCCATTTTCAAAGAGCCTGAGCAACGGAACCCGCTGATCGATGCGGATGTACAGCACTTTACCCAAACTCGAAAATACCTCGGCCCCAAGCACCCCGTTTTGAAGCTTGAGCTGTTCTTCCAACAGCTTGATGTTAATTGTTTTATCCTTGGCCGCGCTTCGACGAACGATGCTTTTCACCTCATCCTCAGTAAGAAAGCGCATATCTCCGCGGAGTTCGACCTCGACTGCGCTGTGTTCGGCATGCGGCACGCATTCTGGAGTCGGCCTTTGAAAGGCCACCAGCGCCGCCGGAAAACCCAAGGCGCAGCCCCAGGACGCGAGCCGTTGAAGTCGGTTTCGGAGGTTCATTGCAGCACTTTTTGAATCGGTTCAACCCAACGATCGATGGATCCGGCTCCGGCCACCACCACCAAACCGGGTTGGGCCTGCTCGATCTGTGCCACCGCCTGCTCTGGGCTCGCCAAAAACTGATGCCCCTTTCGACTGGGATCGAGCAACAAGGCGCTGTCTACCCCGGGAATCGGTCGCTCTCGGGCGGGATAAATCGGAAGCAAAAGCAAGACATCGGCCCGGGCGAGTTGTTCGCGGAAGCCCTCGGCAAAATCGCGGGTTCGGGTATACAGATGCGGCTGAAACACCAGCCAAAGCGGTTGATCGGGATGCAGCTCGCGGACCGAATCGATCAGCACTTTCAATTCGCCCGGATGGTGGGCATAGTCGTCGATCAGCACCCGATCGGGACGGCGCAGCGCGTATTCAAAACGCCGACGGACCCCGCGAAAACTCGACAACCCCGCGCTGATTTGCGCGGCGCTCAGCCCCGCTGAATGGGCCAATACACTCGCGGCCACGGCATTTTCGAGATTGTGGACCCCGGGATAGACAATCCGGGTTTCGAAGGCGAGATCCGGTCCAGCAAGCGAAAACCGATAGCCTCCTTGTTCAACCGAATAATCGGCCCGATAGTCGGCCTCTACCCCGAGCCCATACGTTTGGCCCTTGAGCGGAAGACCCGCTTTTGCGTACAAAAACCCCTGGACCTGATCGGCAAAGGCCTTGAAACCCGCTTCGAACTGCGCAGCGTCTCCGTAGATGTCGAGGTGATCGGGTTCCATGCTGGTTACAACCGCATGCCGCGGATGCAGTCGTAAAAAACTGCGGTCGAATTCGTCGGCTTCGACCACGCACCACTGCGATTGGCCCTTGCGGTAGTTGCCCTTAAGGTCCAAAGACCAACCCCCGAGAAAAACGGTGGGATCGGCCCCCGCTTGGGTCAAAACGTGGGCGAGCAAACTCGAGGTCGTGGTCTTTCCATGCGTACCGGCCACCGCGAGTACATCATAGTCCGCCACGATTTCGGCCAAGGCCTCCGAGCGCTTGAGCATTCGATGGCCGCGCTCCACAAACCACTGAAAAAGCGCGGTGTCTCGAGGCACGGCGGGGGTATAGACAACCAGACATGCCTCGGGGTTCGCAAACAAGGCGTCAAGGGAATCGACTCGATCATCGAAAAGCAATCGGGCACCGAGCGATTCGAGCACCTCGGTAAAATCGTTGGGTTGACGGTCGTAGCCCCCTACCGTGCAACCTGAATCGAGGTAGTGCCGCGCCAAGGCCGACATCCCCACCCCTCCAATGCCGAGCATAAAAACGGTGTGCGCAGTCGTTTTCATGCGGGCGAAATCAACGTAAAAACCTCGTCAACAATATGCTGCGTAGCCAATGGCCGCCCCCATTCCCGGGCGTTGTGGCCCATGCGATTTCGGAGGTCCCGATCTTGAATCCAATCGAGCACCGTCGGGGTCAAACGGGCTTCGATTTCTGATTCGGGAATTAATACCGCGGCATCGCGTTCGCTCAATGCACGGGCGTTGTGGGTCTGATGGTCTTCGGCCACATTGGGCGAGGGCACCAAAATCGAAGGCTTGCCGAGCGCGGCCAACTCCGAAAGCGTCGTGGCTCCGGCCCGAGAGAGCACCCCGTCGGCGGCGGCATAGGCCGAGGCCATATCGTCGACAAAGGCCTGCATCCACAGTCCTTTTCGGGGGGTTATGCGCTCCTGAAGCGGTCCGAAATAGCTCTTTCCGGTCTGCCAGATAACCTGCAGACCCGATGCCAACCAGGTATCGAGACCGGCTTCTACGGCCCGATTGATGGAACGGGCGCCCAAACTGCCTCCCAAAACGAGCAAACAAGGACGGTCTGGTTCCAGACCAAAATGGGTCAAGGCAGTTGTGCGGTCGAGCGGACGCAACAAGTCTTCGCGGATCGGATTGCCCAGCCAACGCAGTTTGGATGCGGGGAAATAGCGCTCGAGTCCCGGATAGGCCACACATACGCGATCGACCTTGCGACCCAACCACCGATTGGTGAGTCCGGGCAGCGAATTTTGTTCCTGAATCAAACAGCGATATCCCAGCCAAGCAGCCGCGGCCAGCACGGGTCCACTGGCATAGCCCCCGGTGCCAATCACTACATCGGGCTTAAACGACAACAGCAGTCGGACCGATTGAATCCCGCTCTTGAGCATTCGAAACGGCAAACCTAGATTCCGGTGCCAGGCCGATCGATCGAACCCCCGGATGTCGAGACCCGTTATGGGATAGCCCGCCTTGGGCACCCGCTCCATCTCCATGCGCCCTTGGGCTCCGACAAAGTGAATCAAGGCGCTCGGTACGCGCCGGCGCACCTCGTCGGCGATGGCCAAGGCAGGGAAAATATGCCCGCCCGTGCCGCCTCCGCTAATGACGATACGGGGTTCAGTGCGCGACATGGGCAGGGGTTTCAAAACCTGATTCGAGCGCCATTTCCAAGTCGACCGGGGCTTCTTCGCCTTGATTGCTCCGGCTTACACTCAGCACCATACCAATGGCCAAACAACTCATCCAAATCGAAGAACCTCCGGCCGAAATGAGCGGCAGGGTTTGTCCGGTTACGGGGAGCAGGGTGGTTGCGACCCCCATATTGACCAAGGCTTGAAGGATCAACAACGAACCGCACCCCACAGTGAGCAAGGTTCCGAATAGGGTCTCGGCTTTGGTGGCAATCCGCAAAAAGCGAATAAAGAGCCAGAGGTAGAGCAGGAGCACCGTGAAGCCGCCGACCAGGCCATATTCTTCGACGATGACCGCGTAGATAAAATCGGATGAACTCTGGGGCAAAAAATACTTTTGGGTGCTCTTGCCCGCGCCTTTTCCAAACAGCCCCCCTTCGGCGATGGCCAGCCGCGCTTTGACTTCTTGATAGCCTTCGGCCTGATCTCCATCCATATAGCGCTCTATTCGGGCTTCCCACGTCTGAACGCGGTTGCTGATGCCTGGAACCAGTTTGACCAAACCGACAAACGAGGCCAGCCCGAGGAATCCGATTCCGAGCAAAATGGCGATGTTTTTGAGCGGATAGCGCCCTACAAACAACAGTGCGAGGGCCAGCGCAAACAGCATGGCTGCGGTAGACAGGTTGGCGGGCAAAATCAGACCGCACACCAAGAGCAATGGCAGGAGCAAGGGAACAAAACTCTCTTTAAAGCTCGGCTTGCGCTCGGCGTTGATGGCCAAATAGCGCGCCATATAAATCAGCAACACCAACGAAGCCAGGGCCGAGGTTTGAAAACTCATCCCAAACGGGAGCCGAATCCAGCGACTCGCGTTGGCGTTGCCGATGGTCTGACCTTGAATTAGCGTGTAGATCAGCAATCCGGCGACAAAGGGCAAGGCAATCAGGCTCAAGTTGGCGTAATAGCGGTAGGGGATGCCGTGGGCCAAATAAATCAAGGCAAAACCCATCGTTAAGTGGATGGCATGCTTGCCCAAAAAGAGGAGGGTATTGCCGTCGGCCGAGCGCTGAGCGAGATTGCTCGACGCGCTGTAGAACGCCAAGAACGAAAGCATGGCCAGGGCCACACTCAGGGCCCAGACCGCCTTGTCTCCTTTGATGAGTTTGCCCAACACCCCGCTTTAGATTTTGCGCACTTGTTCTTTGAACTGCTGACCGCGATCCTCGTAGTTTTCGAACAAATCGAAACTCGCGCAGGCAGGCGAGAGCAACACTGCGTCGCCTTTTTTGGCCAGTCCATAGGCCGCCCGAACCGCCGCCTCCATGCTCGTGGTTTCGACGATAAACTCGCAGCAGTCCTTGAACGTATCGATCAGTTTTTGGTTGTCGACACCGAGGCAAATCAGCGCTTTGACCTTCTCTTTGACCAACGGCAGCAAAGGGTCGTAGTCGTTGCCCTTGTCGACCCCGCCCGCAATCCACAGGGTGGGTTGGGTCATGCTGTCGAGCGCGTACCAAGTACTATTGACATTGGTGGCTTTGGAATCGTTGATAAAAGACACCCCACCGATCTGCAACACCGATTCGAGGCGGTGTTCGATGTTCTCGAAGTCGGCCAACGAGGCGCGGATGGTTTCGTCTCGCACCCCTAGGGCTCTGGCAGCGAGAGCGGCAGCCATCGAATTGTAGGCGTTGTGCTTGCCTTGAAGCGCGAGTTCAAACAGGTTCATGGGATCGGAATTTTCGGTTTTAATTTGAATGGGTCCTTGGCCAAAGGCCTGAGCGTCGGGTTGTTCGAACAGACTGAATCCCTGCTGACGGGAACGCACCGGGTGGATGGTCAGGGCCTCTTGGGTGCCGGGGTCGTCGAGGCAAAAAATGAAGACGTCGTCTGGGGTCTGGTTGAGCGCAATCCGCATTTTGGAGGCCTGATAGCGCTCGAATTGGTAGTTGTAGCGATCGAGGTGATCGGGCGTAATGTTGGTCAGCACCGCGATGTTCGGTCGGAACAAAAGCGCGTCGTCGAGCTGGAAACTGCTCACTTCTAGCACCCAATACGGATAATCGCGCTCGGAGCGCAGCCGCCCCATACTGGTACCCACATTGCCGCCCAAGGCCGCGTCCAAGCCCGCTTTGCGCAGCATGTGGTGGAGGAGTAGGGTGGTTGTGGTCTTGCCGTTGCTCCCTGTGATGGCCAAAATCTGTCCTTGGGTAAACCGCGAGGCAAATTCGATTTCGCCCATCAGGAGCACCCCGGCCTTGCGCAGCGCCTGCACCACCTCCGCCTTTTCCGGAATACCAGGGCTCTTGATCACCCAAGGGTATTCGATCAACCGACTCAGCGTATGCCCCCCCTCTTCAAACTGAATTCCGCGCTCGAGCAGTTCGGTCTTGGTTTCGCTCTTGATGCGTCCGGCATCGGAAACGAGTACCTCCATCCCGAGCGCGCGCCCGAGCAAGGCTGCGCCCAACCCGCTTTCTCCGGCCCCCAACACCGCTATGCGCTCCGGTTGCATCGATCAGCGGAGTTTGAGGGTGATGATGGTCGAAATGGCGAGCAGAATGCCCACGATCCAAAACCGGGTTACGATTTTGCTTTCGTGCATCCCGAGCTTCTGGTAGTGATGGTGCAAGGGCGACATCTTGAAAATCCGCCGACCTTCTCCGAACTTCTTTTTGGTGTATTTGAAGTAGCTCACCTGGAGCACCACGCTGAGGTTCTCGACGAGAAAAATGCCGCAGAGCAATGGGATGAGGAGTTCTTTGCGCACAATGACCGCGAATACGGCGATGATGCCCCCGAGCGACAGACTTCCCGTATCGCCCATAAAGACCTGGGCAGGATAGGTGTTGTACCATAAAAACCCGATGCAGGCGCCTGCAAATGCGCCCATAAACACCACGGTTTCTCCCACCTTGGGGATGTACATAATGTCGAGATAGTCGGCAAACACAATGCTGCCCGATACATAAGCCAAAATCATGAGCGTAATCCCGATAATGGCCGAGGTGCCGGTGGCGAGTCCATCGATGCCATCGGTCAGATTCGCGGCATTCGACACCGCGGTCACGATAAAAATCACGATGGGAATAAAGACCAACCAACCCCAAGAGCGATAGCCATCGCCCATCCAGCGCAGCGCATCGGCATAGTCGAGCTCGTTGTCCTTGACAAAGGGAATGGTCGTCTTGAGCGAAGAATGGGCTTCGCTGAATTGAGGGCGACCCTTATCGTCCTTTTGCCGCAGATTCTCCTTGATCTGAACCTCGGGGTGGAAAAACAACACCCCGCCTACCACCAAACCCAAAACGACTTGTCCGAGAACTTTAAAAACCCCTCTCAGACCCTGTTTGTCTTTCTTAAACACCTTGATGTAGTCGTCGAGAAATCCGATTAACCCCATCCATAAGGCGCTGACAATAAGCAGTATAACATAAAGATTGTCGAGGCGAGCAAAAAGCAAGGTGGGAATGAGCAAAGCGGCGATAATGAGCAGACCGCCCATGGTCGGGGTTCCTGCTTTTTGACTCTGGCCTTCGAGCCCCAAATCGCGAATGCTTTCTCCGACCTGCATGGTTCGCAGCAATCCGATGATGCGCTTTCCGAGCAGCATCGAAATGGCCAACGACAACAAAATGGCCATGGCCGCGCGGAAGGTGATATACTGGAACACCCCGGCCCCGGGCAAATCGTAGGCCTCGTCCAACCATCGAAATAGGGGGTACAACATCGGGATCAGCGGTTTTGAAACAGAGATTTGAGCACGAGGAGATCGTCGAAGGGATGCTTGACCCCTTGGATTTCCTGATAGGTTTCGTGCCCTTTGCCCGCCACGAGAATGACATCCCCGGGCAGCGAGAGGGCTATGGCGGTTCGGATGGCTTCGAGTCGATCGGCGATGCGCAACCTGCGGCTGCGCTGAGCCACATCCAAACCGGCGTCCATATCGTCGAGAATGCGCTCGGGGTCCTCGCTCCGGGGGTTGTCGGAGGTCAAAATGAGCCGATCGCTATGCTCCGCCCCAATGCGGGCCATTTCGGGTCGCTTTCCGGCATCGCGGTCGCCCCCGCATCCCACGACAGCAATAAGCCGTCTTCCCGCTCCGGCCACCTGTTTGATGGTCCGCACCACGTTTTCCAACGCATCGGGCGTATGGGCGTAGTCCACAATTCCCGTAATGCCATCTGCCGTGCGCACATATTGAAAGCGACCCGCCACCGGCTTGAGCAAACTCAGGGCGCTGTGCAGTTCATGCGGAGGGGCCAACTCGAGGAGCCGAGCCGTTCCGTAGATGGCCAAGAGATTGTAGGCGTTGAACGTGCCAATCAGTCGGGTCCAGAACTCTTCGCCCTCAAAATCGAGGAGCATTCCTTCAAAGTCGCTTTCGAGGATGCGGCCTTTGAAATCGGCCTCGGTTTGGAGTGCATAGCCCTTGATCTGTGCTTTGCAGTGCTGGACCATGGTGCGTCCGTGGCGATCGTCGAGATTGACCAATGCAAAGGCCTCTCGCCCCAATCCGTCGAAGAGCAACTTCTTGGAGGCGATGTAGTGATCCATGCTGCCATGGAAATCGAGGTGATCTCGCGTCAAATTGGTAAACACCGCTCCAGCCATCTGCACCCCGCTCAGCCGTCCCTGTGCCAAACCGTGGGAGCTGGCTTCCATAAACACATAATCGCACCCTTCGGCCACCATATTGGCGAGCAGGGCCTGCAAGGCCACCGGATAGGGGGTCGTGTGCGTGGCGGGCAGTTCGCGTTTGCCGATTTTGTTGACCACCGTCGAGAGCAAACCGGCCTTCAAGCCCAGTCCCAAGGCCAAATCGTGGAGCAAACTGGCCGTCGTGGTCTTGCCGTTGGTCCCCGTCACCGCTACTACTTTAAGACGGGCACTGGGTTCGTCGTAGAGGTTCGATGCACAAATGCCGAGGGCCAGAGCCGTGCTCGAAACCTGTACCTGGACCACTTCGTCCGGAAGGCCCTCCAAGAAGCGTTCTACCACCAAAGCAATGGCGCCTTTTTGAACCGCTTCGGCGGCAAAATCGTGTCCATCAACTTGAGTGCCTTTGACGGCGACAAACAGGCTTTGGGGACCCACTTTGCGGGTGTCGGAAGTGACCCGGGCAATGGCCATGCCCGCATCGCCTTTGATCTCGAGCAAGCCGGCTCGGTACAATACATCGCGGAGCAACTTCATCGGGTAGTCAGTTTTACGCGGGTTTGGGGCCGGAGGGGGCTGCCCGATTCGGGCCATTGCGCGGCCACCGAAGCTCCATTCCCTTCGAGATCCACCCGATGACCCGAGTTCTCGAGCAAAGCCAGCGCATCAGCGACCCGCATTCCGCGCATCTGGGGTGTAATGGATTGATCCAGTTGGGCCAGAGCCCGATCGGGATCCATCTTGGGCTGGGGGGTACGCTTGGGAGATGCCGCTTCCTTTGCCTCGCTGGGCAAATAGCGCCGCATTCCGAGCGCGATTTCGCGAAACACCGGAGCGGCCACGGTAGAGCCATAATAGCCCAAGGCAGCGTTGGGCTTTTGCACCACCACTATGCAGGCATAGCGCGGTTGGTCGGCGGGGAAGTACCCGACAAACGAGCTTTGGTAAGCGCGTTCTTCGGAACCCTTCCAGTAGTTCAATTGGCAGGTCCCGGTTTTGCCCGCGAGGGGATAGCCTTCGATCTTGATATTCTCTGCGGTTCCCCGCTCCACAACGCGCACCAAGAGATCGTGTAGCGACTGCCGGGTCTTCTCGGAACAAATCGAGGCATTCAATACTTCGGTCGAAAAGGTCTCGACGGTTTCTCCTGCCCGTTCTACGCGTTCGACAAAACGCGGTTTCACCATGCGCCCTCCGTTGGCGATGGCGTTATAGACGGTTAAAATCTGCAATGGAGTAAAGCTCAGCTCATAACCAAAAGTCATCCACGGAAGCGTCGTGCCCGACCAGCCGGTTTGCCCTGGGCGCGGTATCCGGGGTTGGCCCTCGCCTTCGATATCGAGTCCAAGGGGTCGGTTCAGTCCGAGGGCATACCACCGATCGACGAGTTTGGCTGGGTCTTTTTGGTAGGCCTGATACAACACCTTGGCAATGCCCGTATTGGAACTGAGCTCAAAGGCCCTTCCCAGCGAAATCCGTCCATACCCCCCATTGCCGTACTCCACATTGCTGTCCTTGATTTTGGCCCCATGGACGACGAACACCCCATCTCCCGTCTCCACTTGTATCGCGGTATCCGCGCGTCCATCTTCGAGCGCCGACATCAAACTGACCAATTTGAAGGTCGAACCCGGTTCGGTGCTCTCCCAAACCGCATAATTCCGGGCTTCGTAATAGCCCTTGCCATCAGCGTTGCGCCCCAAATTGGCCATGGCGCGAATGGCCCCGGTCTGAACATCCATCACCACGGCGCAACCGTGGTCGGCCTCGTAGCGCTCGAGGGTTCTGAGCAAGGCGGTATGGGTCAGATCTTGAATGCGGCTGTCGAGCGTGGAGACCACATCGAATCCGTCTTCGGGCTCGATCTCGTTGTAGTCGGTAAGCGGTTTCCACGTGTCGAGTCCGATGCGTTGGGCCAATCGGCTCCCATTGCGCCCGGCAAGCCATTCCGAATAGGCTTGCTCCATCCCGCTCGAGCCTTGTTCGCGCGCCAATCCGATGGTCCGCGCGGCTTGCCCCCCGAGCGGCTGAAAGCGATGTAGCGACTGGACCGCAATAAATCCCCCCCCAATCTTTCCGCGCTCGAACAAGGGGAGCTTGCTGAGACGGTGATAGGTTTCGTAGGGAACGTCGCGTGCAATGGGCACATAGCTCCGGCCCTCGGTCCGCGCCCTTCTGAGGATCGACTCCCATTGGGGTGCGCTTCGACCGCCCAGGACGCGGTTTAGTCTTTGACAGAGCCCGTCGATATCCTTCTCGAACCGCGCTTTTTCGATCACCACCGGGTCAAAGTGGACGGTATAGGTGGGCATCGATGTGGCGAGGAGCATTCCATCGGCGCTCAAAATGTTTCCGCGGGCGGCGGGAACGTCGATGGGGCGGACCTCGGCCAAGGCTGCCCGGTCCTCGAGATGGTCTGCCTCAAACCACTGGATGCGAATCAGCGCGACCCCGATGGCGATCAGCACCAGTACCACGGGTACCGCCAGCAAATAGAGCCGCCCCAGCGATGTACGGGTCTCGCTCATGGCTTGGGGGTTGGGATCGCGATGGGAGGATGCTGTGGACGTTGCAGTCCCAGAGGCTCTACCCGCTCCAATATGCTTTGCTCGAGGCTCTGCCGCATCAAAGCGCTGCGGGTCGAAACAAAGGCGGAGTTGACCGCTTTGTGTTCTTCAGACAGCTTTTGGAGTTGGACCACTTTGCGGTCGGCCGAGTTGGAGCTAAAAATGCTCAACCCGGCCAAGAGCGCGAGGAACAAGGCAAAACGATAGTTCTTGCGCACCTTGGGATTGGCGAGCACAGAGCCTTGGAGAAACTCCATCCACAAACTGGGACTGCTTGGGGTTTCGGGTTTCATATCCATGTTTCAATTCGCTCGGCAATCCGGAGCTTGGCACTGCGGGAGCGCGGGTTGCGCTCTTGTTCTTCCGAACTGGGTTCAAGGGGCTTTCGGCTCAGGGACCGATAGCGCATATGCCTCTTTCCGAAGGCGTCGCGATCGGCCTCACCCCCCACTTTTCCTTCCCGTATCAGGGTTTTGACAAGGCGGTCTTCGAGCGAGTGATAGGCGATGCACACCAATCGCCCTCGCGGTGGAAGCAATTCGAGGGTTTGCTCGAGCATTTCGGTAAGCGCCCCCATTTCGTCGTTGACGGCAATGCGAAACGCCTGAAACACCCGGGCGGCAAACTGATGCTCTTTGCCCCGGGGGGCCAAGGGCGTTACGAGTTCGAGCAATTCGGAAGTGCGGGTTAAAGGGGCCGTGTTCCGTCGCTGGACCAAGGCCCGAACCAAACGACCCGAGGGCTTTATTTCGGCATAGGCTTCGACAATGCGCTTGAGTTCGGACTCGTCGGCTTCGGCCAGCACATCGGCGGCGGTTCGAGGCGAACCCGGATTCATTCGCATATCGAGTGGACCATCAGCCCGAAGGGAAAAACCACGGTCGGCCCAATCGAATTGGTGCGAGCTAACGCCCAAATCGGCCAAAATGCCATCGACCGATCGCACCCCGTGGAGCCGGAGCCCCTTGGTCAAATGCCTAAAATTGAGTTCAATCCACGTAAACCGAGGATCGTCGATCGCATTGACGCGCACGGCCGGATCTTGGTCAAAGGCGAACAATCGACCTTGAGGACCGAGGCGTTCCAGAATGGCGCGGCTGTGACCCCCACCCCCAAAAGTGCAGTCGACATAAACCCCCTCTGGGCGTATTCCGAGTCCTTCGATGGACTCGTTCAACAAAACAGCCTCATGATACCCCATGTCCTGGATCGGATTGATCAAAGCGCAGGGAACCCATCACTTCCTCGGCCAAGGCCGCAAAATCGCCGCTGCTGGGATCCACCGCCTTCTCATAGGCCGCTTTGTCCCAGATTTCGAGAATGTCGACCGCGGCCGCCATCACCACATTCGCGCCCATCGAAGCATAGGTCAAGAGGTCCTTGGGCAGGAGCAGCCGCCCCGATTCGTCGAGTTCAATCAACTTGACCCCGGCCGAAAAGCGTCGAATGAATTCGTTGTTCTTGGCCACGAAACGGTTCAATCCGTTCACCTTGGCCATGATGCGGTTCCAACTCTGCATCGGGTAGAGTTCCAAACAGGGCTGGAACACCGAACGCTTCAATACAAACCCTTCGCTCAGCACCGGGGCCAGCTGTTTGCGCAATGCCGCGGGCAGCGCAACCCGGCCTTTGGCGTCGGCCTTGCACTCGTGCACTCCAGTTATGTTGAGCGTTGGGGACACGCAGAATCAGGGTTTCATCAAAACTAGGGCAAAAGTCCCCACTTTTTCCCACATCTTCCCACTCTGTTGAAAATTTTGGAAAACATCCGCTTTTCGGGTTTTCTACAACGACTGTCGACCCCAATTCAACAAGTTCTATTTTTGCGGCTTCAATTGTTTTGACGCATGCCGTTGATCGACTACAAAAGGGAGGAAGGAGAATTTCAATGGGTAGATGGGGGTAGCGGTCCCGTTTTGGTGTTGTTGCACGGTTTGATGGGGGGACTCAGCAATTTCGAGGTGGTCTTCGATCACTTTCGAGACAAGGGGTTCCGCGTCGTCATTCCGAGCCTGCCCCTCTATTCCATGCCGATTTTGAACACGAACATTAAAAACGTGTCCAAATACATCCATCGTTTTCTCAAACACCTAAACCTCAGTCAGGTGACCCTCATCGGCAACTCCCTGGGCGGTCATGTGGCTTTGGTTTATGCCCGCAAATACCCCGAAATGGTGCGCGCTATGGTGCTGACGGGAAGTTCGGGTCTGTACGAAAATGCCATGGGCGAATCGTTTCCGAGAAGGGGCGATTACGAGTACATCAAAAAGAAAACCCAAGAGGTATTCTTCGACAAGGATGTGGCCACCAAGGAACTGGTGGACGAGGTCTTTTCGATTGTCAACGACCGCAACAAAGTGATCCGCACCCTGTCGATGTCCAAATCGGCCATTCGGCACAATATGTCGTCGGAATTGGTCCACATCACCATGCCCGTTTGTCTGATTTGGGGAAGGAACGATACCGTAACCCCCCCTCCAGTGGCCGATAAGTTTCTCGAATTATTGCCCGATGCCGAGCTGCATTGGATCGAGCAGTGCGGTCATGCGGCCATGATGGAGCGTCCCGATGCCTTTATCGATCTCACTGCCGACTTTATTCGTCGCCGCATCGAACCACGCGTATGAAGCCCCTAGCGGTTCGCAGCGCGGAATTTGTCAAGAGCAGCAGCGAAGCCGATCAATGCCCGGCGCCCGATCGCCCCGAGTATGCCTTTATAGGCCGTTCCAATGTGGGCAAAAGCTCGCTGATCAACTATGTATGCGGGCGGAAAGAGCTCGCCAAGACTTCGGGTAAACCGGGTAAAACGCGGCTCATCAACCACTTTTTAATCGATGAAAGCTGGTATTTGGTCGATTTGCCGGGGTATGGTTATGCCGGGGTATCGAAAGTGGAACGCGCCCGTTTTAACGAAACCCTCCGAAGCTATTTGGCGGGTCGCGAAAATCTGGTTGCCCTATTCGTCCTCCTCGATTTACGGCACCCTGCCCAGAAAATCGACCTCGAATTTCTCGAATGGTTGGGCGAACAAGAAATTCCGTTTGCCATCGTGTTTACCAAGCTCGACAAATTGAGCGGGGCCGAAGCCAACAGCCACAAGCAAGCCTATCTCAAAGTCCTCGGCGAAACCTGGGAGCCTTTGCCCGACTATTTCGTCACTTCGGCTACGGCCAAGGTGGGGCGCGAAGAATTGCTGGCGTGGATCTCGGGATGGAACAAGGCGCTGTCGGGTCGATTTCGACCGCTTCCGCTATCCTAGGGGCGTCCCGGCAATTCCGAGTTCAAGGGCCCATTCTCGGGCAAAAGTCCGGAGGGCACGACCCGGAGCCTCATCAGAAGTGGAACGCTCGAGGGTGTCCGCCAGACTCATCAGGGTTTGATGAATAAACCGCTTCATATCGTCCATGGGCATCTCCTTGGTCCACAAATCGATTCGCAATGTGTCTTTTTGGGCCGAATCCCAAACCGACAGGAGGACAGCCCCGGCATCGGCTTGATCGACCCCGCCTTCGGCAGCGCTCCAGCGAATGGACTCGGCCACCCGGTTTTCATCGAGTTGTACTTCGAGTTTGATTTCGGCTTTCATGGGCGGTAGTTCGCTTTCTTGAGGAGTTGTCGGGAATCGTCGTCGGCCATAAGCACCCCCAGACCCGGAGCCCCTTTTCGCTCCATAAGCCGAGACACCATGCGATAGCCCACCCAACGCCCCATTTGGCCGGGGGTTTGGGCATCAAAGGACAGATAGAATTTGGAAAAAGGAGCGGGGTCGATCAAACGGCGCGTCCAATCTGGCTCGCTGCTGTACAGCGCCCGTTCTTCGACCAAATAGCGCCAAATCTCTGCCTCGTTTTCGATGCAAAACTGCCATTGTTCTGGGGTATAACCCAACAATTCGGCCTCAGAAAGGTCAGGGCTCAGTGCATGGGCAAACCACAAGGCCTTGCCTTCGTAGACCATTCGGGCGAGCAAATCGGCATGACGGGGATCTCGGGTATTGTGCAGCATGGCCAAGGACAGGGCTAAATCGAGGGCGATGCGTTCCGGGTGTTTCTGACGAGCGAGATAAGCGGGCAAACCGCGATAAAAGGGCGACGTGGGCCCCAGGTACTGATCGAGGGCGATAAACACCAAACTGTCTGCCGTAAAGAGCGGAAAATCGTAGTCGAGCGGAGAAACATAGCTGTAGACTGTCCAATCTTTGGATTTGGGATAGTAGTAGGCATAGTGACGAAGCACCTCATCGACCGAGGCCTCGGACTTGGACCATTGGGTCTCTAGGGCTTGGGTCGCCGAAGACAGGGCATTCATCAAACTGTCTTTGCGCTGTCGCCGCCAAAAGCCCAGATCGCCCTGTTCCAAAAAAGGCCCAAAATCCGGGCGGAGCCGGTCCAATTCGACCCCCATTCGGGTGCTGTCGGATTCGAAAAAAGCCCGGTCGAATCGCTTCCAGACCACGGGGGTTCGATCCGGCTGGTTCGGAATGTGCAAAGGATCGCTTTGACAGCCGGAAACAATGGCTACCACGCACATTATCGGGCCAATGCGGGCAAAGGGGTTCAAAAGTGTTTTCAAGAGGCCTCAAAGTTAGATGATGCCGGATCAATCGCTCGGTGGTCCAAAGGCTTCGATCTATCTTCGGTGCGTGAAAATCAACAAAACGAAATCGTCTATGAACAGTTTGAGTCACCTTGGTTTCGGCATGATGGTCAGCGGATTAATGGCATTTTCAACCACCGCGCGCGCTCAGGAAACCGTTCGCTTCGGTTTGCACGTCTTGCCTTCGCTCAGCTGGTTTTCGAGCAACATCGACGATCTCGATGCCGATTCTCGCTTCAATTTTAGTTTCGGTCTCATGGCCGATGTTCACTTTTCGGAGCAATATGCCCTCACCACGGGTTTGAACATTGTGAAGCGAGGGGGGTCCATGGTGCTGCTCGATGGAACCTTGGCTACGCCCAAAAATGTGCAAGGAGACTATACCATGAGCCTGATCGAGTTTCCGTTGGCGCTCAAAATGCGGCTGGTCGATGCCGGCGACATCGTGCCTTTTGCCAAATTCGGTGGGGCTTTTGGGATCAAAACCAACGAGAAAACCACGTTTAGCTATGCGTATCCCGACGCCACCGTTCCCGGAGATCGATTTCACAACGTCGACCGCGGCGATTTGATGACGGATTTGCAGTTCAATTTTCTGATTGGAGGGGGCGTGGAATATCCCATCAGCGAGCGATCGGCGGTTTTGTTGGGCATCGATTATATGCTCCCGCTCAACGACGCTTTGAGCGACGACGAAAAACTGATTGAAAGCGGAGACAACTATCGCCTTCAAAACCTTCAGTTCTCGGTCGGGTTTATCTTTTAAAGAATCCCGGTCCTTAGCGGGGCACCACCCCTTTTTCGTTGCTCTTCACTGTTGAAATCGACATGGTACCTTCCGATCCGAACATTCAAGCCCTTCGGGTAGCCGAATACATCGTCGATTGGATGCACAGCTATGCTGAGCGCGCGGGACAATCTGGATTTGTCGTAGGGCTTTCTGGGGGCATCGACTCTGCGCTTACGGCGGGCTTAGCGGCGCGCACCGGTCTCGGGGTGCTCCTCGTCCACCTGCCCATTCGACAGCCCCAAAACCAGGTGCTTCGGGCGGAAGAGTGGGCAAAAACGCTCCAGACCTCGTATCCCTTGGTCGAGTGCGCTACGGTCGATTTGAACCGTCCATTTGATGCGTTGATCGAATCTTTATCCCTGCATTCAGGGGGCGTGGCCGAATCGTTGGCCGAAGCCAATACCCGCGCCCGATTGCGGATGACCTCACTGTACTATTTGGCCTCGACCCGCCGTTTTCTCGTCGCCGGAACCGGCAACAAAGTGGAAGATTTTGGCGTCGGTTTTTACACGAAATATGGAGATGGGGGCGTAGACCTCAGTCCGATTGCAGACTTGTTGAAAACCGAAGTCCGGGCCGTGGCCGAAGCCATTGGCGTCCCCCCTGCGATTCTGCAGGCTGCCCCCACCGACGGTTTGTGGGGCGACGACCGCACCGACGAAGATCAATTGGGCGCGACCTATCCCGAACTCGAACGCGCCATGCATCAGTGGGAAAACGGAGCGACCCCAGACCAGCTCTACGGAAGAGAAGCCGAGGTTTTGGAATTGTTCGTTCGCCTCAACAAGGCCAATGCCCATAAAATGAACCCTATACCCGTTTGCGCGATTCCGGACTCGGTTCGATGGGTACGACAAAGCTGAATTCGCTTCCACTTTGCGGCGTGCTCTGGGCCACGAGCGAGCTTCGCAAACCGAGCAATACTTCTTGGGTGAGCAAAAGTCCGATGCCACTTCCCTTTTCACGCGCGGTGCCCTCTTTGGACAGATGGTTGCGGGCCGAAAACAAATGACCGAGCTCTTCGGGCCCAATGCCCCCAGCTTCGTCCCGAACCACAAAGCGAATCGACTGGCCGGGTTTGCCCGAAACCTCTAGCCGGATGGTTTGACCTGAATCGCTGTATTTGAGCGCATTGCTCATTAAATTCTGCACGATCAGCGAAACCGCCTGGGCGTCAAAAACCCCGCTATCGTCTCGAAACAGCGCGAGTTCCAAACGCACCCCTTTGTGGGTAGCAGCCGGTCTAAGTCGCCCCAACTCGGTTTCCGCAAACTGCGCAATGGAAACGGGTTCTAAGGTGCTCTCGCCGGCGGTTTTGGTCCTGGCCCAAGCCAACACCCGATCGAACTGGTCGGTGAGCTCGTTGAGGTGATCGCGCAACAAGTGCACGGTCGATTTCCGCTCGGCGGCTTCGAGTTCGTCCCATCGTTCGCACAGCAGTCCCGAAATGGAACGGGCATAGTGAAACGGAGCGCTGATGTGGTGCGCCAACAAGGCCAGCGATTTGCCCAAGACCAATTCGGCCTCCATTAGGCTCTCGATTTCGTTCGCCAGTTTGATCTGCCCCTTGCGAATTCGGTGGTTTCTCCACAACAGCCAAAGCAGCCCCGCCGCGAGCGCATAGATCGCATATTCCAACCACGCCCGAGGCACCGTCGATGGGATCATTTCTTTTTTGCTTTTTTTCCCATAGCTCTTGGCTATGTGGTAATCGTTGTTCGACTAGAAATATGGATTGATTACGAGCCTCTGTTTTTTTCTAGAAGGTCGTATTGGCACCAAATTAAGGGACAAGCGATACATACCGACACAAAATCCGAAATAGCTTGAAAGACTTTTCTCGCTGTTTCTGTCAGAAATTCGTATAAAAATTTTAACTTCGTGCCCAGCCTAACCCAACCTCAACGAGACCCTCTATGATCAACATAATCATTGCAGACGACCACGCCATTGTGCGCAAGGGATTGGACCTCTTCCTCAAATTTGAAGATGAGGTTCGCCTGATTGCTGAGGCCGCTGACGGGGACGAACTGCTCCAGGTTTTGAGCCGAATGACTGCCGACGTCGTCTTGCTCGACATCGACATGCCCAAAATGAACGGAATAACGGTTTTGCGCACCATGCAAGAAGAATACCCCACCATTAAAGTGGTCATTCTTTCCATGCACCGCGAAGAAATCTACGGCCCCACGGTACGCAAATTGGGTGCAGTGGGCTATGTGACCAAAGACGCCGATCCCAAAGAGGTCGTTCGAGCGGTCAAAGAAGTGCACGCTGGGCGATTGTTTTTCCGCGAAGAACTCTATACCGTTCGCACGCCGCTCCGCGAAAAACAGCGCAAAATCAAACTCAGCAACCGCGAAAGCGAAGTGCTCAAGTTGCTCTCGATCGGCAAATCCAACAAAGACATCAGCGAAGAATTGGGCATCAGCGACAAGACGGTGAGCACCTACAAGCAGCGCTTGCTCAACAAGTTGCAGGCCCGGAACGTCGTGGATTTGATCAACTTCGCCAAGATGAACCAATTCGTTTGAACCCCCCCGTTAGCCCCCCCTTTTCTCTGTGATCGACGACACGCTGTTCGAACTCATCGCAAACAACACTTCCGATCTGATTTGTATCCACAATCGGGAGATGAAGATTTTGTACGCGACCCCTTCGAGTAAAAAAATTCTCGGGGTTCATCCGTCCGAATTGGTGGGTCGGGAGCTGATCGACTTTCTATCGGAAACCTACCACCGCGACATGGATGCGTCCTTGTTTCGGCGCATGCTCTACCGACCCGGTGCCGAGGTCAAAGTAATGCTCGAACGCAAAGACGGTCAACAAATTTGGGTAAAGTCAACCTTGTCTGAGGTGCTTCAAATGTCCGGGGGCGAGTTTTTGCTCACCACGACCACCGAGATTACCGAAAGCGTGTTTTTGATGGAGGATCTGATCCTCGCCTGGTCGAAAGAAAAAGAGCTGAGCGAAATGCGCTCGAACCTCTTTACCATCGCCTCGCACGAGTTTAAAACGCCCTTGGCCGTGATCCAGATGCAGGTCGATTTGTTGAGTTCCTGGGGCTCTAAAAACAAAGGCGACGAGCGGTTTATGACCATGTTGGCCAAAATCGAAAAACAGATTCAACGCCTCAACGACATCATTGCCGATCTGGTGCAATTGCGCAAAATCAATGCGGGCAAGGAACCGTTCCGACCGGTCTCGGTCGATCTAACCGAACTCTTCGAAAACCTGAAAACAGCCTCGGGCGAATTGCGCGAAGGCCGAACCATCGAACTGTCGTATTCGGGTACCCAGCGCTCGATTCAGGCCGACGAGAGCATGATGACCTATGTCTTGAGTAATTTGCTCGACAATGCCTGCAAATATTCTCCAGCAGAAACCTCGGTTCAATTGAGCGCCCAATTCGGAGCAGATTCGGTGGAGTTGGTAGTCGCCGACTCGGGAAGAGGGATTCCCGAAAAAGACCTCAGCCGGATTTTCGAACCCTTTTATCGGGCAGAAAACGCCATGGACACCGATGGAGCGGGAGTGGCCTTGTCCATCGTCAAGGAATTTGTAGTTTTACACGGCGGAAAAATTACTATTGAAAGTGAGGAGGGAAAGGGTACCCGAATGCGGGTCAAACTGCCCTATACGCTGGAAAGGATCTCATAAAGCCCAAGGAATAGAGAACTTATGGAGGGATCGCAAAAAATGAAAAAAGTGCTCATTGCCGAAGACAACACCGATCTGCTCGATAGCATGATGCTTTTGTTGTCGGATTACTTTGAAGTGGCTGGCGCCGCCGACGGGCAGGAAGCCATTGACAAAATGGAACAGTACAAACCCGATTTGGTCGTTTCCGACATCATGATGCCCCGCAAAAACGGGTACGAAGTCCTCGAAGCGGTCCGGGAAAGCGCCGAACTCAAGAACATCCCGGTCATTCTGCTCACGGCTTTGGGTCAGGACGAAAACCTGATTCAAGGGTACGATCTCGGGGCCGACGACTATCTGGTCAAACCCATTCGGACCCAGGTTTTGGTGAGCCGTATCAACAACCTATTGCGCAAGCAGGAGTATCTCGACAAGATCTACTCGATCGACCTCGAACTCAAAACCGCCATTCCGGTCAAAGACCCCGTTTTGGCGATGATGGACTCCTTGATCATCAAGAAGTATCGGTTCAAAAATTTCAGCATTCCGGATCTGGCCACCGATATGAATATGACCTATCCGCGGCTCGAAGCCTTGGTCAAGGAAAAGGCGGGTATGACCCCCGTCAAGTACATCAACGAAATCAAATTGGTCCGCGCCAAGGAACTCTTGGAAAACACGGATATGCCAATTAAAGACATCGCGTTTCACCTTGGTTTCAAGAGTCTTTCCTATTTTGGCAAGTGTTATAAGGCCAAATACGGAGTCACCCCCTCGGTAAAACAAGCGAGTTAACGAAGACAGTGCCAAGACCCCCTCGGGTATCGACCCGAGGAAGCCACCTACAAAAGGAAGACCATGGAACTGGAAATGCTTGTGATCGACGACGACCAGGTCATCAACTTCGTTTTGAAGAACATTGTTCAACGGTCCTATCCCAAGGTCCAAATGGACTTTAAACTGGACGGATCCAGCGCCATGCGCTACCTCAAAGAACGCGATACCCTCGCCGCTCCCTTTCCCGGCGTGCTCTTGCTCGATATCAATATGCCGGTCATGGGGGGGTTTGAATTCTTGGACGAATACCACGAGCGGTTTAGCTCTAAAGACTGCTACATCTATGTGGTGAGTTCTTCGATCTCCAAATTCGACCAGCAAAAGGCGAACGGTTATGGTTGCGTTCGGGGCTATATCACCAAGCCCTTGGTGAACAACAACATCCATTTCATCATCGAGGATTTTCTCGACCGTCAAAAGCGCTCGATCGGCTAACGAAACGGCGGAAATTTCTGGGGATTGGGGAAAATAGTTTGCAGTTGCCAGTTTGCAGTTGCCAGTTTGCAGTTGACTGTGGAAATTTCTGGGGACTGCGTTAACCTGTCTTCATTGTGACAGTCAGAAAATCCTTTCGGAGCAAATGCTTCACAAGGAGTCCCCTGCTTTCAATCGCATTTGGCTGAGAATTCCGGTTTTATCAACGAATTCAACACTTCAGAAACCAAAGAGGAAACTGACCCCTAGGCCCGTAAAACCGCTCGACTTGGGGTCCCAACAACGACGCGTCGCACCCAAGAACTGCGATACCTCGCGCTTCAAGAAAATGGATAAAAAAGACTGAAAAACATTGAATGAACGGGACTCGGCCAAAGGCCGTCAACCCATCAGTTCCGCTTAAAAAAAGCGCTCTCCCCAGAAATATAGCGGTGACTCTGGATAAAGTCCCGTTACACGGCTTAGCCGTGCCCAAAGGCCCGTACACAAGCCTCCAGAATGGCGGCCTCCACCTCGGGCGAATCCCACAAGGCTTCGATGTCGGATCGATTCATCACCGACTCCATGATTTCTTCCTGAATCTTTCCACGCCTCAAGGCCTCGGAATAGGGCATTTCGCTAAACGTAACCATCGAATAGAGCGGGGTCCACAGCGTTGGATGCCGATCGTTGAAGCGGGCTTCGATCCGCTTTTGTAGCAAAAACCGGGGGTCTGCCGTGCGGTCGCGCATTTCAATAAAGTTGTTCAATGCCAAATCGGCAATCGCATCTCCGTTGGGCTTGCGATCGCGCTGATAGGCATCGAGCGCCTCGTGCCAATCGGTATGCTCAGAAAGAATGCGGTCGAGTTCGTAGCAATCTTCAAACCCGGCATTCATCCCCTGTCCATAAAAAGGAACGATGGCGTGGGCCGCATCTCCAATCAAGGCCACCTTGCCCTTGACCCAGGGATAACAGCGAATGATGCACAGCGCGCTTACGGGATTTTCTGCCCACTCGGTATCGAAGTCAGGCATAAGGGCGAGCGCATCAGAAAAATGCTGCTCGAAATAAGCGCGGGCCTTGGCCGGCGTATCCAATTCAGAAAAAGAGTCCTTGCCTTCGAAGGCGAAAAACAAAGTGCAGGTAAAGCTCCCATCTGGATTCGGTAGGGCGATCAGCATATGCGAACCCCGGGGCCAAATGTGGAGCGCCTCCCGCTCCATCTGAAATCCGCCCTCGGCCTTGGCCGGAATCGACAACTCTTTATAGCCGTGCTCGATGTATTCCTGCTGATAGTTGAACCGATCGCTGCGCAGCATTTCCGACCGCAGGGCCGAAAAAGCCCCATCGGCCCCAAACACCGCATCGAAATGTTGTTCAAGGCGGCTTGTCTCGGCGTCTTCAAACACCAGGCGGCCGCGCTCGAGATCGGCATCGACGCAGCGCTGTCCAAAATGCACCCGCACCCGGGCCTCGGCTTCGGCCAACGAGAGCAAAGCGCGGTTGAGCCCGCCCCTCGAAACACTGTAAATGGCCTGGCCTTCTTTGCCGTAGTCTTGATAGCCCAGCGAGCCGTCTTCGCGGTGGAGCACCCTTCGGTACATCGGGATGGCCAAATTCCGCACTTCGGCATCGGCGCCCACCGCAGCCAAAGCCCTCCACCCGCGGTCCGACAACGCCAAATTGATCGACCGACCTTGATAGGCCGAATGGCTTCTCGGATCGGGTCTGCGCTCGAAGAGCGTAACATCCATGCCTTTGCGTGCCAAAAAAATCGACAAGAGCGAACCCACCAGTCCTCCTCCCACCACCGCCACTTGTTCGGGTTTATGCTTCATAGCGCTCACAGATCGAATAGAGTTGTGCAAGGTCCTCAAACGTATTGTACAAGGGGGCCGGCGCCATGCGAATTACCCCCGGTTCCCGCCAATCGGCCACCACCCCGTTTTGACCGAGGTAGTCAAAAAACCGTCGGCCATTGGCTCCTACTTCCAAACTCAATTGGGCTCCTCGTTGTTCGGGGTCGGCGGGCGAAATCCAGCGCCAGGTCCAATTCTTTGAACGGATCAGTCTGTTGAGCGTGGCTTCCAAATAGGCGGTCAGTTCGAGCGAGCGGGTGCGCAAACGGTCCATCCCCGCTTCGTCGAACAGGTCGAGGGCCGCCCGGTGCGCGGCCATGCTCAATACCGGGGCGTTGCTCAATTGCCAGGCTTCGGCCGTTGGGGTGGGCTCGAATCGGCTCGGCATGGCAAAACGATCCTGAATGCGGTGACCCCACCATCCTTCGAACCGCGGGATATCGGTTAGCCCGTGGTGTCTTTGATGGACAAACACCCCGCTCACCGAACCCGGACCGCTGTTCAGGTATTTGTAGCTGCACCAGACGGCAAAATCTGCGTCCCAATCGTGGAGCCGCACTGGCACATTGCCCGCGGCATGGGCCAAATCCCAACCCACAGCAATGCCGCGGTTCCGTGCTTCGCGGGTCAGGGTCTCCATTTCAAACCACTGACCGGTATAGTAGTTGACCCCACCCAACAAGACTAGAGCGAGCTCTTCTTGATGCCGATCGAGGACTTCGATGACGTCTTCGGTTCGGAGCAGGTGCTCGCCCGGTCTGGGCTCGAGGGCGATGAGATCGGAGGGTGCCCCCCCGTGAAATCGAATCTGGCTTTCAAAGGCATAGAGGTCGGAAGGGAACGCCTTGGCCTCGCACAAAATTTTGCGGCGTTTTCCCTGGGGGCGGTAAAAACTCACCATCATCAGGTGCAGATTGGCCGTGAGCCCATTCATGGCCACGACTTCTTCGGGCAAGGCCCCGACAATGCGCGCGAGCGAAGGGGCAAAACCCTTGTGGTAGTCTACCCAGGGCCGGCGCGCATGCACATGACCTTCGACCCCCCATCGGGCCCAATCGTCCATTTCTTCGAGCACATAGCGACGGGCTTCTTTGGGCTGCAAACCCAAGCTGTTGCCCGTCAAATAGACCTGTTCGCGCCCGTCGGCCTGCTGCGGAACCCAAAACCGATCGCGCAGCCCGCTCCACGCGGCGGTTTGATCGAGCTTCTGGGCTTCGTCTCGGTCGAATCGCGCCTGTTCTCCGCGTACAATGGCTTTGCGTTCTGCCTCGTTCATCGGCTAAAAATAAGATGAGGGCCGAGTAGATGGTCTAAAACCCCGAATAAGAGCCAAAAAACAGGTAGAATCTCGATCCACAAAGACACGACCATCGGATCTCCTGAGCGGCTCCACCTTTGGGTAAGCCCTACCGCGGCAACCAGACAACCCACCGCCCCCCACGATTCGATCCGCCAATCGGAATGGAGCCCACCGTAGAAGAGAAACAGCAGGGCCGATCCCGCATATAGTCCTTGAACGATGCGGAGCGAACGGGTTTGGCCCCACTTCTGTGGCAACGTAAACCCTTGAGGGTCGATATCGAAATCGCGCAAATCAAAGAACAGCGCGGTTCCCAAAATCCATGCGCCTACAGCCGAAAGCACCCAGACCGACTCCGGCAAGGGCGGACCCTCGGCGCTGAGACCCAAGGGCAACAAGGCCACCAGAGAAAACCAAACCCCCACAATGAGCGGCAATTTGAGCCCATTTCGAGCCCTCAATCCGCGAAAATGGCGCCCCAAACCGGGGTACAGAGCAACGACAACGGCCACTGGAATCAAGGGAACTCCAAAAACAGAAAAGTGCCGCGTCCACAGAAAAACCGCCACCAATCCTGACAGGCAACCCGCAACTGCAATGGGAACCCTGTGCCCCCGGGTGTATTTCCGAACCGGGTGTACAACATCATCGGGGTGTTGTGCCGCGCTCATCAGATGCATATAGGCGTATGCCGCAAAGGTTCCAAACAGGACAAACGCCAAATAGGGTGGAGAAACGCGCCCGAAATACGCGCTCAACATGGCCGTATACGCCAGAGCGGATAGGGCCACCGCCCCATTTCCATAGGCCAAAAAGGAGGCCACTGCGCGAAACATGATTTTCATCATTTGAGCCAAGAAAGTGCCCTGTACCTTTGAACTACCCGCACTGTTTTTTGAATCCATCCCATTTTCCAAGGTATGCCCTTCTATCATCGGCTCGGCCAAATTCCGCACAAACGCCATACGGTTTTCGAAAAACCCAACGGAGGCGGTTTGTACTATGAACAGCTCTTTGGAACCGAAGGTTTTTCGGGAATGTCCTCGCTGTTGTACCACGTTCACCGACCCACTATGGTGCGCGAAATCGGTACCTCGGTCGACCTTACCCCCGTGGCGGCCGTTCAACGCAATTTGACCAGTCGGATGATCAAAGGATGGCATTTGCCTCAAGGTCAAGGCTTTTTAGAATCGCGCACCCCGGTTTTGTTCAACAACGACCTGAATATTGCGCTGGCCGCTCCGAGTGCCGGCATGGGTTCCGAGTTCTACAAAAACGCCGATGCCGACGAATTGATTTTTGTTCACCACGGCACGGGATTGCTCCGAACCTTTGTAGGCAACCTCCGCTTTGGTCCGGAAGACTATTTGGTCATTCCCCGTGGTATGATCTACACCCTCGAATTCGACGGTCCCGACAACCGCCTGTTTATCGTAGAGAGCTTTAGCCCGATTGTGAGCCCCAGGCGCTACCGCAACCATTTTGGTCAGCTCCTCGAACATTCGCCCTATTGCGAACGCGATTTGCGCCGTCCCGAACACCTCGAAACCCACGACGAAAAGGGCGAGTTTGTCCTCAAAATCCGCAAAGAGCACTTTTTGCATACCGTGGTCTACGCCTCGCATCCGTTTGACGTGGTTGGCTGGGATGGCTACAACTACCCCTACGCCTTTAACGCCCGCGATTTTGAACCCATTACCGGCCGCGTTCACCAGCCCCCGCCCGTCCACCAAACCTTTGAAGCGCACAACTTCGTGGTGTGCACGTTTGCCCCCCGGATGTACGACTACCACCCCAAAGCCATTCCGGCCCCTTACAACCACAGCAACATCGACAGCGACGAGGTGTTGTATTATGTGGACGGGGACTTTATGAGCCGCAACCATGTCGAAAAAGGCTACATCAGTCTACACCCCGCGGGCATTCCCCACGGCCCACACCCCGGTGCCTACGAGCGCTCGATCGGCCAAAAGGAAACGGGAGAGCTGGCTGTAATGGTGGATACCTTCAAACCGCTTCGGCTGACCCAGGCGGCCTTGAACCTCGAGGACCCGACCTATTGGAAGAGTTGGTTGGAATAAAATCCTTCCAACGAACTTTGCATCTGCTGTAGAATCCTTTATTTCCGTGCCATGAGCCAGAGTCTGACCCAAACCCCGCCCAAGATTTTTGAACAAGCCGAGGACTTTTTGCCCCTCAATGGCACCGACTATGTCGAGTTCTACGTGGGCAATGCCAAACAAGCCGCGCATTATTATATGTCCGCTTGGGGATTCCAACCCCTGGCCTATAAGGGTCTAGAAACCGGGAGCAAGGACGTGGTTTCGTATGTGGTCGAGCAGGGCAAGATCCGGCTTGTGCTGACCTCTCCATTGGCCCCCGGAGGACCGATCAATCGCCATATCGAACAACATGGAGATGGCGTCAAGGTGGTCGCGCTTTGGGTCGACGATGCCGAAAAGAGCTGGAAAGAGACCACGGCCCGAGGCGGGGTTTCGTGCATGGAGCCCATTCGCTTGACCGATGAACACGGTTCGGTGGTGCTTTCCGGAATCCACACCTATGGAGAAACCCTTCACCTTTTTGTAGAGCGCTCGAATTATTCGGGTGCCTTTATGCCGGGCTTCTGCAAATGGGAACCCGAATACCGCAGCCATTCGGCGGGTTTGCTCTACGTCGATCATATGGTCGGCAATGTGGGCTGGAACGAAATGAACACCTGGGTCGAGTTCTACGCCAAGGTGATGGGCTTTGCCCAATTGGTCTCGTTCGACGACAAAGACATTTCGACCGAATACACTGCCTTGATGAGCAAGGTGATGACCAACGGCAATGGCCGAATCAAATTCCCGATCAACGAGCCCGCCACCGGGCGCAAAAAGAGCCAGATCGAGGAATACATCGACTTCTATCAAGGTGCCGGGGTTCAGCACATCGCCGTGGCCACCAATGATATCGTGACGACCGTTCGCCGGCTTAAGAGCCAAGGGGTGGAGTTTCTCCGCGTGCCCAACACCTACTATCTCGATGTCCTCGATCGGGTGGGACCCATCGACGAAGACCTCGAGCCCTTGAGCGAGCTCGGCATTTTGATCGATCGCGACGACGAGGGGTATTTGCTCCAGCTCTTTACCAAACCCGTGCTCGACCGACCCACGCTGTTTTTCGAAATCATTCAGCGCAAAGGCGCCAAGAGTTTTGGAAAAGGCAACTTCAAGGCTTTGTTTGAAGCGATCGAACGCGAACAAGAAAGCCGGGGGACGCTTTAACGAAGACAGATTTGTTGGAGCATCTCTGTGTTCCCAACAAATATATTGAAGTCAACGGGGCCGTCGATCCCCAGTTGTCGGTGCGTCTCTGAAGACTGCCAGAACAACCAGCCGCACAAGGGTGGGGTGTTGTAGTCTGGAACCCAGCGCAGGAATGCCGACTCGGTTTCTGGGCGAATAAAATCCCGGGCGTAAATGCAGCCCGCGTACAGGATCGGTCGCACCCCGGTGATGCGCTCGTAGGTTTCGAGAAAATCGTCGATCTCCACGCGAATCTTGCCTCGCACGGGCATGCGGCGGGCCGGCTCCAGATCGAGGACCGGGGGCAAATCGCCGATCTCGAGCGGGGCATGGGCGGCAAAAAACCGCGCTTGGTCTTCTCCACTGCTCGAATAGCTAAAAAAGTGGTACGCCCCGGTTGCAATGCCCAGACTTCGGGCCTTGGCCCGATAATCGGCAAAACGGGAATCGCGATGGGTCGTGCCTTCGGTGGCTTTGAGATAGACAAAATGGGGGGGATCCTCGGCCAATAACACCCAATCGACGCGGCTCTGGTGGTGGGATAGATCCAGCCCCCAAACAGGGTACTTCCCCGGCCAAATGCGGGGCCTGCGGATGTTTTCGACATCGACCGGGGCTTCCGAATCGGTGGCACAAGCCCCCAATGCAGCGAGCAAGGTTATTCCCCCAATGGTGGCAACCAGCGGTTTCCAAAAGACGCTCCAAAGGAACCTACAATGAATCACAGAAAAAGGGGGGTAACGAGGCACGTACGATGGGCGCAAATATCCTAATGTTACAAGATTATTCTTACCTTCGCTCTATGCGTTTGGAGCATTATATCGCCGATTTGTTGTTTCGCCACGACTGCGTCGTTGTTCCCGGTTTTGGAGGCTTTGTAGCGCGCCGAATTCCGGCCGGATACGATCCAGTGACCCAGGTCTTTCGGCCTGCACACAAATCGTTGGGCTTCAATCCCCAATTGCTCGTCGCCGATGGACTGCTGGTCGACTATGTAAGCCGCATCAACCGCCTGAGCTATGAATTGGCCGCCGCTCGGGTCGATCTCGAAGTGCGCCGCTGGAAGGAAACCCTGAACGCCGGCAGCAGTGTGGTATTGGCGCCCTTGGGTCGGGTGTATTCCGAATCGGGTCGCTGGGTGTTTATGCCCCAATTGGGCGAGAATTTTGAGCGCTCTTCTTTTGGACTCGGATGGTTCCACTCGACCCCAGCCGATGCGCTTCGATTGAGCGAAATGAACTGGGCCTCGGCCTCTCTGGATCCGCGTCCCAAGGTGATTCGACCCGTTTTTCATCGACCGGAATTCCGCAAGAACGGCAAACCTCTTTCCATTCCAGTCTGGGGCCAAAGAGCGGCGCTCTGGGTTCCTTTGCTCGGTTTGGGGCTGGCCTGGTCTGCTCAACAACCGACTGTTCAGTCATTGTTCGAGCGCAGACCGACTCTTCGCACTGCTTCTACCGCCGAATCAAACGAACAAAAGGCGGGGTTTCATTGGCCAATGTACCGCAGTGAAAATGCCGAGAAAACGGAATCGACCCCTCTTCCAGAGGTTCGATCTGCCGAAGTTGCAGAACCCGCTTCTGCTGTAATCGAGGAGCGTTCACCCGTGGTTACAGTCCTGCCCAAACCCGCGGAGCCCGCTGCGTCCAACAAGGCGAAAATCGAGAACGAAGGAGGCTACGCCATTGTGATCGGCGCCTTTCAAGATCCCGTCAACGCCGAAAAACTGGTTCGGTCGATGGAGTCCAAGGGTCTGAGTGCCTTGGTGCTCACTCCCACCGCCCGACTGCATCGGGTGGTGTTGATCGGTTTCAGCGATCGCACCGATGCCGAGAAGTCCTTGATCGAAGTCCGCGCTCAAATCGAAAAAAGCGCGTGGATTCTGGCCCCTACTCCGGGCTCCGGCTGCTGATCGACGCCTCGGCTCCACCTATCTTCGCGCCAAACTCCCTGTATTTTTGAAAGCGCGCAAGCCCTCCGAATCGTTGACGGTCATGACGGAAATCGTCCTTCCCAACGACAGCAACAATCTCGGCAATCTGTTTGGCGGCCAACTGCTTTCGTGGATGGATCGCTGTGCTGCCATCGCAGCGCATCGCCATTGTCACCGGATTGTGGTCACGGCTTCCGTCAACAACGTCACCTTCAATTTGCCCATTCCGCAAGGGAGCATCGTGACCTTAGAGGCCAAACCCAGCCGCGCTTTTAGCAGTTCGATGGAAATCTTTGTCGATGTTTTGATCGAAGACCAAAGCGGCCAGGGCAAAAAGCAAAAGGCCAACGAAGCCATCTACACTTTTGTGGCCGTCGATCAACTGGGAAATCCAATCCAAGTGCCCGCGGTAGAACCCGAAACCGAGCTCGAGCAAAGGCGTTTTGACGGAGCCTTGCGCCGTAGGCAACTCGCTTTGATTCTGGCGGGCAAAATGCAGCCGTCTGAAGCCACCGAGCTTCGCGCCCTGTTTTTTCCGGACGAAGCCTGACCTAACCGCTGATGCTGATCCCGAGGTTCAGCATGCGCACCGGCTGCAAATCGGCCCCATCCACTTGGGCTCCCGCGCGAAACAACGGGGTGAGTCCATACGAGGCATACACACCGAACATGCTGTATCCCAATCGAATATAAACCGATGTTGCCCACGGATTGACCGAAGAAAGCCGGGAATAGGCCAACCGGGCATCGTCGGTGGTGAGGCGCGAATAGGCCGCGATACCGTACCCCAAACGGGCTCCAACATAGGTGCGTACATACCTTCCAGACGGGGTGGGCCAACGAAAACGCAGTTCCACTGGTAGGGTTATGTATTTAACATTCAGTTTATTATGGGAATATTCAAGACTGTCGGGAAGCACTTCGATGACTTCGCCCGGAACCGCTGCATCGTACCGGATGTTGAGCGCAGTGTGTAGGTTGTGCGAGCCATAACCCAAACCGATTCCGAGAGAAACGGTGCGCCCCATCTTGGTTTCCGTCATCAAATCGATTTCGTGGCTGTTCGAGAAACCACTGCTTCCCAAATCGACCGGGCTGTTGAGGAGTATCGGGGTCGAAAAGTGATAGTTGATGCGGTCCTTGTCGGGCCAGAACATCTTCTCGTCCTGGGCCTTGACAAACCCGGTCGACATCAGCGCCAACCCCGTGAAGAACAGGGTCTGAAACGCATTTTGAACCGCTCTTGCCTCCTTCATATCAATCGTTCAAACGCAAGACCGCCAAAAAGGCCTGTTGCGGAATCTCGACCGAACCCACCTGCCGCATGCGCTTTTTGCCCTCTTTCTGCTTTTCAAGCAGCTTGCGCTTTCGGCTAATGTCGCCTCCATAACATTTGGCCGTCACGTCTTTGCGCAAGGCACTCAGGGTTTCTCGCGCAATGATCTTGACCCCAACCGCCGCTTGGATGGCAACCATATACTGCTGACGCGGAATGAGTTCCTTGAGTTTTTCGCACATCTTGCGACCAATGTCGTGCGACTTGGTACGGTGGACCAAAAACGAAAGCGCATCGACCGGATCGCCGTTGAGCATGATGTCAACCTTGACCAAATCGGAAGCCCGGTAATCGACAGGGTGATAATCGAACGAGGCATAACCGCGCGAAATGGTCTTGAGCTTGTCGTAAAAGTCGAAGACAATTTCGGCCAGCGGCATTTCAAAGGCCATCTCGACCCGATCGGAGGTGAGATACACCTGATTCTGAATCAACCCTCGTTTCTCGATGCACAAGGTCATGATCGCGCCGACGTATTCGCTTTTGGTGATGATCTGCGCCCGGATGTAGGGTTCTTCGATGCGGTCGAGCCTCGAGGGGTCGGGATAATCGCTCGGATTGTGCACATGAACCACGTCGTCGGGATCGGACTTGAGGTAGCTGCGATAACTGACGTTGGGCACAGTGGTAATGACCGTCATCTGGAATTCGCGTTCGAGCCGTTCCTGGATGATTTCCATATGCAGCATTCCGAGAAATCCACAGCGGAAGCCAAATCCCAGCGCCGCCGAAGACTCGGCCTCGAACGTCAGCGATGCATCGTTGAGTCGGAGCTTTTCGAGCGAAGCACGCAGTTCTTCAAACTCTTCGGTATCGACGGGATAAATGCCCGCAAAGACCATGGGTTTGACTTCTTCAAATCCTTCGATGGCTACGGTAGAGCCCGCGACCACGGTGGTGATGGTATCGCCGACCTTGACCTCGCTGGCTTCTTTGATGCCCGAGATCAAATAGCCCACATCGCCGGCCTCAATCACGTCTTTGGGGAACTTGGTCAGTTTGAGAACGCCGACTTCGTCTGAGTTGTAGGACTTGCCCGTGGCCATAAACCGAATCTTTTGGTTTTTGACCATCTTTCCATTCATAACCCGGAAATAGGCTTCAATGCCGCGAAAGGGATTGTACACCGAATCGAAAATCAGCGCTTGCAAAGGGGCATTGGGATCGCCCTTGGGCGCCGGAATACGGGCCACGATGGCATCCAAAATGGCGTCGATGCCCAAACCGGTCTTGGCGCTGGCGGGGATGATGTCTTCGTGTTTGCACCCGATCAGTTCGACGATTTGGTCCTTAACCTCCTCGGGATTGGCACTCGGCAAATCGATTTTGTTGAGTACCGGGATGATTTCCAAATCGTGCTCTAAGGCCAAATACAAATTCGAAATCGTCTGCGCCTGAATACCCTGGGCGGCATCGACCACCAACAAAGCCCCTTCGCAAGCCGCTATCGAACGAGACACTTCGTAGCTAAAATCGACGTGGCCAGGAGTATCGATCAGGTTTAAAATGAATTTGCCATCGCGATGGGCATATTCCATTTGAATGGCGTGGCTCTTAATGGTGATGCCCCGTTCCCGCTCCAAATCCATATCGTCGAGCAATTGGTCTTTGCGCTCCCGGTCGGTAATGGTTTTGGTAAATTCGAGCAATCGATCGGCCAAAGTGCTCTTGCCGTGATCAATATGCGCAATTATGCAGAAATTCCGAAGGTGATGCATGGGGTTCAAATGGTTCGCAAAAGTACGGCGCGGGCGCACCCAAGTTTTGGGGGCTGAGAATTCCCTATGCGCTTTCTGGCTCGGGCCTGAGCGCACTTGACTCATTCTCGTTACAGTTTCTATTGAGAACCGGGGTAAACCCCTTAATTTTCGTGCCTTATTGCCTCCCATCGGCAACGACCTTACCAACCGACGCAACGCGATGAAGTACGTTTTCCGCCTTTTCCTCATTTTCGGCCTGTTCTCCGCTTTGCCCGCCGCCGCGACCCACGTAGCCGGAGCCGAGATTCAATATCGCTACATCGGCGATTCGACCGGAATTCCTAGACACTATCAGATCATTTTGAAGCTGTATCGGGACAACTCGCCCTTTACCGCGGGGTTGGGGGCGACGGCACCGATCGATATCTCTTCTTCGTGCTATCCGAATTCGACGGTTACGCTCAACCGCATTGCGATTCCCGCTGGCCAAATCCCCGCGGGCGATGGCGGCTATTTTACCCCCGATTTGGACGAATGCGTTTCGAGCACCACACCCGGATACTTACCCATTTCACTCCACGTGTATAAAGGAACGGTCACCTTGCCTGGAACCTGCGTCAACTTTAAATTTTCCTGGGACTTGTGCTGCCGAAACAACGCCATTGACAACCTCTTGACGCCTGGGGGGCAGAGTATGTATGTGGAGGCTTTGCTGAACAACACTCTCGGTGAAAACACCTCTCCTCAGTTCGTTACTCCCGCTGCCAAAGCGTTCTGCCTGAACAACTTCTTTGTCTGGTCTCAGGCAACGGTTGAGCCCGATGGCGATTCGGTGCATTACAATTTTGCCAATGCCAAAACGATCGTGGGTGTCACGCCAACCAACATCAACTATGTGGCGCCGTACACTTTTGCACAGCCCATTACCACGGCACCCGGTACCGGGGGGATGCAGGTCAATGCGAAAACAGGGACCTTCACCTTTACCACCGGAAGTGTTCAGGAAATCTGTGTAGTCGTTGTCGAGGTTAAAGAGTATCGCTTCAACCCTCTGAATCAGGCCTATATATTCGTTGGTTCTTCCCAACGCGATATGCAAGTAGTCATTGCTGCGACCTGCAAGGCGAGTGTGCAAGACGGTCCCAAGGTCGATGTAAGTTTGCCCGGATTCGGAACCGATACCATCGGAGGAGCGTTGATAGGCGTCTTGGCCGGGGAGCATATACGGAACGATTCCATTCCCAACCCCAATTCACCGACGGGCTATGACTATATCGTGCCGACCATTGGTTACGTATGCGGTGATAGCCTCGTGGATATTTCGTTCGACGTGGACATTCAATGTGTTTCGATTTCTCCCGATGGCACCGATTTCCGTTTGGTGGGGCCCGATACGATTACCCGCCCAGTGATCGAGGTGATTGCCAACTGCGGGGTCACCCAGACCACCGATCAGGTGCAACTCAAGCTGTATCGTCCACTGACGGTTAATGGAGATTATTTGCTCTATATCAAAGTAGGCAACGACGGGAATACCCTTACCAACAAATGCGGCTTCCAGCTTACGGAATTCTATACCATGATGATCAAAGTAACCGGTTGCTTTGAGCCCGTGGTCGATATGCGGAACGTCACCGTTGATACGAACTTCAGCACGCGAATTCAGTACGAGATCGATACCAACAGTTTCCCGGTTCCCTTCTTTGATCGAATCGATATTCTGCGTTCGGACGACAATGGGGCGAACTACAACTTTATTGCGAGCAAATATGGACAGTCGGCGATAACGGACCCTCAGTGGAAAGACTTAAGCACAGGACCGGGCGAGGTCAATAGCCGGAACTACCGCTACAAGATTATTCCGGTCGTAAATGCGGAGTCGTACAACCCCAGCCGTGATATTACCTCCATCCTGCTCGATACCGTTCCGAGTGCCGACACCAATGTGTTCAGCCTGCGTTGGAACCGCTTCAACGGCTGGAACAACCCGACCTATCGGGTGATGTTTGCCGATTTGAGCGACAGCATTTGGACGCAGGTGAGCGGTCAGGGCATCAACCCCACGATCGACACCAACTTCTTGTATACCCGCACCTTCGATTCGGGGATGTTCGCGTTGCGCGTCGAAGCCTTCCGGATCATTGATACCACCTATGAATCGATCAGCAACTGGTTTATTTGGTCCTACGATCCCCCGGATTCCATCATCGTTCCCCCTCCCGTCGATACGGTTCGTCCGGTCGTGATTCCCAATGTGTTTACGCCCAACGGAGATGACGAAAACGACTATTTCGCCATTCAGAACATCGAAGACTATGACGAGGCGCAAGTGCAGATTTTCCACCGCTGGGGTGCACTGGTCTTTGAAAGCGACGACTATGTCAACGGGTTGCCGTGGAATGGCACCAAGCAGAACGAAGGCACGGAGTTGGAAGACGGGGTGTACTTCTATGTGCTTCGCATCAAGCACTACGACGAAGGAATCGACCAGTCGTACAAGGGGACGATCCACTTGATGGGTCGAGGAAACTGAGAACGCGGGCGCCCTTGGCGATCAGGGGCGCCGGTTTTCGAGCAACCGGGCGATGTATTTGCCGAGAATATCGAATTCGAGGTTGACGGCATCGCCCGGTTTTAAAACACCAAAACCGGTGTGCTCGAAGGTATACGGGATAATGCTCACGCTAAATCCATCCGAGCGGGACTCTACGACCGTTAGGCTGACTCCATCGACGCAAATGCTCCCTTTGCCTACCGTAATCCATTGATCCGAGATCGGATGCTCGAACGCGATGTTCCAGCTCCCATCTCGCGAATCGATCTGGGTGCAATACCCAATCGTATCCACATGACCCTGCACCCAATGCCCATCGAGGCGATCGCCGGGCCGCATGCTGCGTTCCAGATTGAGGACATGGTCTACTTGTTTGGCACCCAGCGCTGTAACATTCAGGGTTTCCTCGATGGCGGTGACCCGGTGACGACCTGGCGCCAACGCATCGACCGTTAAACAGACCCCGTTGTGGGCGACGCTTTGATCGATTTTGAGCGCGTCCGAAATGGGCGATTCCATCCAGAAAATGCGGTTGCTACCGCTGTTTTCGATCGCGACAATGCGCGCAGTGCATTCGACAATGCCGGTAAACATGCGTTGACAATTGGGGGTTCTATCGAAAGAGGGTCACCGTGCCATCGACCACGGTGGGCAGAGCCGAGGAAAAACTTTTGGCCCGGTATTCGGCGACGTAGAAGTACACTCCTTCGGAACAGTCTAAACCACTGTTTTGATCGGTACCATCCCAACCCTTGGCCACAAAATCGTCGATATCGGAGCTCTCATAGACCAGTCCTCCCCAGCGATTGAACACCTTGATGTTGAATGCGCCAATGTCGCGATACTGCACCTGGCCATTGCGCGTAACCACCGTAAATAGGTTATTGCCAAAACGCTGATCGGGGCTAAACACATTGGGCAATTCCAGCAATGGACAGGCCTCGATACACACGACATTGCTCAAGGCACTTTCGTTGGCGCTGCCTCCGGGATCGGCCGCGGCATCGTCTATGGCCGATACGGCATAACACCCCACCACATCGGCGCCGGGATCGAAATCGTCGAAAAACGAGGCGGTAATACCCGTGACCAAAGGCGCTCCAAACGCGTCAGACTCGGTGGGCTTGAAATACAGATTGTAGTACACGATATCGTCGGCGCACCCCTCCCGCGTCGAATTCGTCCACTCCAAAACGAGCTTCTGAACGGTGCAATCATAGGTGGCATTCAATGCGGGAGCGCAAGGGGCGGTGGTATCGATCGGGGCCGCGCATTGAATTTGGGAGCGATTCAACAAAGGCTCGGGCAATCCGCCGGACGTATAGCGCCCCCGGGTCCGAACGTAGTAACAATATACCGTTCCATTGATGGCCGCCGTGTCTTCGAAGACTTCGCTATCGACCGTGGCAATCGAATCAAACACCCCGCTCCCACTCGGGTTTTCTCGAAAGATGTCGTATTGCTGATTGGTCCAGGGCGTCGAGAATCGGTATTCGAGTCGATTGCTCCCATCGGTCGGCGTGATTTCGAGCCGGACCGAGGTGGCCGGATCGCTCGAACGGGCCTTGAGAAAAGTGGGGCCTGCATAATAATGATCCACCCGATAGCTATAAACCGAATCCAACGTATTCAAACCCGCATCGATAAACACGGTATCGAACGCATTCGGGAAAAATCCCAGGCTGTCGGTAAAGGGCCCTGAATCTCCGGTTCGCCTCCACAGGGCATACCCATATCCGGGTGGGTTGAGCACACTGTCGAGTTCCAAAGGGGGAATCCATCGGACCTCGATGCGTCCAAGGGCCGGGTCGGTATCCAACACATCCACTCGACTGAGCAGGGGCGCATCCATCTTCAAACGGGTGCATTCTTCGACCGAAGCATAACTCTCGGCCTCGTCTTCAAAATAGGCGTAGACCCGATAACAATACGAATTGCCCCGAAACAAGCTGTCGGTATCGACAAAAGCCGTGTCGTTCAACCCGCCCGACAAATCGGCGATGAGCTGAAATCCCGTCGACTCGGGAATACCGGTTTCGCAGACTCCGGGGTTCCATCCGCTCGGGCCCGAACGACGGTACAATCGATAGCCAATGGCCTGTGCACAGGGGCTCGGACTCCAAGAAACCCCCACCTGATCGGCCCCAGGAACCAACCTCAATACCTCCGGGGCCGGAGCGACGACCGTGATTTGAACCGTCTGAAACCCCACGAGGGCGGTTTGACCCGAAGGAGGAACATCGACTACTTTGAATTCTACGTTGTATGGCAATCGACGCACATGCAGGCAGTCGGTATCCCAATTGAACGGGGCATTGACCGGAGGGGTCGAGGCCAAAGGAGGCAAAAATGTAGCGGGCTGTGGAACCACAAACGGCCCCCCGGTGGCTGAGATCACAACGGGATTGTTGTCCGGATCCCGGCCAGTTACAGTAAACTGCACATTCTGACCCGCTTCCACGCAAAAAGGACCCAAGGGATCCAGGGTGGGCGGCTGATTTTCGCAGACCTTGATGTCCACCTGCAGGTCCCGGACCACCGAACCTACAAATTCCCAGAACCCGCTTGGGGCCCTGCGGTATTCGGAAATCAAGATGGCAAAATTGTATTGCCCTTGGTTTTGGGGCGTATCCCATTCGAGCAATCCGATCACCGAGTCGATGCGCACCGGATTTTGAACAATGGAGGGATCGTAGGTCTGAAGAATCTCGATGCCTCCAGCCCCCCGGCAATTGATGAGTTGAAAACCGAGGCTGTCGCCGTCGGGATCGAAGGCACTCGGGTTGTGGACAAACAGGCGACCCTTACAGCCATTGTCGATCGGCGGGTTGAGCAATTGGACCGAATTGTTGGGGCCCAACACCGGATTGATCCGAAGGATGGTCTGGATATAGAAGGGTACATTGACCGAATTCGGAATATTGTCTACTGCACTATTGCGGTTTTGGTCTTCGACCGAAACAACGTACACACTCGGACCCGTAAACGTATGCGTGCCTACGTAGACATTTTTCTTGAAATCGCTCCCGAGGTCTTCGCCCATTCGAGCGTTTCCGCAGGAACCGAAAGGCCCATTGACCCTCGGCAATACATCGTTGGTGTTGTCGCCCCATTCGATGGTGAGTTGACAACGGTCTGCCGGCGCGCTTTCCTTGGTGTAGGTCGTAATAGTAAACTCATAGGTCAACCCCCCCAGCCAGGTATAGGTAATTTCTCCGGCTCGGTTATGGGTCGCACCCGCCCGAAGCCCCAACAAAAGAGAACATCCCAGCAGGAAATAACGAAAAAGCACGGATGGCGAGGGGGACAATTGCATGAAAAGAAGCGGGCAAGTGGCCCGGCGGGGTTTAGCGTAAAGATAGGAAACCACGGGCAGGACGCGATGTTCGGGCGCTCGGTCGGGCGCACAGAAGACGCATCGGTCGCGGCTGCCGCACTGCGCTAACTTTGGAGTCCAAACTTCCATTCCATGATTGCTTTGAGCAACGAAGCCTTTGAGCAAGGGGCCGATTACGAGGTCTATGTTTTTGAAAAGGATGCCGAACTGGCCAAGCTCCCCTTGGGACGTACCCGACGACAGTGGGTGCGCACCCAATTCGAAACGCCCGAACGGCAGTGGATCGAGCTGACCGAAGGCGATCGGCGCATCGCGATTTGGAGGGCCAAAAGCACGGGAACCCAGGCATCGGCGCTCGAAGAGGCCCGGATTTTAGGACTACAGGCATATAAAAAAGCAGCGGCGGCCTTGGCGCACCGAATGCAGCTGCTTTCGCTCAGCAAAAAATTTGCGCTATCGGCGTGTGCGGAAGGGCTGTGGCTCGGCAGCTATCGCTTTGACCGCTATTTGAGCAAAGCGCCAACCCTGCTTCCCGAACAGGTCAGTGTGCCCGGTTTGGACGAAACCGAAATGGGGGAGTTGAGCGCCACGGTGCACTCGGTGTTCGAGGCCCGCGATCTGATCAACGAACCGGTCAGCGGACTGAATGCCGAAAAATTGGCGAGCGAAGCAGTCCGAATTGGCCAGGAAACCGGGTTTAAGGTCGAAGTGCTCAACCAAAAGAAAATCGAATCGCTCAAAATGGGCGGAATCTTGGCGGTCAACCAAGGCAGTGTAGACCCGCCCACCTTCAGCATCCTCGAATGGAGCCCAAAGGAGGCCAAGAACACCAAGCCATTGGTATTGGTCGGCAAAGGGGTGGTCTACGATACCGGCGGACTCAGCCTCAAACCGACGCCAGGTTCTATGGACAGCATGAAGTGCGATATGAGCGGGGCTGCAGCGGTCATTGGACTGTTTGCGCTCGCCGCGCGCACCCAATTGCCGTATCGGTTGGTCGGATTGATTCCGGCCAGCGACAACCGCCCTGGGGGGAATGCGTATGCCCCGGGCGATATTGTCCGGATGTACGACGGCACCACCATCGAAGTGCTCAATACCGATGCCGAAGGCCGCATGCTGTTGGCCGATGCTTTGAGCTATGCCAAGAAATACGACCCAGAATTGGTCATCGACCTCGCCACCTTGACGGGTTCGGCCTCGAATTCCATTGGGAAAAACGGAATGGTCGGCATGGGCAATGCCCCGTCTAAGGTGATGGATGCGTTGGTCGAAAGCGGGTCGCGGGTCTTTGAACGCATCGCGGTGTTTCCTTTTTGGGACGACTACAAGGAAATGCTCAAATCGCCCATTGCGGATATGAAGAACATCGGGGGCAAAACGGCGGGAGCCATTACCGCGGGCAAGTTTCTCGAGCACTTTACCGACTATCCGTATATCCACCTCGATATTGCGGGTCCGGCTTTTCTCGAGGCCGACGATCACTACCGCGTTCGGGGCGGAACGGGTGTCGGAATTCGATTGTTGTATGACTTTTTGAAAAACCGCGCATGAGTCAGGATCTGCCCGTCATTTCGTTCAGTTTGGGCGATCCCGCCGGAATTGGTCCGGAGGTACTGCTCAGGGCTTTAGGCGATGAACGCCTACTTGAACTCATTGTGCCTGTGGTCCACGCCGAAAAGCGAACAATGCTCGCGATGGCCAAACGGCTGGGAATGCTCGAACCCGCTTTGTTGACGCTGCGGAAAGACGAAAAACCCCGGCCTGGGAAAATCTGGATTCGCCCCGTTTGGGAAGAAGAATACACCCCAGAGCCTGGACAACCCTCTTCTGACGGTGCCCAAAAAGCCTATGCCTCGCTGCAATCGGCACTGGAAGAAGTGCGCAATGGAGGTGCCCACGCCTTGGTAACCTTGCCCGTCGACAAATCGCGCATAGCAACCGTAGCGCCGGGATTTACTGGGCATACGGGTATGCTCGGCAAAGCGCTTTCCTCGGACCCTTTGATGATTCTGTGTTCGGAAAGCCTCCGGGTAGCCTTGGTCACCGAACACATCCCGCTGGAGCAAGTCAGCGCTCAGTTGAGTACTGCGCGCATTTTGACGAAAATTCAAAAACTCCACGAAGCGTTGCGCTCCGATTTTGGCATTGGGCGGGGGAAAATCGCGGTTCTCGGGCTCAATCCACACAATGGTGACGGGGGGTTAATGGGGAATCAAGAAACCGAGGTTATTCAGCCCGCGATTGCGGCGGCGCGCGATGCGGGCATTCTCGTCTTTGGTCCCTATGCCGCCGATGGGTTTTTTGGGAGCGGGGCTTTTGCCGAATTTGACGCGGTGTTGGCGCAATACCACGATCAGGGGTTGATTCCGTTCAAAGCGCTCAACTTCGAGTCGGGGGTCAATTGTACCGCGGGATTGCCGCTGGTGCGGACCTCGCCCGACCATGGAACAGCCTTTGGCATTGCGGGAAAAGGCGAAGCCTCGGCCCAAAGCCTGCTCGAGTCGATTTATATGGCCATCGATGTGCTTCGGCACCGTAAGGCCCACTCCATCGCGAGCGCAGCCCCTCTCCCCTTTGGGAAAAAAGGCAAAAAAGACCGCTAGACCGTTTTGCTTGCCTCGGGGTCGTCCATACACAGCTCGACCAAAACCCCTCCGGCACTTTTGGGATGAACAAAGGCGACGAGCTTGCCATCGGCCCCTTTTTTGGGCTGTTCGTTGAGCAACTGAAAGCCCATCGCCTTGAGCCGGCTCAGTTCCGCTTCGATGTCTTGGACTGCAAACGCGACGTGGTGCATTCCGGCACCCCGCTTTTCGAGGCTTTTGGCAATCGGGCTTTCGTGCCCCGTGGGCTCGAGCAATTCAATCTTGTTCGGACCACTCTGTAAAAAAGCCGTGCGCACTTGTTCGGATTCGACCGTTTCGATTTTGTACACCGAAGTGCCGAGCAGCGCTTCGAACAACGGTATGGACTGATCCAAATCGGCTACAGCGATGCCGAGGTGTTCGATGTGCGTCATTCCGAGAAGGTTTGAAGTTCAATTAACCGTGCATAGGTGCCGCCCAAATCGAGCAACTGGGCGTGGGTTCCGCGCTCGATGATGCGGCCTTGATCGAGGACCAAAATCAGGTCTGCGTGTTGAACGGTGCTGAGCCGGTGCGCGATGACCAAGGACGTTCGGTTCTTCATCAAGCGGACCAGGGCCTCTTGCACGAGGCGCTCCGATTCGGTGTCCAAGGCCGAAGTGGCTTCGTCGAGGATCAAAATGGGTGGGTTTTTGAGCACGGCCCGCGCAATGGCCAGGCGCTGCCGCTGACCCCCGCTCAGCATCATCCCTCCATCGCCAATGGGGGTGTCGTAGCCGTGGGGCAATTGGGCCACAAACCCGTGCGCATGCGCTACCCGCGCGGCCTGTTCGACTTCTACCATCGTCGCTTCGGGCTTGCCCAAGGCAATGTTGCTGCGCACGGTGTCGTTGAACAACACACTCTCTTGGCTCACCAGCCCCATTTGTTTGCGCAATCCGCTGAGGGTAAGGTCGCGAACATCGATTCCATCGATCGAGATGCGGCCCGAGGTAACGTCGTAAAAACGCGGGAGCAATTGGGCGATGGTGGTTTTCCCGCTACCGCTTTGACCCACGAGCGCGATCGAGCTGCCTTTGGGAATCTCAAAATCCAGTTCCTGAAGCACCAACCGCTCGGGTTGATACGCAAAACGAACCGATTCGAATCGGATTCGATCAGAAAACACCCCAGGCTCGACGGCATCGGGCTTTTCGCGAATGGGATTTTCGGCATCGAGCACTTCAAAAATCCGCTCGGCCGAGGCCCGTCCTTTTTGCACCTGATAGCTGGCCTTCGAAAGCGCTTTGGCGGGAGCCTGCATCTGATAGAAAAACAAGATATAGGCAATGAACTGCTCGAGGTGAAAGTGCTCTGAGCGCAGCACCTCCCGGCCCCCGAACCAAATGACCGCTGCCATCACCATCGAACCCATCACCTCGCTGATTGGCGATGCCAAATCGCCCTTGCGCAACACTCGGTTCATCAGCCGAAAGTGCTCTTCGTTGGCTTGATCGAACTGGGCGGCTTTGCTCTTTTCGGCGTTAAAGGCTTTGATGATTCTCAAACCGCTAATGCTCTCTTCGGCCAGCGAGAGCAAATGACCCATGCGGTTTTGGGCTTTGGACGAAGACCGCCTCAGGCTCTTGCCAATGCGCGTCACCACCAACGAAACCAGCGGGAGCAAAATCAGAACGAATAAGGTGAGCGGGGTGCTCATCCAAAACAAAACCGTCAAAGAGCCGAGAATCATCAAGGGCTCTCGAAAAACGGTCTCGATAAGCGTGACCAGCGCATATTCAATTTCGCGCAAATCGCCGCTCATCCGCGACATCAAATCGCCCTTGCGCTGTTCGTTGAAATAACCCAACGACAAACCGAGCATGCGGTTGTGCAAATCGCGGCGCAAATCGCGGGAAATCCCGTTGCGGAGTGGGGCTACCGAATACAGCGCCAAATAGTGAAACGTGTTCTTGAGCAGAAACACTACGACAACCCAGAGCGCGGTAAACAACAAAGCACCGCTTTGCCCGTGTTGGGCCGTATAGTGCGCCATGGCGCCATAAAACCGCTGTTGAATGCCCGCAATCCACGCATTGCCCCCCGCCGCTGCCGCCAGTTCCGAAGGATCTTGACCAAAAATGACCTGCAGGGCCGGAATGATCAACCCGACCGAAAACAGCGAAAACAGGACCGATAGGAGGTTAAAAACCGTATTGAGGGCGATGGGTGCCGAATAGGCCCTGAGCCGCGGGAGCAGACGCCGAAAGGGATTCACTGAACAAAGATAGTCGGGAAGCGGATGTGCTAAATTTGAACCTTCCCGACAGCGCCCTAACGAATCCGCGCAAGGGCCCCAACGCCATGGAATCCGAACGACTCAAGAAAGTCCAATCCCTGCTCGAACAAGAACTCTCCGGGGTCATTCAGCGCATTGCCAAAGACCATTTTCGCGGCATTCTGTACAGCGTAACCCGCGTCAAGCTATCCCCCGATCTGAGTTTGGCCCGGGCCTACATCAGTATCTTTCCCGTTACCGACAAAAAAGCCGCGCTCGAAGCCCTCGACGAGCACCATTCTGAGATCAAACTCAAACTGGGCCAATCGCTCCGGCATCAGTTGCGGATTATGCCCGAGCTGCGCTTGATCTTGGACGATTCGCTCGACTACGAGGAAAACATCGATCGATTGCTCCGGGGCGATGGAGAAAATCCGCTCAAGCCCCGTCCAAAACCCCAGGGGCCCGGAAAAAGCGGTGATTCGGCCCCGTGAAAGTCGAATATCGCATTGCCCGTCGGTATATGCGGCCGGGGAAGAGACCCGGAATCAAGGGGAAAATGGGTGCTATTCAATGGATTCAGGGGGTTTCCATCGCCGGGGTCGGCGTGGGGGCCGCCGCCTTAATCCTCGTGCTCTCGGCCTTTAACGGGCTGGAAGATTTGGTCCGATCGTTTTACGACCGCTTCGATCCGGATGTAAAAGTGGTCCCGGTGCTCGGAAAGACCTTCGCCGTCTCGGAAGTGGAATGGACTGCGCTTCAGCGGATTCCCGGAATAGACCGGGCTTCGCGGGTATTGGAAGACAAAATCCTCCTCAAACACGGCGACTACGAACGGATTGGAGTTTTCAAAGGCGTCGATTCGAGTTATGGGGCTGTCAACGCGCTCTCGGATTGTATTGTGGCGGGGAGCTATACCCCGAATCGGCCTGAATCGGGCTTGTTGGGAATTGGATTGGCCTATCGGCTGGGTTATCACCCCCAAGAGTCGGAAGCCGGCCTGCTGCTCTTTGTGCCCAAGCGCGGAATGCCGGGTCCGGCCGATTGGATTGATTCCTATCGCAGCCTCCGTTTTGCGCCCCAGGCCATTTTTAGCGTGCAACCCGAATTTGACGATGTCTTTGCCATGGGTTCGCTCGAAATGGCGCACACCCTGTTCGATCGAACTTCCAACGAGGTCAGCGCGCTCGAGTTCCGCCTCGAACCCGGAGCCTCACTGTACAGTGTCAAAACGGCCATTGCCAAGTCGCTCAAGGCCGATGTTCGCGTCCTCGACCGAGACGAGCAGCAATCGACCGTGTTTAAAGTGCTCAAGAGCGAGGGGTTGCTCACCTATCTCATTCTCGCACTCACGCTTGGGATTGCCTGTTTTACGTTGTTTGGTACGCTTTCGATGGCGATGCTCGAAAAAAAATCCGAGCTCTTTAGCCTTTGGACGCTCGGAATGGAACGCTCGGCCCTGCAGCGCATTTTCCTCCTGCGCGGACTGCAAATCACCGCTTGGGGTGGGGGTTTGGGTCTTTTGATAGGGGCCCTCCTTGTCTTTGCCCAAGACCGCTTCCATTGGGTTCGGCTCGGGAGTGGATATGCGGTCGACGCCTATCCGGTTCGGCTGGCTGCCGACGATGTGCTCCTCGTGCTCGGGACCCTATTGTTGCTCGGAGGGCTGGTGAGTTGGTTGGGCAGCCGGGGGGTGCCCCGCTTTGGTCATACCGCGATGAGACGGCTGGATTGAATCCCGTCGAGAATCTCGAAGAGCCGCTCCAGATCTTCGGTGGTAACCAACTCCTGACGCACTTCCTTAAAATGCGGCATTCCTTTAAAGTAGTTCGCGTAGTGCCGACGTGTTTCTACGATGCCGGTCCTCACGCCTTTCCATTCGACGGCCATTTCCAGATGCCGTTTGGCCACGCGAGCGCGTTCTTCAACAGAGGGAGGTTCGGGTAGGGTGCCGTGGGCCAAAAAGTGCTTCACTTCGTTAAAGAACCAGGGATGCCCGATGGCGGCCCGACCGATCATCACCCCGTCGACCCCGTAGCGCTGTTTCATTTCGAGCGCCTTTTGGGGGGTATCGACATCCCCATTTCCAAAAATCGGAATCTGCATCCGCGAATTGGCCTTGACCGCGCCAATCAGGGTCCAATCAGCTTCGCCTTTGTACATCTGCATCCGGGTGCGACCGTGGATGGACAGGGCTTTGATCCCGACATCTTGCAGCCTTTCGGCTACATTGACAATAAACTTAGTCTCCTCGCTCCAACCCAAACGCGTTTTGACGGTCACAGGTAAGGGCGAGGCTTTGACGATTTCCGCGGTCATCCGAACCATTTTCGGGATGTCTTGCAAAATCCCGGCACCAGCCCCTTTGCACGCTACGTTCTTAACCGGACACCCATAGTTGATGTCGATCAGATCGGGTTGGGCAGCCACGGCAATCTCGGTGGCCTGCCGCATGCTTTCGATTTCGCTCCCAAAGATTTGAATACCAATGGGGCGTTCGTATTCGAAGATGTCGAGTTTTTTCAGACTCTTGGCCGCATCGCGAATCAAACCTTCGCTCGAGATAAATTCCGTATACATCAAATCGGCCCCTTGCTCTTTGCACAAGCGCCGAAAGGGCGGGTCGCTGACGTCCTCCATAGGCGCCAACAGCAACGGAAAATCGGGGAGTTCTATGGAATCGATGCGGACCACGGCTGCGCTAACTTGCACAAAGGTAGTCAACCCCCTGTAGTCCCCCTTGAAAGGCCTATTTGCCGACCGCAGTTTCGGCTTTAAAATGCTGCTTTTGTTGTTGTTCGCCGTCTTTTTCGGCAGTCTGTTTCAATTGATTGGAGCGGGACTGGCGGCGTATGTGAATGGGGACATGGACGAACTCCTTTTGATGTTTGAGCGGGGCACCATGGGCTCCCTCGACTTCAACGACCGAAAGGCCCTCAGGGCCCTGCAGTTTTTTGGCACGAGCGGTCTGTTTCTGATCGGCCCGGGCGTCTATGCCTATCTCGCCTTTAGGGACCCTGCCCGAGAACTGGGGCTGGGTACTCCCACGACTTTGATTTCGCTGGGGCTGGCCGTGGCCGGTACCCTGTGTTTTTCGCCCTTGATCGACCAATTGGTCCAGGGGTCTCAAGCGCTGATCGATGCGGGGTTGAGCCCTGTGTGGGTAGATCGTCTGCGCAGCATGATGGAAACATCGGAACAGACGATTGGTGCCTTGATTGCGAGCCACCATTGGACTGAGCGCGTCGAGACTTTAATCGTGGTGGCCTGCCTGCCCGCGATGGCAGAAGAATTGTTGTTTCGGGGGGTGTTGCAAACCGAATTGTTGCGAACGGGTCTCAAACCCATATATGCCCTGATTTCGGTGGCGTTGTTGTTCGCCCTCGTCCATGCACAGCCCTACCACATCTTGCCTTTGTTTGTGTTTGGGCTGTTCCTCGGTTGGATGCGGTGGAAAAGCGGGAATCTCTGGCATTCGATTGCGGTGCACTTTGCCAACAACGCTTTAGTGCTCTGGGGGATGTGGTCAAGCGAATCTCCCGCACCTGTGGAACCAGAATGGAGGGCCTCCGATCTGGGTATCGCCTTGTTGTGGGCGACACTGGGTTCCATTTTGCTTTGGGGCTTTGTGCGCAGTATGCGGAAAGCGGCATAAAAAAAGCCCGCTTGGAATCCAAGCAGGCTATACATCCGACGATTCGCTCTGTTAGCGGTCGCTGAAAATTTCTCCCTTTCGGGTGGAATAGTTGATCTTGAGCATTTGGGCTTTGCGCAACTCTTGTTTAATATCCGTCACCAAACCCATTTTCACTTCCTTGTCGGCTTTGATCGAAACGGTGAGCAAAGCACGCTCGGCTTCGTTGATGGCTTCGCGCTCGGCGATGGCCCATTGACCGATTTCGTTCAACTTGGCGTAACTGTCGTTCAACTGCATCCGCGGTTCGCTGCCAAATTGACCGCGCAAAAACGTCTTGGGGGCACCGATATAGATATAGGAAACCAAACTCTTGCGCTGGAGTTTTTCAACCTCGGTCGCAAATGGTTTGCGGTTATCGACCAAGAGTGTCACTTCCCGCATCGTCGTAGTGACCATGAAGAAGAACAACAGAATGAACACGATGTCTGGCAAGGAAGCCGTAGAAATGGCGGGCATAACTCGGCTGCCTTTTTTCTTGAATTTCGACATAATTATCCTCCTCCAAGGTTAACAGGTTCCGCTTCGGAGATTTTCTGAGGATAGAAATCCTGAATCTCCTTTTGTTGACGCTCGTTGAGATCAACAAAATCTTTTCCGAATCGCTTGTTGGCTTCCTCGTCCCTCAGCTCGTTGTAGGCCGCCGTCAATTCGTTTTGAACCGCAATAAACATCTCGTACGAGGTGCCTCGGTCGTTCTGAAGCGAGATTACGGCTTTCTGAGGATTGTCGGAATAGTTCTCCAAACGACCAAAGTTGCTGAGGAACCGCTTGGCCTCGGCCCGCAGGTCCTTTACATCCATATAGTCGTCGTCGACAAACAGATTGTCGTTTGAGTTGATCAAGACGACAAAGACGTTCTTCTCCTTAATGGGTGGAGGTGGGGGCAAGTTTTCCGGCAAAATCGGCGGCAACTTCCGCGCAATGCCCGTGTCGGTATCCATGGTCGTAGTGACCAAGAAGAAAATCAACAACAAGAATGCGATGTCGGCCATCGAGCCTGCGTTGATTTCCGGATTCTCTCTTCGGCGGGAAGCCATAGTGCGCTGGGTTTACTTGAAGATTCGTTGAATCTCGGCAAAGAACGTCACGCCGACTGCCGCAGCCAAACTGATGTACATCGCGTTCATCCCCATACCCGACAAACGACTCGTTTGCTCGGTTATGTTCATCGATGCGGGATAATTGACATAGTCCACACCCGATGCCAAGAAATAAGACACCACCAGAATGACGGCTATGGCACCAATACCCAGCAGACTGGCTTTGGCATCTTGGGGTTTGTCAATGATTTGGAAGAGTGCGAAGGCCAGAGCGATGAGTACTGCAATAACCAAGAAAACGTAGGTAACGCCCAAAAACGGACCAACCAATTGATTTTGCACACCGACATCGGACATGATCACCTGATCTCCTTTGAACAGTAAGAGCAAGAAGAAGATCGACGCAAACGCCATAAGGCCAATTTTGACCCAGTTTGCAATGCGCTGAAGACTCATGATTAGTGCTTATTGTTGTATTTCACCAACATATCCACCAACGAAATCGAAGCGTCTTCCATGGTGTTGATGATGGAATCCGTCTTGGCAATGATATAGTTGTAAAAGACCTGCAAGATCATTGCCACAACCAGACCAAAAACGGTCGTCAACAGGGCCACCTTGATACCCGCGGCTACGAGGGTAGGACTAATGTCGCCAGCCGCCTCAATGGCGTCGAAGGCCTGAATCATCCCGATAACCGTACCCATAAAGCCCAACATCGGAGCTAGGGCAATAAAGAGGGAAATCCAAGAAACTCCCCGCTCCAACAATCCGTTTTGAACAGATCCGTAGGAAACAATCGTCTTCTCAACCATGTCGATGCCCTCTTTGGATCGATCTAAACCTTGGTAGAAAATGCTGGCCAAAGGGCCGCGCGTATTGCGGCATACATCTTTAGCAGCGTCGACACCTCCGCTGTTCAATGCACTTTCAACCGCTCCCAAGAATTTGGGTGCGTTTACGGTCGCCATATTGAGGTAGATGACCCGCTCAATCACGATGGCCAATCCAAAAATCATACACACCAAAATGATACCCATAAAGCTGGGTCCACCGTCAATAAACCATTTCTTCATGACTTGCGTGAAGGACTGGGGCGCTTCGGCTGCAACAGGAGCTTCCTCCACTGCGGCCGCGGCTACAGGGGTTGCCTCTTCCACAGGGGCTGCATTGGCTGCAGCAGAATCAGTCTGAGTGCTGTCAGTTGTCGCGCCGTCTTGGGCCATCAGTCCTGAAAAGGACATTAAAATCAAGCCTGAAAGAGCGATAACGCTAAAAACTTTCTTCATGGTCGAAAGAGTTTGGAATGGATGCGTGTTTGGTGTTTTTCGCGGCCCCTAAATTAGAAAGGATTCCCTACGGCAATAGGAAAACCGAAAAAAAAGGTAGGGACGGGCCATAGCCCGCCCCAGTTGTGCTTCAATTAGCGGGTAATCACGGGTCTAATTTTTCTTGAATGTCCTGTTGGGACAGGCCATGGCCTGTCCCCTTGATGGATT